>JACCDK011634742.1_pt1 | contig 20143 bp, 17 predicted proteins | sample 7445871 | NCBI WGS metagenome assembly JACCDK01 (sample SAMN15323436, study PRJNA562643) | freshwater metagenome | isolation source: river surface water | place: USA:Blue River Watershed | collected 2017-08-15
CGGCCAATGCAGAGCCTTGGAACCCCAATGCCCGTGGCGGCAAGGGCGGAGACAGCCTCTACACCGCCTCTATTGTCGCCATTCGGCCTGATACGGGCGAATATGTCTGGCATTTCCAGCAGACGCCGGAAGACCGCTGGGATTATGATTCAACGCAGCAGATTATTGCCGCCGACTTGCCAATCAACGGCAAGCCGACCCGCGTTGTCATGCACGCGCCGAAAAACGGCTTTTTCTACATTCTCGATGCGAAGACGGGCAAGTTCCTATCGGGCAAACCCTTTGCCAAGACGATCACTTGGGCCAAGGGCCTTGACCCCGTTACGGGAAAGCCAATCATCAACCCGGAAGCGCGCTATGAGCTGACGGGGAAACCCTTTATCGGCATGCCGGGCGCGATTGGAGCGCATAGCTGGCAACCCATGTCTTACAGCCCGAAAACGGGTCTGGTCTATATTCCGACAAATGAGGTGGCACAGGCCTATCACGCCGCGCCAAAGGATTGGAAACCGGGCAAGGTTGGCTTTCAAATCGGGCTCGACACCGGCAAGCTTGGCCTGCCTGCCGACACGGCAGTTCGGGCGGCGGCCGCCGCCGCCACCACAGGTGCGCTCGTCGCTTGGGATCCTATCGCGGGCAAGCCGCGTTGGACCGTGGAACATCCTGGCCCCTCCAATGGCGGGACACTGGTAACCGCAGGCAATCTTGTCTTTCAGGGCACGGCAGGCGGGGAATTCCGCGCCTATACTGCCGATACGGGCAAGCAGCTCTGGAGCTTTGCAACCCAAACCGGCGTGATTGCAGCGCCCATGACCTATGCCGTCAAGGGCCAGCAATATGTGGCGATTCTTGTTGGCTGGGGGGGCGTGTTTGACGTCGCGGCCGGCATTTTGTCCGGCAAGTCAGGCTCCATGCGCAACATCAGCCGCATGCTCGTCTTTAAGGTGGGGGCCAAGGGTCAACTCCCGCCGCCGCCAGCCGATGCAAAGCGCGTGCTGGATCCGCCGCCTTTCGTCGCCTCAAAGGCTTCTGCGGCCGATGCGGGGGCGAGCCCCTATCAGAACAGCTGCAGCGTCTGCCATGGCGATGCCGCGGTGGCCGGCGGGCTTAACCCCGATCTTCGCCACTCTGCGTCACTGGGCAATGCAAAGCTCTGGCAGCAGATCGTTCATGATGGCATTTTGAGCGCCAATGGCATGGTCTCTTGGAAGGGCCAATATACGCCTGCGCAAATCGAGAATATCCGCCAATATGTCATCCGCCGCGCCAATGAAGACAAGGCGCTGGAGGCAAAGAGCAAGAAAGTCGCGATGCGCTAAATCGGGGATAGGCCGATCACGGGCGGGGAGGCTTTGGCCTGTCCGCCCTTTCTTTTGGATCTTTGGTAGCTTCAGAAGCTTAAGTCTTTAGCCAGTCTGCCACATCAATGGCGATCTGATTCGCCGCCTTGTTCAAGGCGCGGCCTGCGCTTTGGGCATCAATCGACCCAGCGGGCACGCGCGCTTCAAATCGGCGGGTGCGCACTGGGCGATCCCGCTCGCCAGAAATGGTTGCATCATAGATCACAACTGCTTGCGCCCCGCGCTCATCAATATCAAATCGCAGCAATTGCCCTGATAGGGTCGCCCCCGGCTCCATGCTGAACTGACGCGGATCAAGCACGATGCGGCCTGTGCGTAGCCGTACCGTTTCCGCGAGCACGCGCTGAAACAAGCGGGCAGGGGGCTCCACCCAAACCGCATTTTTGACATAAGCCAATGCCGTTTGCCCTTGGGCGACGGGCAGGCGCGTTGTCGCAATGGCCTGCGGCACCAGTGGCGTCGTGATGGTCAGGCGATCATCCCCCTGCACCAAGACGCCTGGATTGGCCTCTGGCCGCGCATCAGGCGTCAAGGTGAGCAAGAAGGGTGGCGGCGCGGAGGACAGACCAAGACTGCACCCAGACAATGCAAGCGCAGGTGCGCTCATGAGAAATAGCTTGCGGATCATTTGCCGTCCTTTCCGCCCTTATAGTCGGGCAATTTGGATCCACTGATCAGCGCCCCTGCCCCTTGCTGGTCAATTTTGCTGGCAACCGAATTCAGGGATTCCGACATGGCGCGCAGATCCCGCACCAGCTGGCCCATTTCTGGCAGCGTCTGGGTGGAAAAGGTACGAATGCCGGGCTTTGCTTCGGCCAAGGCTTCGTCCAAAGCCGCCATACTGCGTTCGGCCGACCGCACCGTCCGCCGCAAATCTTGGATCAGGGGACGGCCATCTTCCGTCAACATCGCATTGGTTGTTCCGGCGATTTCGCCAATTTGCTTGGCCGCAATGCCCGCTTCACGGATGGTGGTTCGGGCTTCACTGATACTGGCCTCCAGCTCTGGCCCGCTGCGCGCCAGATGGCCCGACACCTTGTCGATATTGGCAAGGATATTGCCAATCGACGTCTGGTTCCGATCCGACATTAATTCCGTCAGCCGCTCGGTCAGGGTGGAGAGCCGCTCAACCAATTGCGGCGCATTGTTGAGCAAGGCGCCAAGGCCCGCACTTTTCGTCGGAATGGTCGGGACGCCAGCTGGACCCGGTTCCGTAATGGGCGGCGCGCCTTTGACTGCCCCGGTCAGCTGAATCTGCGACACGCCCGTAAAGCCAACGCCCTGAATAGAGGCCGTTGTGCCGACAAGCATGGGCAGCTCTTCATCTACGGCAATGCGCACACGGACAAATTCTGGGTTGGGCCGCCACAGTTCAATATGCCGCACTTGCCCAGAGGGCACGCCCGCAAAGGTTACGCTGGACCCCTTGGCCAGACCTTCGACCGACTGGCGGAAGAAAATATCATATTCCTTGCTATTGCCACCCGATAGACCCGCAATCCAAACTGCAAAGGCAAGCACGGCCGCCAACAGCGCCAGAACGACACTGCCGACCAAAAGATGGTTTGAACGCGTTTCCATTTTGCCGTCATGCCTCCTTGGCGGGGTGTCGATCAACTGCCGCCATCGCAGCGCGGCCCCGCGGGCCGTTAAAATATTGCTGGATCCATGGGTGATCCGATACGAGAAGTTCGGGAAGAGTGCCAATAGCAATGACTTTATGGTCCGCCAGCACCGCCACGCGATCACATGTCGCATAGAGCGTATCGAGATCATGCGTGATCAAAAACACGGTCAGGCCCAGCGCGCGGGAAAGGCTGCGCACCAAGCTATCAAAGGCAGCGGCCGAAATCGGGTCCAGCCCGGCCGTCGGCTCATCGAGAAAAAGCAGTTGCGGGTCCAGCGCCAGCGCGCGGGCAAGGCCGGCGCGCTTTTTCATTCCGCCTGAGAGTTCGGCTGGATATTTCGGCCCCGCATTGGCCGGCAAGCCCGCCATCAAAACCTTATAGGCCGCAATCTCATCCATCAGCTTTGGACCCAGATCGGGGTAGAATTCGCGCAGCGGCACTTGCACATTTTCGGCAACGGTCAGGGTTGAGAATAGGGCTCCGCCTTGAAACATGACGCCCCAGCGCCGCCGCAGATCAAGCGCCGTCTCCGGATCGGCCCCTGTCATCGGCTCGCCAAATATCTCGATCGACCCCGCCTTGGGCTGTTGCAGGCCAATGATCGTGCGCATCAAGACGGACTTGCCCGTGCCCGACCCGCCGACCACGCCCAATATCTCTCCATTGTGGACATCAAGATCGAGAGCGTCGTGGACAAGCTGATCCCCAAAGCTGTTGGTGATGCCGCGCACGCGAATGGCAATGGGGTTTTCAAGATCCATCAGATCCACCCAATCTGCGTGAAGAAGACCGCAAAAAAGGCATCCAGCACAATCACCAGAAAAATGGCCTGCACCACCGCCGATGTGGTTCTCAAGCCCACTTCCTCCGCATTGCCGGACACCTGCATCCCCTGAAAACAGCCGGTCATCGCAATGATTGCGCCAAAGACGGGGGCTTTGAGCAGGCCGACCCATAAATCCGTCAACGGAATAACTTCCTGCAACCGCTGAACAAAGGTGATGGGTGGAATTTCAAGCGAAACCCAGCAGAACAGGCCGCCGCCGATGATGGCGACCAGTGCTGAGTAAAAGCCCAGCAGGGGCATAAGGACAATCGCCGCCAGCATGCGCGGAATGACCAGGGCCTCAATGGGCGACACGCCAATGGTCCGCATGGCATCAATTTCTTCCGTCAGCTTCATCGTGCCGATTTGCGCGGCAAAGGCAGAGCCGGATCGCCCAGCGACCATGATGGCCGTCATCAACACGCCCAGTTCGCGCGTGGTGATCCGCCCGATGAGGTTGACGGTCAGCACCTCTGCACCAAATTGTTCCAGCTGCACCGAACCCTGTTGGGCAATGACGATGCCGATGAGAAAGCTCATCAGGCCGATAATGCCCAGCGCCTTGACGCCAACCAGTTCAAAACGATGGACAACGGCATTCATGCGCAAGCGGCGCGGATTGCGGATCAGCGCCCAGCTTGCGATCAAAATCTCCCCAAAAAAGCTGATCAAACCGATCAGTGTCTTGAGCGAAACAAGGGTCGCCTCGCCAACTTCACCAATTACCCGTACGACGGGGTTGGGCGGCTCTGGCCGAACGCGCACCTCTGTTTCTGCGGCGCGGACCAAATCCATCAGCCGCTGGGCATCTGCGCTGGCGCCAATAATCCGCGCACCCGTTCGCTCGGCCAATTGCTGCACAATCCACGCACCCACCGTGTCGATTCGCTCAATGCCCGACAGATCGATTTCAGCCGGGGTGGCGGATAGCCCCTCCAGCCGACGCGGCACATCCCCCAGATCGGCAAGCGTCAGGCGGCCAGATAGCCGCACAGAGAGACCCTGCGCGCCCGAATCTTCTAAAAAGTCTGCCATGCCCGTCATTGTACGACACAGTGATGCAAATTGGGTGGATCGGCAAGCCGGATTGCCCTTTGAAGACGGACAGTTAACGGCCTATGGGGGCGTCATGCATCAGCTTTCAATCTTTGATATGGATAAGACCATTACGCGCGCGGCGACCTTTGGGCCGTTTCTGGTCTATGCCGTGCCGCGCTATCGCCCTTGGCGGGCGATATTTGCACCGCTGGTCGTTTTGACCAGTCTCGGTTTTGCGCTGAAGCTGGTGGGCCGGGCCCGGCTGAAAGAGGTTAATCTGCGGTTGATGATGGGCCGCCATGTCCGCACCGACAGGCTCACAAAAATCTCCCGAGGCTTTGCGGGTTTCACCCTAGCCAAAAACAGCTTGGCCGAAGCATTGGTCCGGATTGAGCAGGAACGCGCCGAAGGGCGTCGGGTGGTTCTGGCCACCGCCTCCTATAGTTTTTACGTTCGTGAAATTGCCAATTTGCTGGGCATTGCCGATGTCATTGCCACTCGTCCAACACAGGCCGGTGACACCTTGATGCCCCGAATTGAAGGAGAAAATTGCTATGGCGCGGCCAAGCTGCGCATGATTAAGGGCTGGATGGCGAAAAAGGGGCTGGCGCGCGAAGAGGCTCATATCCGATTCTTCTCAGACCATGTGTCGGATGCGCCCTGCCTCGATTGGGCGGACGAAGCCTTTGCCACCAATGCCCATGGCCCCTTGCGCAAGCTGGCTGCCAAAAGGGGCTGGACGATCCTAGACTGGGCTTAGCGGGTTAACCGATAACGCGGCCCATCAACCAAATTCCACCCACAATTAGGGGAATGCCAGCAAGGTCGAGCATGAGACCCGCTTTGAGCATGCGCGGCAAGGCGATATGGTCTGTGGCCCAAGCAATAGCATTGGGGCCAGTGCCCGAGGGCAGCATAAAGCCCCAGCTGGCGGCCATGGCGGCGCTCACGGCCAACAGGGCGGGATCCGCGCCTGTCGCCACAATCAGCCCACCGACCACAGGAATAATGCCGGACGCCGTCGCTACATTGGAAGCGAATTCCGTTACCAAAATGACAATCGCGACCAGGGCAAGCGCCACAATAACCGGGTGAACAGCACTCAATGGCTCCAGCGCCTCGCCCAGCCAGCCAGCAAGGCCAGAGGCGCTGATTCCCGCCGCCAGCGCAAGGCCGCCGCCGAACATCATAATCACGCCCCAAGGCGCGCGATCCGCCTCTTTCCAAGCGAGAATAGGCCGACCTGTGCCGTCAGGCACGATGAAAAGCAGGAGCGCGATGAGAATGGCAATGGTGCCATCCTCAACCATGCCATCGGGCAGGCCTGCTGACATCAGGGGAAGCAGCACCCAGCCCGCCACGACCGCTAGGATCAAGGGCACAAGCCGTTTTTCTGCAGTGGACCAAGGCCCGACATCCCCAATGCTCGCGTGCGTTGCCTGCACATCGAAGCTGCCGGCCGCAACATTTTGAATGCGCATCAAGATGAACCAGCAGACTGGAATGGCCAGCGCGACAATGGGCAGGCCATAGAGCGACCATGTCAGAAAATCGATCCGATAGCCGACGCTGGTTTCAATCAGCCCGACAGCAATGGCGTTGGTGGGGGACCCAACCAGCGTCCCCAGACCGCCAATCGAAGCAGCAAAAGCAATGCCCATGGGCAAGGCTCCTGCCAGACCCTGCGTCTCTCCCGCCTCGGTCCGATTGGCGCGAAGCACAGCGACCGCAATGGGCATCATGATCAGGGCCGTGGCCGTATTGGACACGATCATCGAAATACAGGCCGTTGCAATCATGAACGCCAGCAAAAGGCCGCCCGCTGTGCGCCCGCCGCGCGCGAGAATGGTGAGTGCGAAGCGACGATGTAGGCCGGTGCGTTCAATTGCGAGCGCAATAAACGCCCCGCCGAGCACGAGAAAAAGAATAGGCGAATAATAGGCAGCCGCCACTTTATCGGCACTTAAAATGCCCATGAAGGGAAAGGCGACAAAGGGCAGGAGCGCCGTCACCGTCAGCGGCAAAGCCTCTGTCATCCAAAGAATGGCCATCAGGATCACCAGCGCGGCCGCCCGCCAGGCAAGCAATGCCATGCCCGCGGGCGGCGGGAGGAGAAGCAGGACGACGAAGATGATCAGCCCGGACCCAAGGCCCCATTTTTGTGCGCCGTTCATCCTGCCTTCTCCCTTGATCTCTCAGGCAGAGCTAGGGCCGATCTGCCCGCTGTGCAAGACGATCAGCCGCGAAGACCAATGAGGGAAATTTGCCGACCATAGCCCGGTTCACCGAGATGCGAGGCGCGGCGAAAGCTATAAAAACTCTCCGCATCGCCATGGGTAGCAATCCCCATTGCCTCGACACGAGAGACGCCCGCGACCGCAAGGCGATGCGTGACATAGCCTTCCAGATCAAATTGCACATGGCCTGCGCGTCCCGGCGAGAAAAAGCGCTCATGCGCTGGATCTTGCTCTTCAAAGCGGCGGGCAAAGCCATCATCCACCTCATAGGATGCGCGCGCGATGCACGGGCCAATGGCGGCCACAATCCGTCCCGGCTTGGCACCCAGCGCGACCATGGCCTCAATCGTGCGATCCGTCACGCCGGCAAAAGCGCCCTTCCACCCCGCATGGGCCGCGCCGACCACGCCCGCTTGCACATCCGCCAGCAGGACTGGCGCGCAATCCGCCGTTAAAATGCCGAGCAGCAGGCCCGGCCGGTTGGTCACCATCGCATCGGCAGAGGGACGATCGGCAAGGGCGATGGGCGCATCGACCCGCACCACATCTGGAGAGTGCACCTGAAACACAGTGACAAGCGACGCGCCGGGCAGAACCGCCTCAACTGCGCGCCGGCGGTTTTCGAACACGGCATCCGGATCATCCTCTGACCCGACACCCACATTCAGCCCGGCATGCACCCCCGTTGACACGCCACCGCGTCGCCCCAGAAAGCCGTGTGCAACGCCATCCAGTGTCGCTGCACGATATATATTTATGTCATCCATCAGAATGCCTTAGCCGAAGGCTGCGGGATCAGGCCAGCCCGCGCCTGTCAGCGCCATCGCCCGAAACAACGCCCCCATTTCAGACGGATGAGTGAGCCTGTGATGCGCCTCTGCCAATTCCGGGCCGCGATCTGGATGGGCGCGGGCAAGCGATGCGGCACGGTCTGCAATTCCAAGCAGGCCCAGAAAATCGCCCTGTCCCACTGGCCCATGCACCTTGGCCCCAGATAACTCAGCCATGCCGCCCAAAGTTGCAAAATCGACATGCGCCGTCAGGTCATGCGCGCCCGGTGCCTCAAAGGGATTGGCAAAGCCATGGTCTTTGACCGCTTGAAGCGTCTCTCCAAGGGCTGGGCCATCATAGCCATAATCGATGATCAGGGCCGCTCCGCCTTGCGCTGCCAGCCGCTTGGACAAGGCCCGGACTATCGCAACGCCCGCCGGGCAGCTTTCAACGATGCTTCCCGGGACGGCATCCCTTAGTGCCTCTGGCACCAGATCATCCGGCACGGGCTTTCCAGCGATCGGCAGGAATATTGTGTCCTGACAGGCGACGCGCCGTTCATGCCAATGCTCGGCGCGACGGACGAGCTGATAAACGGGAAGCGCATCAAAAAATTCATTGGCAACAATCAGAAGCGGTGCGTCAGCGGGCAGCGTCGTGACATCATCATGCCAAATCGCACCCGGCACAGCGGCGGCTTGCATTGCCCGCAACACCGGGCTGGTTTCGACAAAATGAACGTCCGGCGTCAACCCGGCTTTCGCCATCGCCCGCAACGCATCCTTGGCGAGTGTCCCGCGACCTGGCCCGAGTTCCACATAATGGGTTGTGGGCCGACCGGCCCGATCCCAAAGATCCGCCAGCCACAGGCCAATCAGCTCCCCAAACATCTGGCTGATTTCAGGCGCGGTGACAAAATCCCCCGCTGCGCCCAAGGGATCGCGCGTCGCGTAATAATGCGCATTTGCCGCAGCCATAAACTGCGCCACCGGAATTGGCCCGCCCAGCGTAATCGCCCGCGCCAGCCGTTCCGGTAGCAGCGGCTCAGGCGATGTTGGTATGTCCGTCACTGGCGACCGCCCGATCACGACGCCCTTGGGCCGTCAAAATAAGATAAAGACCAATCAGGATCATTGGGACACACAAAGTCTGCCCCATGGTCATGCCCAGCAGCCCATAGACGCCCACATCCGGTTCCCGCACGGTTTCGGCGACAAAGCGGAACCCGCCCATCCAGAACACAAAATGACCAGCAAGCGCGCCCGGCTTTAGGCGGGCATCCGATTTCCAGAACAGAACTGACAAAATCAGCCCGAGAGCAAGCCCTTCAAGCCCAGCCTGATAGAGCTGGCTGGGGTGGCGCACCACCTCCCCGCCGCCCGGAAAGATCATGCCCCAAGGCACGGTGGTTTCCCGGCCCCATAACTCGCCATTCACAAAATTGGCGAGGCGGCCGAGAAAATGCCCAATGGGATAAACGACGACGAGATAGTCGAGTGTCCGCAGCCAATTGACCTTTTGCGACCGCGCAAACCAGAGAACACCCAGAATGACGCCAAGCACCCCGCCGTGAAAGCTCATCCCGCCTTCCCATAACTTAAAGATGCTCAAAGGCTGGACCAGCATCTCTGGCCGGTAAAAGAGAATATAGCCGAAACGCCCGCCCAATATGATGCCAAGCGTTGCATAGATAACGAGATCTTCAACCTGCGCCTTGGTCATCGGTCCGCCGGAGCGGGAGACCAATTTGGTCAGATACCACCAGCCGACAAGAATGCCCGTAATATAGGCAAGACTATACCATCTGACTTTGAAAAAACCCAGATCAAGGGCAACGGGATCAAGCCCAAGGTTCTCCCACCGCACAGCGGACGTAGCGTCAATGATGCTTGTCAGGATCAAGTCTTTTCCCCTCAGAATTTGGCCCTACATAGGGGGAGGAGAGAAGAACATAAAGGGAGAGATTCTGATGCCATCTGAATTGGACCTGCGCATTGCAAAGGCCACCGAAATGCTCACGGCACCTGGCGCGCCCATGGCGCTGACAGCCCATCATGCTTTTGGGGTCGATTTGCCAATGGTCGCCGTCGCGCCGCCTGCTTTGTCCCATTATTTTGCCTATTTCTGCGCCCAGCATGGGGACACAGAGTTTATTGTGGATGGCAATCAACGTCTCTCCTTCAAACAAACCTATGCTGCGGCAGACCGCGTCGCCAAAGCGTTGGTCAAGCTTCACAATGTCCAGCGCGGGGATCGCATTGGCATTGCCATGCGCAATGCGCCGTCCTGGATCATCCTCTATATGGGCGTGTTGATGGCGGGGGGATGTGCCACGCTGCTCAATGGCTGGTGGCAGGGTGCCGAGCTGGCTGCCGGAATTGATGATGTGGGCGCAACATTAGTGCTGGCGGATCAGCCGCGCGCGGATCGCTTGAGCGAAGTCGGCTATGCGGGCGGTTCCCGGATTGTCGCGCTTGATGTGGCGGCTCCCTTGGAGCAGGCCCTTGCCCCAATATGGGAAACTGCCGATCTGTCTGACGTGGCTCTGCCGGAGTTAACGGGGGACGATCTGGCGACGATCCTGTTCACATCGGGATCAACGGGCCAGTCCAAGGGCGCGTTTTCGACGCATCGCGCGGTTGTGCAGGGGACCTTCAACTATATTGTCCAGGCGCTGATGATGCTGCAACTGGCAACCGAAGACGGAACAATTTCGGCAGACCGGCCTCAGCACGCCACGCTTTTGACCGTTCCCCTGTTCCACGTCACAGGCGAAGTGCCGGTGATGCTCGTCAGCTTTGCGATTGGGCGCAAAATTGTGATGATGCCCAAGTGGAATGTTGTGACCGCGATGGAGCTGATTCAGAAAGAAAAGATCACCAACTTCACCGGCGTGCCGTTGATGAGCTTTGAGCTGATGACGCATCCTGATCGTCACAAATATGATTTGTCCACGCTTCAGGGTCTGGCCGGGGGCGGCGCACCGCGACCGGTGGAGCATGTGAAGCGCATTGCGGATGAATTTCCAACAGCGCCACCCGCGCTCGGCTATGGCCTCACCGAAACCAACGGCATTGGGGCGGGCAATTTCTCGACCAATTATCTGGAAAAGCCCAACTCAACGGGTCTGCCTTCCAAGCCCTTGGTCGATATGGCGATCTTGGATGATGCTGGAAAGCCCGTGCCGCAGGGCCAGCGGGGCGAAGTCTCCATCCGTTCTGTCGCGCTCTTTTCTGGCTATTGGAACCGGCCCGATGCAACGGCAGAGTGCATGACCGATGACGGATATTTTCGCACCGGTGATGTCGGATATTTCGATGAGGACGGCTATCTGTTCATCGTCGATCGCAAGAAGGACATCATCATCCGCGGTGGTGAAAATATCAGCTGCCAAGAAGTCGAAGCCGCGATTTACGAGCATCCCGCCATTGCCGAAGCCTGCGTCTTTGGCTTGCCCGATGAACGATTGGGTGAGATGCCGGGCGCTGTCGTCTATTGCCATCCCGGCCAGACGCTGGACGAATCCGGGTTGATTGCGTTTTTGAAGGACCGGATTGCCGCCTTCAAAATCCCGGCTAAAATTTGGTTCGAGCCCAGCAATCTCCCGCGCCTTGGCACGGAGAAAATCGACAAGGTGTCACTGCGCAAAAAATATCGGGCGATTTGGGAACAGGCGTCTGCCGCATGAAAATTGCCGAACCGCTCCGCCTGCCCTGTGGCGCCATTTTGCCCAACCGATTGGCAAAGGGCGCGATGACCGAAGGGCTGGCGACCTCCAATGGTGTGCCAACCCCAGCTTTGGATCGGCTCTATCGCTGCTGGTCTGAAGGTGGAGCGGGCATGCACCTGACCGGCAATGTCATCATTGATCGAGACCATCTGGAGCGGCCGGGCAATGTCATTATTGATCGCCCACCCTCTGCAGAAATGAAGGCCGCACTCGCCTCATGGGCGAAGGCCGGGACAAGTGCGGGCAATCATCTTTGGATGCAAATCAGCCATGCCGGTCGGCAGACACAGGCCATTGTCAACAAAACACCCAAGGCCCCATCCGCTGTGCCTTTGGGGCTGCCCGGCGGACAGTTTGGTATGCCCATTCCCTTGACGGGGGATGAGATTAAGGACTTGATCCAACGCTTCGCCATTGCGGCGGCTGCGGCGAAAGAGGCGGGCTTTACGGGCGTGCAAATTCACGCTGCCCATGGCTATCTCATCTCTCAATTTCTCAACCCGCGCGCCAACCAGCGCACGGATGAATGGGGTGGCAATCTTGAAAATCGCGCCCGCTTTTTGATGGAAGCGGTCAACGCCGTGCGCGCGGTGGTTGGCCCTGAGTTTCCGGTTTCAGTGAAGCTCAATTCGGCTGACTTCCAAAAAGGCGGCTTTGACTTTGGGGACAGCCTGACAGTTGCCCGTTGGCTGGAAGTCGCTGGCGTTGATCTGCTCGAGATTTCGGGCGGCTCCTATGAGCAGCCGCGCATGATGGATCTTGAGGGGATGGAATCGGTCGAGACGCAGAATGTCGCCCCCTCAACCGCCGCGCGCGAAGCCTATTTCGTGGACTTCGCAAAGGCGATGAAAGCCGAAATCAAAACCATGCCGCTGATGGTGACGGGGGGATTTCGCAGCCGAGCAGCCATGGAGCATGCGCTTTCAAACGGCGCCGCTGATTTGATCGGCATAGGGCGGCCGCTCTGTGGCGCGCCCGATGCCTGTCTTCAGCTCTTGGCGGGTGCTGACGGGATTCCGCGCTTTGAGCGCCAGCTGCACCTTTTGCCCGGCTGGTTGCGCTGGCTGGAGACATTCAAGATGGTGCGCGCACTGGCCGGCTTTGGCGTGCAATTCTGGTATTATGCGCAGATTTACGCGATCGGCCAGACGGGCAAGACGGACCTTGGCATGTCGGTGTTCGCGGCGATGCAGCAGGTCAACGCCATGAACAAAAAACTGCTGGCGGGCAGGACAGGCTGACCAAATGTCCAAGGGGCGCGGACAGCGCCCTTTGGACAGGTGGCCCCGGGTGATTTAGGGCGCTAAGCAACCATGATGCACACACCCACTGATCACCCGCCTATCGCCCCCCGCCGGATCGGCGTGTTGTTGATGAACCTTGGCACGCCGGACGCGCCCGAAACCGGGCCTGTGCGCCGCTATTTGAAGCAATTTCTGTCGGACCGGCGGGTGGTGGAGATTCCCCCGATCATCTGGCAGCCGATTTTGCGGCTGTTTGTGCTGACAACACGGCCCGCCAAATCGGCCCATGCCTATGCGCAAATCTGGACTGATCAAGGCTCCCCGCTTGCGGTTGTGACACGCACCCAGGCCGAGACGATGCAGCAGGTTTTGGGCGAATCGGTGATGGTCGATTGGGCGATGCGCTATGGCAGCCCTTCTATCAGCGATCGGCTGGAGGCGATGAAGGCGGCTGGGTGCGACCGCATTCTGATTGCCCCGCTTTACCCACAATATAGCAGCGCGACGACGGCGACGGGATTTGATGAAGTCGCCCGTGTGCTGGGCAAGATGCGCTGGCAACCGGCCATCCGCACTTTGCCGGCCTATCATGATGATCCTGCCTATATTGCGGCGCTCAAAGAGTCGGTGGAACAGGGCGTGAAGGGCCTGCCCTTCACGCCGGACGCGATATTGGCGAGCTTTCACTCCATGCCCGAACGGACTTTGATGAAGGGGGATCCCTATCATTGCCATTGCCAGAAAACGGCCAGGCTCTTGTCGGAAGCCTTGGGGCGTGAGGTGCTGGTTTCGTTTCAATCCAAGCTGGGCCGCGCCAAATGGCTGGAGCCCGCAACCGATATGATGCTGGAGTCGCTGCCGGGTCGGAATATTAAGAACATTGCGGTTATTGCCCCGGGCTTTTCTGCCGATAATCTTGAAACGCTCGAAGAAGTGGCCATCCGCGGCAAAGAGAGCTTTGTGGACGCAGGCGGCGAAAATTTTGCCTATCTGCCCTGCCTCAACACCAGCGCGCCCGGCACAAAAATGCTAACCAGCTTACTCTTGCGTGAACTTGCGGGCTGGCTTCCGCCGCAATAGCCTTGGAACCGAACTTGATCGGTGAAAGGATATGCGATGAAAAGAGTTGCGATCGTCACAGGGGGAACGCGTGGCATTGGCGCGGCCATTAGCCGCGAGCTGCATGCCATGGGCATGACCGTTGTCGCCAATTATGCGGGCAATGCGGAAAAGGCGCAGGCTTTTGAAACGGAAACAGGTATTCGCACCTACAAATGGGATGTTGGTGATTACGCCGCGTGCCAAGCGGGCTGCGCCCGCGTGGAGCAGGACGTCGGCCCAGTTGATGTGCTGGTCAACAATGCCGGGATCACGCGGGACGGCACGCTTTTGAAAATGACCTATGAGATGTGGGACGAGGTGATGCGCGTCAATTTGGGCGGGTGCTTCAACATGGCCAAAGCGACCTTTGCCGGCATGCGGGATCGCGGCTGGGGCCGCATTGTCAACATCGGCTCAATCAATGGGCAGGGTGGGCAATATGGACAGGTGAATTATGCCGCCGCAAAATCTGGCATTCACGGCTTTACCAAGGCTTTGGCGCAGGAAGGCGCAAAATTTGGCGTGACCGTCAACGCCCTTGCACCGGGCTATATTGATACAGATATGGTCGCCGCCGTCCCCGAAGATGTCTTGGCCAAAATTGTGGCTAAGGTTCCGGTCGGCCGCCTCGGCCATGCCGAAGAAATTGCCCGCGGCGTTGGCTTTCTCTGCGCGGAAGATGCAGGCTTCATCACCGGATCGACTCTGTCGATCAACGGTGGCCAGCACATGTATTGAGGATGATGGATTGACCATAACCCTAGGCCCCATCAAACGGTCGGTGACCATTGCCAGCCATGAAACATCCATCAGCCTTGAGCCGATATTCTGGGATGCCCTGCGCGAGGCAGCGGCAGAAGAGGGCATTCCGGTGAATGCCCTCATCGCCCGGATCGATGCAGACCGAATCGCGTCGGCCGTTCCCGCCAATCTGGCGAGCACACTTCGCGTCTGGCTGTACGCCCGAAAAATGTGAGGCAGACGTGTCGGCCATTTGAGGCAGGCACCTATTGAAAAGACGCAGATTGTTGGTCCTCGCCGCCTTGCCCTAAACGGCAAGGCTTCGGCGCCGTAGCGTCAAGCGTCTAAAGCACGGCACTACCCTCAAAAAGTCAATTGACAGCCCCCGTCCAAGCCTATTTTTGGGGTAAAATTGTTAACGGAGAGAGACGCCATGAATTTCCAATTCTCAGAAGAAGCAGAAGCCCTGCGCGATCAGGCGCGCCGCTTTCTCGAAGAGCGGTCTGGTCGTGAAAAGGCACGGGCCGTTATGGAATCGGGCGCCAGCCATGACGCTGCCCTTTGGGCAGAAATCGTCGGCCTCGGCTGGACGGCACTGCGCATTCCGGAAGAGCATGGCGGGCTTGGCTTGTCGATGCTTGAACTGTGCGTGCTGGCCGAAGAAGTCGGCCGTGTCGTCTCTCCTGTGCCCTTCACCTCGTCTGTTCTGCTCGCAACCGAAGCCTTAATTGCGTCGGGAACTGATGCACAAAAATCGGCTTGGCTGCCCAAATTGGCCGATGGATCGGCTATTGGTGCGGTTGCGCTGGCCGAAGGCACCGGGGCACCGGGCGTGTCGTCGCGCCTGCAGATCAAGGACGGCAAAGCCAATGGTGTGAAGCTGCCCGTGCAAGATGCGCTGGCCGCAGACATCATCATCCTGTCGGGCCAGGATGGCCTGTATTTGCTGGAGACCAAGGCTCCGGGTGTCACGATTGAGGCGGTTGAAACCATTGACCTCGTCCGCCGTTCTGCGCGGGTGACATTGAAGGACGCGCCCGTCACACCGCTCAATGGTGGTCGGTCTGCGTTGGAGAAGTTCCTGCAATCGGCCGCTATCCTGCTCGCCTTTGAAGGGCTGGGCGGGGCGGATGCCGCCATGGACATGGCGCTTACCTATTCCAAGGATCGCGTGGCTTTTGGCCGCAAGATCGCAGGCTATCAGGCGGTCAAGCACCGGCTGGCGGACATGTATATCAAGAACCAATTGGCGCGCAGCCATGCCTATTATGGCGCTTGGGCCTTGCTGACAGATGCGCCGGAACTGGTGCAGGCAGCGGCCGGGGCGCGGCTGGCCGCGATGGATGCCTTTCAATTTGCAGCGGAAGAAAATGTCCAGCTGCATGGCGGCATTGGCTTTACGTGGGAAAGCGACTGCCAATTTTACTATCGCCGCGCACGACTGTTGACGCTTGCGCTGGGGGCAAAATCACATTGGGCCGATGTGCTGGTCCGCTCGCTTGAGCAACGCAACACAATGATGGCTGGTTAAACGGAAAAGGAAGACGGATCATGGATTTCGAAGATACACCCGAAGAAGCCGCCTACCGTGCACAGGTGAAGGCCTGGCTTGAAGCCAATAAGGACGCACTCCCCGAAGGCGATGCCGGAAGCCGTGCAGAATCGGTGACGGCAGCCAAGCGCTGGCAGGCCCGTAAGTTTGACGCCGGCTATGTTGGGATTACTTGGCCCAAGGCTGTGGGTGGCCAAGGTGGCAGCGCGATGCAGCAGATCATCTTCAATCAAGAAGAGTCCAAATATAATGCGCCGACGGCGCTTTACGCCATTGGGCTTGGCATGTGCATTCCCACGGTCTTCACCCACGGCCTCTCGCCCGACATTGCCCAGCGTTACGTGCCTCAGGCAATGAAGGGTGAGGAAGTTTGGTGCCAGCTGTTTTCAGAACCAGCCGCAGGCTCTGACCTTGCGGGCATCCGCACGCGTGCAGAGCGGGATGGCGATGAATGGGTGATCAACGGTCAAAAGGTCTGGACCTCTGGCGCGCATTTGTCTGACTTTGGCATTGTCGTCACTCGCACCGACCCGACTGTGCCCAAGCATAAGGGCCTGACCATGTTCATCGTCGATATGAAGGCTCCGGGTGTCGAAGTTCGCCCGATCAAGCAAATGTCGGGCAGCAGCGAGTTTAACGAAGTCTTCTTCACAGACGTCCGGATCAAGGACACACACCGTCTGGGCGCTGTTGGTGAAGGCTGGAAAGTCTCGCTGACAACGTTGATGCATGAGCGCGTGGCTGTGGGCGGAAAGCCGGCCAGCGCGCCGGGCGTTAAGGAAATGATTGCGCTTGCTAAGGCCATTGATCTGGACGAAGGCAATGCGCTTGAGCAGAGCCATGTGCGCCAGCGCATTGCCGATGCCTATATCGCGGATCAGGGCATTGCCTTGACCCGGATGCGCACCATCTCTGCCCTGTCATCAGGCCGAACGCCGGGACCGGAATCCTCCATCTCCAAGGTCGTTGTTGCCAAGGCGATGCAGGATGTGGGCTCCTTTGCGTCTGACCTGTGTGAAAGCGCGGGGATGATGATGGGCGCAGATACGCCAGACCTGCCCTATCTCTCCCGCTTCCAGACCAGCTATATCGGGTCTGCGGGCCTGCGCATTGCCGGTGGCACGGACGAAATCTTGCGCAACATCATCGCCGAACGCGTGCTGGGCATGCCGGGTGAAATCCGCCCGGATAAGGATATTCCGTTTAACGAGGCAACGAAGCTCGGCCTGTAATGAGGGGGCACCCAGCCTCAGCCAAGGCTTTTCGAGGCTTGCTCGAAAACATCCTTGCTGAGGTTGGGGGTCGCCAAAATACGGTCTAATTCAGCCCGCATCAGCTTTTGGCGGGCTTCATCAAAGCGCCGCCAGCGCCCCAGCGGCGGCAAGAGCTTGGCCGCTGTCTGCGGATTAAGAGGATCCAGATCGAGCAATATGTCTGCCAAGAAGCGATAGCCGCTGCCGTCGCGCGCATGAAATTGCTGTTGGTTCATTGAAAACGCCCCGGCCAACGCCCGCACCCGATTGGGGTTGTGGAGCGTAAAGTCCGCATGCGCCCTGAGCGCGCGCACGGCCTCCCCCGTATCAGGCCGAGCCGAAAGGGCTTGAGTTGAAAACCATTTATCGATGACGAGCGCATTGTCCCGATATCGGTCATAAAAGGCCGAGAGCGCATTCATCCGTTCGGCAGCATTGCCATTGGCCAGCGTGCCAAGTGCGGCAATCCGGTCAGTCATATTGTCCGCCGCCTCAAACTGCGCGAAAGCAAGCGACCCGGCATCATCTGCGCGTGCCGCCGCCAGATATACCAGCGCAACATTGCGCAGCCGTCGCGCGCCCTTCGCCTCAGGCGAATATTCAAATCGTGCGGCAGCGTGGCTGTGATACGCGGCCTCCCAAAGCCCCTGAAGTTCGATGCCAAGATCGCGTCGAAGCGCATTCCGTGCCGCATGGATGGCATCGGGATCCACGTGATCCATCTGGTCACCGATCAGCGCCTCTGACGGGAGCAGCACCGCCTCCCCAATAAAGGCCGCGTCCAGCGCAGTGTTGGTGAGCGTGGTGCGCACTGCAGCGATGACAGGCGCATGATCCGCCGTTCCCGTGGAGACGGCATGGATCAGCGTATCGAGCATCAACTGCTGCATCGCCTCAAACCGGCCAAAGGGATCGTCATCATGCGCCGATAAAAAGGCGAGATCCGCACTGGTCCGATCACTCTCAATCACCACTGGAGCAGAAAAGCCGCGATTAAGTGAGATGATGGGCGGCTTGCCCGCGCCGTTGCGCAACGGAATTTCGGTTCGCGCTTCCGTTAGAATTTCCAGACGTTCCCCGTCATGCGCGCCCGTCGCCTGATCAAAAAGCGCAAGCTTGATTGGAATGACCATTGGCTGCTTATCCGCTTGCCCCGGCGTGTCGGGCAGCGATTGTTCGAGGATCAGGCGATCCCCCATGACCGTCGCCTTGACCTTGGGCGTCCCGGCCGTTGCATACCAGCGCCGAAACTGGCTGAGGTCTTGCCCGCTTGCGTCTTCCATCGCGCGAACGAAATCTTCGCAGGTCGCAGCAGTGCCGTCATGCCGATCAAAATAGAGGTCGCAGCCTTTCCGAAAGGCGGCCTGGCCCAGCATCGTGTGGAGCATGCGGATAATCTCCGCGCCCTTATTATAGATGGTGGCTGTATAGAAATTTGAAATCTCGATATAGCTTTCCGGGCGGATGGGATGGGCGAGCGGCCCGGCATCTTCCGGGAATTGCGCGGCCCGCAGCACGCGCACATCCTCAATCCGCTTCACCGCAGCCGACCCCTGATCGGCAGAGAAGCATTGATCGCGAAACACGGTGAAGCCTTCTTTGAGGCTCAGCTGAAACCAATCCCGGCAGGTGACGCGATTGCCCGACCAATTGTGGAAATACTCATGCGCAACCACAGCGGCCACGGCATCATAATCAAGGTCGGTCGCGGTATCGGGATCGGCCAATATGTAGCGCGAGTTAAAGATATTGAGGCTCTTATTTTCCATCGCGCCAAAGTTAAAATCGGCCACGGCCACGATGTTAAACTGACCCAGATCATATTCGCGGCCATAGACATCTTCATCCCACCGCATGCTGGCCTTCAGGGCCTCCATCGCATGGGCTGTCTTGGGCAAATCCGCTTCCGCCACCCAGATGGCGAGATCGACCGTCTTGCCCGACTGCGTCGTAAAGCTGTCGCGATTGGCAAAGAGTTGCCCTGCGACAAGCGCGAACAAATAGCTGGGCTTCGGGAAAGGGTCGGTCCATTCCGCCCAATGGCGTCCGCCTTCCAAATCGCCCGATCCGGTCAAATCGCCATTCCCCAGCAGCACGGGGAACAGCGCCTTATCCGCCGTCATGCGCACCCGATAGCGGCTGAGCACATCGGGCCGATCGGGAAAGAAAGTGATCCGCCGAAAGCCTTCTGCCTCGCACTGGGTGCAGAGCAGACCGCCCGACGCATAAAGACCCATGAGCTGAGAATTGGCCTCTGGCGCAATCTCAACCTCGGTTTCCAATATCGCCTGATCGCTTGTGATGGGGACGACCAAAGCCCCCTCTTGCAACGACCACCCACTGGCCATCGCGCCATCCAGTTTGACGCTCAAGGGCGTCAGACCATCCCCATCGAGCCGGATAGGCCGATCATGCGCGCCATTGCGAACAAGCGTTAGCTTTGCCCGAACCCGCGTCTTTGCCGGGTCAAGATCAAACTCAAGCGCGATATCCGGTACCAACCAATCAGGCGGCGTATAGTCCGCGCGGCGGATGACGGACGGGGCGGCGGGGGCGTTTTGGACGTTGAGCATCGGCCAGATGTAGGGCCGCTCGTCGCTCAGGCAAAGAGGCGTTGATCAAACAAAACTATAAGGATCAATATCCACACTCACCCGCACG
>JACCDK011137931.1_pt1 | contig 20119 bp, 21 predicted proteins | sample 7445871 | NCBI WGS metagenome assembly JACCDK01 (sample SAMN15323436, study PRJNA562643) | freshwater metagenome | isolation source: river surface water | place: USA:Blue River Watershed | collected 2017-08-15
CGATACATCCCTGCTCAGCCGGAAACAATTTATCCCAAACCTGGTCAATCGACTGCAGCGTCTGGATTGCATCGGCTTCGCTGATGTCTGGTCGAGACAAGGTGACTTCACGGACTGCCGCTGCAAGATATTCACAGCAGCCCAACTAGTTCTATAAAAAACAGAGCTAAAACCGCGACAAAAGCGTGTTTTATGTGATTTTTTGTGGCTCTTTTGCTCCGAACTTCCATAGTTATCCACAGGCCCTCAAAACCCCATAGATTTGCCCTATAGGGGCTATTTGGAGCGCGAAGGCATAACCCCAGGTCGCTGTTGCTACGCCCTAGGAGTAGAAGGCTGGATGGGCAAGGTAGTGCGGCCTCATTTCAAGGACGAACGTCTCAAATCCCTTACGGGAGTACTTCTGGTTACTGATCGCACACATTGTTCGAAAGGCACGTCTTAGCCGAAACCGCATAACCTGCTCTTCATAGAACTTCAGCACAAAGCTCATAGCTTTCCCTTAACTCGCTTAAGTTGGCTCTTAAAGCTAAACCGACTTTCACGTCTCGTTAACAGTGAACGAGTCCAACGTGCGACCTCCCATAGCGGAAGAACCGCACAAGACGTGACAATGCTTATCTTAACGAAATCTGATGTCTGACAGTCATTTGAGACAAGACAAGTAGTACTGGATGCCAGGGCATACGTAACGCAAGACCATAGGAGCATTGATAACAGTACGTCGAGCGCATCCCAGTCGTCATCAGCAGGTATCTCTTTCGACATAAGCCTCCCTTTTAATTGGGGTTGTTTAGTCTATCGACCAACCCTAGAATCTCGCTAGTCCCCGAGTCAGAATCACTTACACCCAAACTAGAACAACACTGTGAGCCAGTCACCCGCCAAGGTCGTTTACTACCTACCCGGACAGGGCGGAATGCTCCGCGAGGGGCTTGGCGCCGGAATTACCGAGCGAGGTTTTGAAATTCTTGGGAGAGAGATACGAAACGAATTTCGCGCCCTACCCTTTCAAGACAAAATCAACCTAATCAGCGACGATCTAAAAACCCATTTCTGGCACGAAGATGGTTTTGTTATTGCTAACTCCTTTGGCAGCTATCTCTTCTTACATACTCAAGCTGACCTGCCTCCGTTTCCGGGCCGCGTTTTGCTCTTATCCCCTATCGTTGGGGGCTTTAACAATGTGGATAGCGGAGTCGTTTTTAGCCCTCCCCGTCCCGACAAGCTCATGACTCTAGCGGAGCAATGTCGCTACCCCAAACCCGTCCAATGCGAAATACACGTGGGATCAGTTGATTGGCAGAGCGATCCCGAAACCGTTTCTAAGTTTGGCGGTCTCACAGGAATCCCTGTAACTATTGCTCCAGGTAAGGGCCATATGCTCGGCAAAGACTATGTAGCGGGTGTTCTTGACGTCTTCCTAAAAGCTCTACCGTAGGTTCAGGGATACGCACTTCATTGCGAACGATCGAAATATCAATTAGAGTCAAGTGAAACAACTTTCTACGTGAGATGTCCGGTGTTTACAGATGATCTTTTACTGAACCTGCACTATCTTTCGATTGTCTTAGCAATCCTAGTACCTCTGTATTACTGGTACATCAAGCGAGACCGAGTATCTCCCATCTATCGGATCGCGAGATTTGTACGCATTGCTAACGCACTGATATATCTTGCCGCAGTCGTCTATATGGTTGAAATTTTCTGGGACGAATTCCCGTTAGGGCTCGATATGACTGCCGTTATGATCATATTTTCGTATTTATTGTCGCGAAAATGGGCACCAAAATCCCTATCCGCGAAGGCTACTCCTCAAGAACAGCTTGCTAACTAACGCCACCTAATAAACCGATTGATTCACTAACGCATCGCCTGAGAAACCATGACAGCACGCAAACTTCTAATTCCGTTCTTTGCGAGTCTCTTGCCCCTAGTTGCGACAGCAAAAGACTACCCTTTGCACCTGTCTATATGCGAGCACAATTCGTCGTGCGGAAAGTGTCTTGAGGAGATAAAGGTAACACTTAGTGTGGACATGACCGCAAAAGCTGTGTTCGCTAGCGGCAAGACACCGGAAGGCGCCCTGGTAAAGGAACAAGTTTCTGGCTGCAAGATCACCTCAATCAATGACTGGGAATGCGATGGATCAAATTTTCGAGGACAGGTTTCTGCGAAAAACGGGGAGCTTTCGTATAAACCCGCCCTAATCACTTTCCAAGGTAAAAACCAGCAACTTGAGGTTTGTTTGGAGCGTTAACTTTACGTCCGACAATGCAGGTTGGTAAGTGTTCTATGCTGGTATTTTGCGTTTCGCAATGACGCAGTCTCCAAAAAACTCTATCTCGCGTAAACCCCGAATCGCACGAAAACTTTAGGATGAACGCTACGTTCAGTCGTGCGAATCGGCGCCTGACGATTCCTAGTGCCCCGTGGACTAGAACGGCAGGACTCCGTACCTTAAGGGACCGTATCCGGGGAACCTTTGAGTTCCGGAGTCATGCTGAACAAGTAACGCGTCAAATATTTAAGCACCAAAGACAGGCACTGCTCGGTTAGGTTGCTTAATAATCAACCCGCTCGACTTTCGAGTAAATATTCAGTGGTCGAGACATTGACTTGCGCATCAAGTCAATTACTAAAAGTGCAAATTTGACTGTAAGCTACATTGAGGAGCTTTTTCTGACAATGGGGGATACCACCCCACTGGGGTCGCTGATAGTCAGAACACTAAATCCCTACCCCCTATTTAATGAGTGGCTCCAGTCAGTGAAGCAACAGAGTCTTCAATATTCCGAAGCTCTTACAGGGGTTAATTGACCCACACAAAGTCGTTCCACCACCAGCCCGAAAGCCCCGGCTGTTGTCCAGGGTAGTCCAGGGTTGTGCAAAGAGGGTAAAACTGAGGGTAATCAGGGATCTCATGAATGATTTATCCGCGTCATGCTTAGGAACTAAGCGTATATCTGGATCCCGGTACAGCTATTGACGTTCACTTCTGTATGTTTCACAATCTGGCCAGGAACACAGCAAACGGGTTCGCTCCGTGCTCATCGCTGGTTTAACAAACCGCCAGCGAAAGTAACAAAAGTCGGAAGACGGCGAGATCAAATATATGGGTTCTCTCGTAAGAGAGAGGGATTGAGACAAAGCCCTTCCCCCGGGAAGCCAGGAGTCGAGGGTCCTAGGTTTGCAACACGGAAACGTGTCGCAAACCTTTTCTCTACAGCGGCGCGTTTCCACACTCGAAAGAGGTGTGGCAATGACCATTCAACCGCTTTTAAAGCTTCATTACGTAATTGGCGACTCGAAACGAGGGATTCAGGGCTATATCCCCATGAGTCGCTCTGCTTGGTACGCCGGCATCAAGGCTGGTGCCTATCCAGCCGGAGTCAAGATCGGCCAAAGAAGTGTCGCCTGGCGGCAGTCCGATATTGAATCTCTCCTAAAACGCCTGGGAGGTGACGCATGAGCCAAATTTATCGTGCTAGCCCGTTAAAACGCCCGAGAAGCACAAAAGCCGAGCTTCAACTTCTGGACGAAGGCATTATTCAGGTCGTTCGAAAACACCGTCCATGTTCAGTCCGACAAACGTTTTATCAAATGACTGACCCAAGACTCCCAGCCTTTGTAGAGAAGAGCGACAAAGGTTACAGGAGAGTCCAAGAGCGGTGCCTCCTACTCCGTAGATCTGGGCGAATAAAGTACCGCTGGATTGCCGATATGTCACGCCGTGCCTACAGAACGGATGTTTTTGAAAATGCTTCTGACTTTGTAGAGCGCATGTCATCGCTATACAGGGCTGATCTGTGGCGCGATGCTGATGTTATTTGTGAAGTCTGGGTTGAATCTAGGTCAATCGCAAGTTCAATCATAGGCCTATGTGATCGGTACGCCGTGAATTTATACCCATGCGGGGGATTTAGCTCAGTTTCCTTCGTCTACACTGCGGCCGAGGAACTGAATGCAAGCAACCAAGGAAAGCCACTTGTCATCTTATTTATAGGCGACTACGACCCCGCCGGCGTCTTGATTGACGTTGCCCTTCAGCGAGAGCTACGTCATCACTTAGACCCTACTATTGAACTGCATTTTCGTCGGATTGGGATAAATCGAGAAATGGTAGAACAGTACGATCTACCGACAAAGCCCCGCAAGCCAGGGGATAAGCGCTCCCTCCACGTTCCCTTCACGGTTGAAGCGGAAGCACTCCCCGCAAACACCTTAAGATCTCTGTTGGAGGCCGAAATCACTGCGCTCTTGCCATCCAGAGCGTTTGAAATCGCAACGATCGCCGAAAAGTCCGAGAAAGAACATCTGAAGGTCATGGCGGACCTTCTACGGGCGGAGGATGAGGACGAGGAGGATGCAGAATGAGCATTCTTACAGTTCGTAGTCATGTACTTCGGTTAACCGGGAATAGTAGAACCCTTTACTTAGCCGAGAGGCATAACACGCGCTCGCTTTACCCCCACAGCGGAGTCGTCGGGGATATCGACTTGAGCAGTACCCACAAAAACCTTGAGCTGATTTCGCTCGGCCGAGTGAGCTTGACAGAAAAGGTTATGGCAATCCTAAGAGAAAGAGGGATCGATCCCTCCAGTCCAGCGCTCAGCAGGAGAAACCGAGGGTTTGCAATCGAGTTCGTATTTTCGTGTACATCTGGACACAAGACTAGCTTTGATGCCCTTTACGCTGAGGCGCTGGAATGGCTTATTCGAGCACTCCCAGAATGTCCTGTAATACATGCGGTGATTCATTTTGACCAAGGAAGTCCACATATGCATGTCATTGTGGTCCCACTAAAGGATGGCCGACTACGGGCTGATGAGGTTCGTGGCTACAAGCAAGTCTCCAAGCAGCGAAATCATGCTCTGTACGCCTTTCTAAAGGGTGACTATGGGCTTGATTACCCCGAGAGGCTAAGGGGCGTAAGGAAGTTAATCGGGGCAGAGTTGGCAATTCACGCCATTCACCAACTATCAAACGATGAGATAGTTGCTCGTATACGTCTCGAACTAGAGTCAGCAATTTACTCGCGTCCCGAACCGTTTCTAAACGCCCTCGGTATAACCTATCAGATGGTTCAAGATGAAATCTACCGACTAGAAGATCTGGAAGGGATGCCTGAGCCTAAGGTACAAGAAAATGAGTGGCGCAGAGCTTCGGCCGAAGGGGAAAAGCGTGGTCCCTTTCAGCCTTCTTTAGGCCCACGAATCCGAACCTAACATAAAGGAGAGAGGACTCTGATAGGGGGCGCAATGCCCCCTCTTTCATGGGATAGCGTTAAAAGAGTTCCCTCGGTAGCTCAAAGCGGGGCTAGTCGTAGGTGTCCCGACCCTCAAACATCCCAAGCTCATGCATTAGGACCTCAAGAAACTTCAACTGATTTCGAGCGCTTCTTGACCGTTGCAAAGCCTCATGCGTTCGCTTCCCGTGCCGGTAGTTCCAATGATTTTCACCTTTTGGAGTCATACCGCCATGCAACCTGCAACGAGAGCGTCCGTGGACTGGCGCCTTTTGGCAAGGAGTCCCGGCTCGGGTTTTTGCACCACAGATCAAGCTTTAGCCCTTCTCTGAAGGGGAATAACGTTTCTACCGATCGCCTGGTCAAGATAATCCGCCCACCACTGCATCAACTCGACTCGCTGTTTCAAATAAAAAGCGTGGTTGTAGCTCGCCGAAACACGGTCTCGCTCTTGATGGGCAAGTTGCGCTTCAATATGCGAATGGTCAAATCCATTTTCATGCAGCACTGTCGAAGCAAGTCCGCGAAATCCGTGCCCCGTCATCCGACCCTTAAACCCCATTCGCTCAAGCGCCTTCAGGATTGTATTGTTGCTGATAGGCCTCTTCTGATTCCGCTCACCCGGGAACAGTAGCTCACCATTTCCGGAGACAACCTGTAAGGTTCGGAGAACTTCAATAGCTTGCCTCGACAGGGGAACAAGATGTTCAGTACGCATTTTCATACGCTCTGGCGGGATACGCCACACAGCTTTATCTAGTTCAAACTCTTCCCATCTTGCGGCAATAAGCTCGCTTGTTCGCACGAATGTTAGCGCCATAAGCCGAAGCGCTAATCGTGTGACAGGGGTGCCCTGATAAGCCTCAATTGCTCGCATTAAATCGGGAAGCTCTCGAGTATCCACCCGAGCGTAATTCGTCGCCTTTCTTGAGATCAAAATGTCTGAGGGTTTTACGTCTCCGGTCGGGTCGCGATCCATTAGCCCATGAGCTACCGCATACCGACAAATCGCGCCAATAGTTTGATAAGCCCGCTTTGCAATATCAACCGCCCCCCGAGCCTCAATGGCTTTTATAACCCTAACGATATCCAAAGGCCTAAGGGAAGCGATTGGTAGATCACCAATCATCGGAAATATATCCGTCTCGATCCTACGTTTAACGTAAGCGGCATGACGCGGACTACGGACACACGACCAATTTTTATGCCATGTCTCAGCAAAATCTTTGAAGGACTCTCCAAGCCCAAATCTACCGTCAAAAGTTCTTTGGCGCTTGACGGCGGCCGGATCGAGCCCTTCAAGTAAGAGTCTTTTTAGTTCGTCTCGCTTTTTCCGGGCCTCGAGCAGACTGACCAAAGGATAGCTTCCATGCGACGCAGTTCTTTCTTTACCCTTGTATCGATAACGCTGCTGAAAAAGAATGGAACCGTTTGTTTGGACAAGCGCGTGAAGCCCTTGGCCATCCACTAATTTGTAAGCCTTATCAATTGGCTTCGCGTTCTTAAGTTTTGAATCAGTGAGCATGGGGGTTGTTTGAAAAAATGAGGGTAAAACCACGTTACCCACACCTCTAAAGGCTTTGTTACCCGCATTTTTGCCCGCACACATTCCGAATGTCAATGGTCACTCAAGGAGCTCAAAAAACAAAAAAGCCTTGAGAATCAAGGCTCTTTGAACTTCTCTGGACTTACTTGGATTTCTTAAAACTAACCTTTGGCGGAGACGGAGGGATTCGAACCCTCGATGCGCTTTTGGCACATACTCCCTTAGCAGGGGAGCACCTTCGGCCTCTCGGTCACGTCTCCGTTTTCTGACGGAATCAGGATTCTAGCGCAAACGCCTTGTGTAGCGCCCGCACCGCCAATTCCATATATTTGTCATCAATCACCACCGAGATCTTGATCTCACTCGTCGAGATCATCTGAATATTGATCCCTTCTTTTGATAGGGTCTCAAACATGGTGCTGGCAATCCCAACATGGCTACGCATGCCAATCCCTACCACCGAAACCTTACAGATGTCTTTGGCGCCGGTAATCGAGCGAGCACCGATTTCCGGCTGAACTTTGGCCTTCAGAACTTCTAGTGCCTTATCCAGTTCATTGCGATGCACGGTGAATGAAAAATCCGTCATGCCATCGTGGCTGGCGTTCTGAATGATCATATCCACATCGATATTGGCGGCAGCTACTGGACCAAGAATCTTGTACGCGATGCCAGGTTTATCGGGTACGCCAGCAATCGTGACCTTCGCCTCGTCGCGATTAAACGCAATGCCTGAAATAACAGCCTGTTCCATGGTGTCGTCTTCCTCGTAGGTGATCAGAGTGCCAGAATGGGCCTCTTCAGCAAGCGGGATATCGGGGTCGGTGAGACTCGACAGCACACGCGTCTTCACCTTGTATTTGCCGGCAAATTCCACCGACCGAATCTGCAGAACCTTCGAGCCAAGGCTTGCCATTTCAAGCATCTCTTCGAAGGTTACTTTTTCTAAACGCTTGGCTTCAGGAACAATCCGTGGGTCTGTCGTGTAGACACCGTCTACATCGGTATAGATCAGACATTCCTCTGCCTTGAGTGCTGCCGCTACTGCAACGGCAGACGTATCAGATCCACCGCGGCCGAGCGTCGTAATGTTGCCTTCAGGGTCGATCCCCTGGAATCCAGTGATGATGACCACATAGCCGTCCTTGAGATCTCGCATCACGCGGGCATCGTCAATCGACTGAATGCGTGCCTTGGTAAAGGCCGAATCGGTCTTAATCGGGACCTGCCATCCGGTGTAGCTCCTCGCCTTGGTGCCAATTGCCTGAAGCGCAATCGACAACAGGCCAACGGAGACCTGCTCACCCGTCGCAGCAATCTGATCCAGTTCTCGGGGATCAGGGCGCTCAGAGATCTCTTTTGCGAGCCCGAGGAGCCGGTTGGTCTCACCCGACATTGCCGAGGGGACGACCACCACCTGATGGCCTGCCCTCTGCCACTTGGCCACGCGTCGCGCGACATTCTTAATACGCTCGACGGACCCCATAGAGGTACCGCCGTACTTATGAACTATCAATGCCATGATCTGGGACTCTGAGGGTTACGGTCGACGCCCGTGCTCAATACAAAGGGCGCCAAGCCCAGCATTATCGCCCAATCCGCAGGAATCCTCGTTCCCGGAGCACCGACCAGACCTCCCCGGTGGCGGGGTCGGTGAGATCCATCCGCGCAAAGGGTTCTCTTGCTGCGCGAAGCTGGCGCAGAAACTCGGTCAGACGCCGGGTGGGCGGGGTGGGTGCCCCATGACCCTTGAGCCAGCCGCGAATAATACGGGCGGCCAGCGCCTCATCCTGGGCAAAAAGCACATCCAGTGATAGCCGTCCTTCGGGCATCCGACTCTCTTCCAGGGCCTGTTCGGTGACCATGTCCAAGAGGTCGCGCGCGGTCTGCAGGTGCGCGATGCTTCGCGCCATTGCAGTATCGGCACCTTCTCGAAGACTCCGAAGTACCGGCATCACCTCGTGACGAATCCTGTTTCGCGCAATATCAAGATCGGTATTCGTGGGATCTTCAATCCAGATCAGCCCCTCATGCTGTGCGTAATCCAGAAGCGACTGTCGACTCTGATCCAGAAGTGGTCTCCAGCGGATCACCTGATGCGACCCGAGATCCATCTTGGATAACCGCGCCATGGCCGATAGCCCCTCAAGCCCTGCACCACGAATCCACTGCAAGAGCGCTGTTTCAATCAGATCATCTCGATGATGCGCTAAGACCAACACCGACTGAGGCGCAAGATGTTGCGCAAAGGCTTGATAACGATGGCGTCGCGCCGCGGCCTCAACACCAAGAGAAGACACCTCATGCGCAGGGATGCTGACACGGGCAATCGTCAAGGGAACATTCAGTGACGAACAACTCTGTTCACACTGCCGAACAAAATCATCGGCGGCAGGCTGCAGGCCATGATGGACATGAATGGCCCGAAGCTGAAATAACTGCGGAAGTTTCTGCTGCATCCGTGCCATCAAATGCAACAGCACAGTAGAGTCGAGCCCGCCAGAGAGCCCCACCGTCAACAACAGGGGCATAACTATCGGGCCTTGATTTCCTTGAACTTTCCGAGCGCACGAATCCGCGCCTGGCGCTGCTCCAACATCGTCTTGGTGTCCATGTTGTGGAAGCCTCGAAGCGCATCCGCGATGGCCTTCTTTAGGTTTTCAGCCGTCTGTCCGGGATCACGATGTGCGCCGCCTAAAGGCTCGGTCACAATCTTATCGATGAGTCCCAGGGCCTTTAACCGCTGCGCGGTGATGCCAAGGGTCTCGGCTGCCTCGGGGGCCTTATCCGCACTCTTCCAAAGAATGGATGCGCAGCCTTCCGGAGAGATCACGGAATAGGTGGAGTACTGCATCATCATCAGAACATCACCCACAGCAATCGCCAGCGCACCGCCCGATCCACCCTCGCCGATGATCGTCGAGATGATCGGCACCTTGAGCCCCGCCATGACCATTAGGTTTCGGCCAATCGCCTCGGACTGACCGCGCTCTTCTGCACCAATTCCGGGGTAGGCCCCCGGTGTGTCCACCAAGGTAATCACCGGAATATTGAATTTTTCGGCTAGCGCCATCAGGCGCAAGGCCTTGCGATAGCCCTCCGGCCTTGGCATTCCAAAGTTCCGATAGGTCCGTTCTTTGAGATCCCGACCCTTCTGATGACCGATCACCATGACGCTCTGGCCATTGAATCGGGCAAGCCCTCCAACAATGGCTGGGTCATCCGCAAAGGATCGATCGCCATGGAGTTCGTAGAAATCAGTGAAGATCGCGGCGATGTAATCCAGCGTGTACGGCCGCTGGGGATGTCGGGCGACCTGGGCGATCTGCCAAGGGTTTAGCTTGGAATACAGATCCTTAAGCTGGGTTTCGGTCTTGGAACGAAGCCGATCGATCTCATCGGTGATGTCGACCGCCGAGTCACTCTGAACAAACCGAAGTTCTTCGATCTTGGTCTCAAGTTCGGCGACCGGCTGCTCAAAGTCCAGGAAAGTTTGTTTGGCTGGGCTGTTCATTTGGCCGCTATTGTCCCCCAAAACAGCCCCTTTAGCCTACTGGCGCCGCCAGGTCGTCCCCGCGGCAGAGTCCTCGAGCACCACCCCCTTGCCCAGGAGGTCATCCCGGATCTGGTCGGCTTTGGCGAAATCCCGGGCTTTCTTGGCCGCCGCCCGCTCGGCGATCAGGATCTCAATTTCCACTGGCCCCAGCCCCGCAGACCCGGTCGCTGCCTGAAGAAATTCCGTCGGCACTCGTCCCAGGAGCCCCAGCGCGCCGGCAAGTTGGCGCAAGACGGCTGCTAAGGCAGCGTCCTTCGACTTATTGAGAAGAGTCGCCAGCTCAAAAAGAGCAGAAACTGCAACCGGCGTGTTGAAATCGTCATCCATCGCGTCAAAAAAGCTTTGCACCAGGGCGACCGCCTCTGGCTGGTTCTGAACCCGACGCGTTAGATCAGCTAGATCGAGCGCTGGAGATGTGGCGGTGTCCACCGCTGTCGTCACCCCCGCGCCGGCCAGCGCCGTGTAAAGACGGACCAGCCCTTGGCGGGCGTCCTCGAGATGCTGATCGGAGTAGTTCACTGGGCTGCGATAGTGCGCCCGCAGAAGGAAGAACCGAATGACCTCTGCATCGAACTGCTGGAGCACCTCTCGGATCATGAAAAAATTGCCCAGCGACTTGGACATCTTTTCCCCATCGATACGAACAAACCCGTTGTGCATCCAGACGTTAACGAAGGGCTGACCAGTCTCCTTTGCGTAAGCGCCTTCGGACTGGGCAATCTCATTCTCATGATGGGGAAACTGAAGATCGGACCCGCCCCCATGAATATCAAAGTGCTTGCCCAACAGACTGCAGCTCATCGCCGAGCATTCAATATGCCAACCCGGTCGGCCTTCCCCCCAAGGAGACGGCCATTTCACCTCTGCAGGCTCATCCGCTTTCGCACGCTTCCATAAGACAAAGTCCAGGGGGTCACGTTTGCCGTCCCCGACTGCGACGCGCTCACCTGCGCGAAGTTCATCAAGGGACTTACCCGATAGCTTGCCGTAGCCCTCGAACTGGCGCACGGCAAAGTTGACATCCCCCTTAGCACCCCCTGGGAGCTCCGCCTGATAGGCGTAGCCATTTTTCTCTAAGGCACCGATCACGTCTAACATCTGCGGCACGTAATCCGTCGCCCGAGGCTCGTGGCTGGGCGGAATGATCCCCAATGCAGCCGCGTCTTCATTCATAGCGTGAATGAACCGCTCGGTCAGCGCGGAGATGGGCTCATTGTTTTCCACCGCACGCTTGATGATCTTGTCGTCAATATCCGTAATGTTTCGGACATAGGTCACCCGATAGCCCTGGGCCTTGAGCCAACGATTGACCACATCGAAAACGACCAATACTCGCGCATGCCCCACATGACAGAAGTCATAAATCGTCATGCCGCAGACATACATGCGCACATGGCCGGGTTCGATGGGCTTAAATTCTTCTTTGGAACGACTTAAGGTATTGAAAATCTTCAAGATTTCACCGTGCTAGACTGGCCTTATTACCAATGATTTCAACGCGACGCGAAGCCTGCATTCTATGGGAATGACCCAGAACCCGCCGCCCTGCCTGGGAGAGAAAACACCTGCTAAGACGCCATGCTGGCGGAGATCTCTTTTTCTTTCAGGCTTAGTCTATCTCACCGCAACACTGCCCTTGCCGTTGATTGCCCAGACCACGACGGGTGTCACAGGAACGCCTGCGAAAGCGGGACTCATGCCAGGTCGCCCAATGGCACCCGAAGTCTCGGCCGACGTGGCCAAAGCGCGAGACCTGCTCGCACGTCGCCAGTGGCAGGACGCAAACGATCTGATCACGGCAACACTGGCATCGCGTCCACGCGATCCTCAATGGCGATTCCTTCAAGGGGTCCTCTTTGCCGAGACCGGGCGTCGTATCGAGGCCCGTTCGACGTTTGAGCTATTAACAGAGGACTTCCCCGAACTTTCAGAGCCATACAACAACCTAGCGGCAATCTATGTCGAAGAAGGCGACCTGCAAAAAGCGAGAACGCTCCTTGAACGCGCCATCCAGAATCGACCGGACTATGCCCTGGCACACGAAAACCTAGCAGACATCTACACGCGACTTGCCATCGAGAGTTATGAACGCGCTGCAAAGGCCAATCAGCCCGCACCCAGTGTTGATGTAAAACTAAACCACCTGCGCCAGACGCCGGCCTTACGCGACGCCCGCGTCACGACAAACCGCTAAGCGCACCCTTTTCTTTTATTGAACAACCGGAGAATCCACTCATGAATGTCACCATGCAGACCTCGATGGGCACCATTACCCTCGAACTTGATCCCAAAAAGGCGCCCGAAACGGTGAAGAACTTTGTCGCCTATGCCAAGTCAGGACACTACGATGGCACGATCTTTCATCGCGTCATGGATAACTTCATGATTCAAGGCGGCGGCTTTACTGACAAGATGGTGCAAAAGCCAGCAAAAGCGACGGTAAAAAACGAAGCTGATAATGGGCTAAAGAATATGAAGTACACCATTGCGATGGCCCGCACCAGCGATCCTCACTCGGCGAGTGCGCAGTTCTTTATCAATGTCGCAGACAATGAGTTTCTGAACTTCACAGCACCCACTGAGCGTGGCTGGGGCTACGCCGTATTTGGGAAGGTCACTTCTGGGGCCGATGTGGTCGACAAGATCAAGAAGGTCAAAACTGGTAACAACGGCTTCCACCAGAACGTACCCGTTGAGCCTGTCGTGATCACCAAGGTCACCGTCAGCGAATAACCCTATGAATGGCCGAGCTCTGCCGACGTCCAATCAGACCATCACGGCACGCTCGGCCCTTCTGTTTTCAGACGTCCATCTGAGTGAGGCAACGCCAGCGCTCACGCAGGCACTGATCGAATGGCTACACCGCCATTGCATCGCATCGGATCGACGCCCTGATCAGTTGCTCATCCTCGGCGATTTGTTTGATGCCTGGGTGGGAGACGATCAGCAGCAACACCCGCAGGCAGGCGCCTGCGCAAGAGTGGTCAGTGAGGCCTTGTGCGAGATTCGATCGCAAGGAATTTCGATTCGTTTTATGGCAGGCAACCGGGACTTTCTCGTGGGTGAGGCATTCCTGAGGCCATTTGACGGTCTGCGGATGTTAGATCCAAGTCTGCTGGTCATTGAAGAGGGGTTGACGATCGCGATCAGTCATGGCGATCAGCTCTGCACACTTGATACAGACTATCAGCAGTTTCGGGCGCAGGTGAGAGCGCCCGAATGGCAGCGTAACTTTCTGGCGCAGCCTTTAGCGAAACGACTCGCGATTGCGCAGAATATTCGAGCGCAGAGTGAGACCGAAAAAAGCGGCAAGACGATGACGATTATGGACATCACGCCGCAGGCCGCAGTCACGTTAACTGACCAGCTCGCGGCCGATTTGCTACTCCACGGTCACACCCACCGACCGGGGCAGACGACGATGCCCAATGGGAAAGTGCGTTGGGTGTTGTCAGACTGGGAGATGGACACCCAAGGCGGTCTCCCCCGTGGCGGTGGTCTTTGGGTCGACCAGCGTGGCGTAAGCCTAAGGCCGCTTTAGACGATCGACTTCGTCCTGAAGTCGTTTCAGCTCATCCACAAGCTGATGTAACACGACGTCAACGGGGTCCTGGGCCCCGGGCATCACGCCATAGGCCGCAAAGCGGTCTCCTTCGGTCTGGCGTGCCATGGAGTCGGCGTATTGTTCATCCACGACCCGCGCGGGAATACCGATCACCGTCGCACCTGCCGGCACCGCTTTGATCACCACTGCGTTGGAACCGATCTTTGCGCCCTCGCCTACCGTGAAGGGGCCGAGCACCTTCGCCCCGGCGCCAACCACGACACGCGATGCCAGCGTGGGATGACGTTTACTGCCTTTGACCAACGACGTACCGCCCAGGGTCACTCCCTGATAGATCGTGCAGTGATCACCAATCTCCGTGGTCTCACCAATCACCACACCCATTCCGTGGTCGATAAACACCCCTCGACCGAGTCGTGCCCCGGGATGAATCTCAATCCCTGTCAGCCAACGGGCAATCACGGAGATAAACCGACCCATCCACTGAAACACCGACACCTCTGTCTTCCAGAAGTAGTGTGCAAATCGGTGCAACCAAAGCGCATGCAGCCCCGGATAACAGGTCAGCACCTCAAAGGTTCCTCTGGCAGCAGGGTCTCGCTCCAAAATGGCGCGGACATCTTCTCTTAGCGTCTCAAACATAGGATGTAAGGGTATCAGGTGCGTCGCTCGATTTCCGTACAAAGCCCTCTGAGCATCTGGACTTCGTCCTCCCACATTTCCTTGCGGGCCAAAAGACGTTTGAGTCGCTCCTCAAATCGCCCCGGGACTTCGGGGTCGAGATACCCAATTCTGATCGCCACACGAACCAAATGGGCATGGAGTCCTTCCACTGCAGCGTGATCTGCCGGACGTGCGGTCTCGCGCTGATTTCCCGCAACACGGGAAAGGTCCTCGACCACCGCCGCAAGATCTATCTGCCCTTGACGAAACCGCTCGCGCAGGGCGCGACGCGTGGCATAAGCCACCACCTGAACCGCCTGAGAGAGATTCAGTGAGCTGAACTTCTCATCCACATCGAGACTACAGACATGACGGCAGCTGAGCAGCTGATCGTTCGTCAGCCCATTTCGCTCAGATCCAAATACAAACGCCGCCTGTGCCTGATCGTCCGATAACAGGTGCGCCAAGATGGCATCACTCGCCGCTTCAAGCGATAACCTCGGCGGCTCAAACTCACGCACCCGTGCACTCAGCGCACAACTCCATGTCGTGGGGCCGAGCGCCTCCGAGAGATTGACCACCTTTGCCTCCGTGAGCACCTGGGCCGCCCCAGAGGAGAGCGCGACGGCATCGGCCCGATGGGCGATCTTGGGATCCTCTGCATCCGCAAGCCAGAGCTGGCGAAACCCCATCGCCTGCATGGCACGGGCACTGGCCCCGACGTTACCGGGGTGGGTGGGCGAGACCAGAACGAACCGAATCCGCGCCAGAGTCTCCTTAAAACGCCTAAAATCATCCATGGGCGCAATAATGCCCTGTTTTCTCTCGCTCCTTAAAAGACCCGACCATGCATCCTTTGCTCAACACGGCAGTGAAAGCTGCCCGCCGCGCAGGCACCATCATTAACCGTGCCAGTCTCGACTTAGACCTTCTGAAAGTCGGTCGCAAGGCGCCTAACGACTTCGTCACCGAGGTTGACCGTTCGGCAGAGGCTGCCATCATCGAGGTCTTGGCCAACGCCTATCCCGACCATGACTTTCTGGCCGAGGAGACGGGCACTGCCGGCGCCGCTACGAAGAGCGCTGCCGGCGCGTCCGAATACGTATGGATCATTGATCCACTCGACGGCACAACAAACTTCATTCACGGATTCCCCCAGTACGCAGTGTCAATTGCCCTGTCCTATCGCGGACAGATCACTCAGGCGGTCATCTATGATCCGGTCCATAACGATCTCTTTGTCGCCTCTAAGGGGAAAGGGGCCATGCTCAATGACCGACGAATTCGCGTCTCTCAGCGCGATCGACTCGACGAATCACTGATTGGCACGGGGTTTCCGTTTCGCGACTTCTCCACGCTCGATCTGTACGTCGCGATGTTTAAAGAGTTCACTCAAAAAACGGCAGGTGTTCGACGTCCCGGCGCAGCGGCACTCGATCTCGCCTATGTTGCCTGTGGCCGACTCGATGGTTTCTTTGAAATTGGGCTGATGCCCTGGGATGCCGCCGCAGGCTCTCTGCTCATCACTGAAGCTGGTGGTCTGATCGGCAACTTCAAAGGAGAAGAGAACTACCTATTTCACGAAAACATCATCGGCGCCTCTCCGAAGATATTTGGGCAGATGGTCACGATGTTGTCGCGCTACCAGCTCCCTGAGCCCAAAAAAGGACTGGAGCTGCTGCGGCTTTATAACGCGCGCTAATTGACGCGGTCTAACTCCCTTAACGAGACCCCCCCATGTCATCTCAGCACACGCCCATGATGCGCCAGTACCTGGCCGTCAAGGCGGAGTACCCCGATATGCTGGTGCTCTATCGCATGGGGGACTTCTACGAGCTGTTTTATGACGATGCCCAGCAGGCCTCGCGCATTCTTGGGATTACGCTAACAACGCGTGGCCAGAGTAACGGTGCCCCCATTTCAATGGCGGGCGTGCCGGTGCACTCCGTTGAAGGATATCTCGCCAAGCTTGTGGCCAAAGGATTGTCGGTGGCGATCTGCGAACAGATTGGCGATCCGGCGACATCTAAAGGTCCCGTCGAACGCAAAGTCGTTCGAGTGATCACTCCCGGCACAATGAACGAAGCCGGACTCATCCCTGATCGCGCCCAGTCCTGGCTTGCAGCTATCGAACTCGAAGGAACAAAGGCAGCGCTCGCCTGGTGTGATGTCGCAAGCGGCGAGTTTTTCTGGGCGGAGTCAACGGCTACAGAGGTCTTATCGCTGCTTGCACAGATTACGCCTGCAGAACTACTTGTCTCCGAGTCCAGCACGCTCCGTCATGAGCTCGCCACCCATAAGATCGTGGTCACAAGCCGGCCGCCATGGGAGTTCGATAGCGGCCGAGGTACTGAGCTACTCAAGCAACGCCTCCGGGTCATCTCTCTATCCGCCTTTGAGCTCGATCAGCAGACCCTTGCACTCCGTGCAATTGCGGCCTTGATCGGTTACGCCGAGAAAAGCCAGGGACGCGCACTCAACCACCTGCGTGCACCCTTGCAATACCGCACGCAGGAAACGGTCCTCGTGGATGCCGTGGCCCGTCGAACGCTAGAGCTTGTCAGCCCGCTACTTGCAGAGTCATCACAACAGACCACCTGCCTCTCGGCGATTGATCGCTGTATGACCGCAGCCGGCAGTCGTATGCTGCGCCAATGGTTACTTGCGCCTTGTCGTGACAACACGCCGCTAATTGAACGCCAGACTGCGATTGCCTGGTTTGCTGATCAGCAAAAAGCACAGGGGCTCACCGAGGCGTTATCGGGGCAGCTTCGCGCCGTCTCCGACGTGTCGCGTATCGCTGGTCGGATTAGCCTTCGAAATATCCGTCCGCGCGAGTGCCTGGCCTTGTTGCAGTCTCTTTGTACTGCGCGTGAGATCAGCACAAGAATTGCAGGGGTCACAGGAGACGTCCCCAGTCGAATTAGAGCGATTCAGTCCGCGATCTGCGATAACCCCAGCAGCACCGGAACGCCCACGTTGTCGGACTGCATCGCATTGCTAGAGCGGGCGATTGACCCGGACTGCGCAACACAGATTCGCGATGGTGGCGTCATCCGCAAAGGATACGACGCGGCGCTTGATGAACTTCGCATGCTTCGTACTGACAGTGGCGCTTTTCTGCTGGCGCTCGAGGTACGAGAGCGTGCAAGAACAGGGATCGCCAATCTGAAGGTCGGGTTTAATGCGGTTCACGGCTACTTCATCGAAATCACCGCCGGCCAACTCTCCAAAACCCCCGATGACTACCAACGCCGACAGACGCTCAAAAATGCAGAGCGTTTTATTACCCCTGAGCTGAAGGCATTTGAAGAAAAGGCACTCTCCGCGCAGGAGCGCGCCTTAGCGCTTGAGAAACGACTCTTTGATGAGTTGCTCGCGCAGCTTGACCCGTGGATCCCAATGCTCCAGTCCGCCGCCGAGGCGCTTGCAACGCTCGATTGCTTGTGCGGGCTCTCTTCTCTGATCAGTCAAGAGCGATGGATTCTTCCAGAACTCGTCGATGAGTCCGTGATCGATATCGTCGACGGCAGACACCCCGTGCTCGCACTGACAACCCCTGACTTCACTCCCAACGATACGCGGCTTGCTTCGAGCGAGCGCATGCAGGTCATCACAGGACCCAACATGGGAGGCAAATCGACCTACATGCGTCAGGTTGCACTGATGACTATCCTTGCACGGATGGGCGCCCCGGTGCCTGCCAAAGCCGCACGCATCGGGTCAATCGATCGGATCTTTACTCGCATTGGCGCGGCTGATGACCTTGCCGGAGGGCGCTCCACATTCATGGTGGAAATGACCGAAGCCGCACTGATTCTGAACCACGCGGGGCCCCATAGCCTGGTGTTAATGGATGAAATCGGCCGCGGCACATCGACATCCGATGGTCTTGCCCTCGCCTGGGCAATTGCCCAGTCACTGGCGCAAAATAATCGGTGCCTGACACTCTTTGCAACCCATTACTTTGAACTGACCGCACTTCCAACAGCATGTGACGGCGTCGTCAATGTCCACGTTGGCGCGGTTGAACACGAACACACGCTCGTATTTCTCCACAAGGTAGAGCCCGGCCCTGCGAGCAGAAGTTTTGGTATTCAAGTGGCTCGGCTTGCAGGACTTCCCGAAGAGGTCATGACACTGGCCACTGATAAGCAGCAGCAGATTCACCAGACGACGCCCGCAAAGCCACAGTTAAGCCTTTTCTAAGTGTTCAACCGTTTCGCTCACTACAGCCCTTCTCATCATCAGACGCCTATGCCTCGCAGACCCAAGCTCATCCATCAAGTTGCTCGACCCGAACGGCATCAGCCCGTGAGTTGGCTTGGGGGGCTGAGCCCCGATCAGTTCATGCGACGCTACTGGCAGAAAAAACCACTTCTGGTTCGCGGCGCATTCCCAGACTTCATTCCACCAGTCTCCATCGACGAGGTTCTCGCGCTGGCCTGCGACGATCGGGCAGAGTCACGGCTGGTGCAAAGGAGCCCTAGGGGGCAGCGCTGGACACTCACCCACGGACCCTTCGACGCCAACGAGATTCCCGTACCGACGCAATCGCACTGGACGGTTCTGGTCCAACAGGTGAATACGAGACTATCCGCAGCAGATGCCTTTCTCGATGCCTTCCGATTCATCCCCCAGGCACGACTGGACGATTTAATGATCAGCGTTGCGGGACCAAGTGGTGGCATCGGCGCCCATGTCGACTCCTACGATGTATTCCTCATTCAGGCCAGTGGCCAGAGACGCTGGGAGATTGCCGAGACATTTGATCCGACCCTGCAAGAAGACGCCCCCCTTAAAATTCTCAAGCAGTTCACCCCCGAAGAAGACTGGGTCTTGGCACCAGGGGATCTGCTGTATCTGCCACCGAATGTGGCCCATCGCGGCACGGCGGTCGGCGACGGCTGCATGACCTGGTCCGTCGGCTTTCGCGCCCCGGCGCGTATTGCCCTGGCCGATGCCGTCTGGGCGGGGCACTTGGACACACTGGCTGACCGAAACTGGAGCGACCCATGGCTCGAGGCCACCAACACCCCGGCAGAGGTTCCGCAACGACTTCTGGATCAGCTCACCGACCAGGTCCTAAGAGACTTTCCAAGCCGCAAGGCCATCTCCCAGGGGGTCGCCCGGGTCCTGAGCGAACCGGCCCAGGAGGCCGTCTTTGAACCGCCTCGGCGACCCGATAACGCCGAAAAGTTCGAGAAAAACGCCTGCCGCCAGGGCCTTCGGCTCGCCTGTAGCAGCCGGATCCTGTACCAAGGATCAAGCTTTTTCGCCAACGGCGAGCCACTCGGACTTCCGAAGGATTCGAGCGTGCAGCGGATCATGAAAACCTTCGCAAACGAACGGGCCGTGTCGGGCGATGCCCTTCGCTGTTGTAAGGGGCTGACAGTCCTGATGCCCACGCTCTATGAAATGTATCTCGCGGGCTGGATCAGCTATCATTAAGGGGTTTTCTGACGAAGATGTATTTAAGAAAACATCCTCTCTTATTTTTGATCTCTAAGGAACTATGAAAATGCAGAAGTCACTTCTCGC
>JACCDK012043554.1_pt1 | contig 20112 bp, 9 predicted proteins | sample 7445871 | NCBI WGS metagenome assembly JACCDK01 (sample SAMN15323436, study PRJNA562643) | freshwater metagenome | isolation source: river surface water | place: USA:Blue River Watershed | collected 2017-08-15
GCCGACCACCATAGTTCGGGATCTACCTCGGTGCCATCCGGGTGACTGGTCTTGGCTTCGCGAAACACCTCGAGGGTGGCCGCGTCGCAGACCAAAACCTTGCAGCTCTGCGTCGATGAATCAACGCCAACTACCAGCTCGGTCACTAGCCGCGAGCTCCCATTAAGTGCTCCATGGCCAACTGGTTCAGGTGCACAAAGTTGAAGCCCTTGCCGTTGTAGTAGGTGTTTGGGTCGAACGAAGAGTCCGAAGCAATGAGGTCGTCGTAGCTTTCACCCGGGTTCAACGTGCTCTTGCTTAGCTCATCAACGCGAGCGGCCTTGAGGGCTGCCTGTACCTCTGGATCATTCTGGAAAGCCTGTGCCCGCTGCTTGAGCAACAGGTACATACGCATGTTGGCAGCAGCCGATGCCCAAACACCATTGATGTCTTCGGTGCGTGAAGGTTTGTAATCGAAGTGACGTGGACCGTTGTAAGCACTTGAACCGTTGTTACCAAATTCGAGCAGGTGTACGAGCGAGAATGCATTCGCCAAGTCACCGTGACCGAATACTAGGTCTTGGTCATACTTGATTCCACGCTGACCATTTAGATCGATGTGGAATAGTTTGCCGGCATCAAGTGCCTGTGCGATTCCAGCGGTGAAGTTCAAGCCCGCCATTTGCTCGTGGCCTGTCTCTGGGTTCAACCCAACAAGTTCAGGTCGATCAAGTGTTTCGATGAAAGCAAGTGCGTGACCAACTGTTGGAAGCAAAATGTCTCCGCGAGGTTCGTTTGGTTTTGGCTCAATCGCAAACTTAATTCCGTAACCCTTGTCGGTTACATAATCGCCAAGCAGGTTGACCGCTTCGCGGTAACGCTCTAGAGCTGCACGAACATCCTTAGCGGCATCGTATTCAGCACCTTCACGGCCACCCCACATAACAAATGTGTGCGCTCCAAGTTCCGCAGCTAGATCTAGGTTTCGTAGCACCTTACGCAGGGCGAAACGACGAACATCGCGGTCGTTAGATGTGAACCCGCCATCCTTGAATACCGGGTGGCTAAATAGGTTGGTGGTGATCATGGGCACCTTGATGCCGGTGTCCTCGGCAGCCTTCTTTAGGCGATCAATCTGGTTGCGACGCTCTGCATCGTTGCTACCAAAGGCAAACAGGTCGTCATCGTGCAGGGTAAGGCCGTAGGCACCAAGCTTGGAAAGGTTTTCTACTACGTCAACCACATCAAGGTTGGCCCGGGTTGGACCACCAAAAGGATCGGCCCCGTTATAGCCAACGGTCCATAGACCAAAGGTAAATTTGTGTTCCGGCTTAGGGGTTAGTTCAGACATAGTGATCTCCGTCGATGAAATGTAGCAAAAGTCTATATGCTCGTTTTATGGCCGAATCATCAGCAAAACTAATCATCGATAGACCCGAACGATATGCCAAGCAGCTGGCCTCTCACATCGGGCACAAGGCTCAATCTATTGAAGAAGTCGATGGTAAAACCATCATCAGCTTTGGTTTTGGGGCCACCGGCACCATCTCCGCTACGAGTGAAGCCGTTTTGCTAACCGCTGATGCAGACAACGCCGAGGCGTTGGAAAAAGCGCAGGATGTGCTTGGCCGACACCTACTTAAGTTTGCCAAGCTCGAGGATCAAACCCTCGACTGGCTAGCTGACTAAGAAAGTATTAAACGAATCTGCCGGCAATTTCACGTTGAGTGATTTTCCATCAATCATCGCGTTGTAATCCATGTCATGACTGGTGTCATTTTGAACAACCAGTACAAGTGATCCGTCTGGATTCTTGAAAGCAATCTGCTGCTCGTAACCATTCCAACTAAATGCCGGAACAAACTTTGCTCCAGGCTGCACAAAGTGCGAAACATGTTTGAACAACTGGAATTCGTGAGAGTAACGATACTTTTTGGTTTCAGGATCAACCACGACGAATGAATTTTGAGACCAACCCCAACGGCTGACTCCGCCTTCTTCAAGCGCCATGTTCCAATACATATAACCGGTGGCACCGTTCTCGAAGTAGTGCTTCATTAGCTGCCAGGCGTGACGTGCAAATCGCCAATCATTCTTTCCATCGCCGCACTGCTGCTCCGATTGGTAAATGCGAAGTTCAGGAAGTGCGCGATGAATGTACCGTGTGGCTTCCTTGCCACCCCACTGCACACCAACACCCTTGACATACCTACCGGCTTCGGGATCTGCCACCACACTGAGAGTCATATTTTCGTCTGGGCGCTCCTGAGTGCCAAAGAAAATTTCCACTCCACGCTTGTCCATCTCTGGCCCAAGGTACTTGATGAACTTTGCCAAACCGGCTGGAGTCCAAATACAGCTTGGAAAAACCTGTGGCGAGTTGAATTCGTTTTGCGGCATGACCATTGAAATTTCAATGCCTTGAGCTCGATAGGCATCGATGAATTTTCCGAAGTAGCGCGCGTAGGCATCGAGGTAGCGATCTTCCAGAATGAAATTATCGACACCCTCGGTTTGCACCTGGTCTGCTCTCAAGCCGTTGGTAGCCGCTCCAGTATTGAAGGCTGGGTTTGGGAGGGCTCCGGCGTAGTGCTTATTGAGCTTCATCCAGGTAGGTGGGCTCCAAGGTGATGCCCAAATATTCAATTTCGGCTGGTATTTCTTGGCCTCTTTGATAAACGGAATCAAAGTTTCTTCATCGTTGTCAATAGAGAAGTGCTCTAACGCAAAATCTCCATCGACTTCGTCGTATGAATACCAGTCGCGAGAAAAATCATTCGCCGCCACCGGCATTCGGCAAAGTGCAAGATTCAAACCGGCACCAGGCAAAAACAAATCGCGCATCACCACATCGAAATCTTCTGATGAAAGTTGCTTTAGGGCAAGCCACCCATACTCATTGAATGAACCACCAAAGCCTTCGACCGTCTGTTCTGTTTTAGTGCTGTCAATAAAAACACCAGGCATTCCCGGGACAGTTGTAAAACTTGGTGAATTCTGCTCTACCCACGGAGTTTGCTCAGTGGTGGTTATCCAGCGGATCACTGGTTTTCAAACCAAGTGGTGTCGCCAATCAAAACTGTGTTGTTTGCTGGCACCGGAGAATTAGCCGCTTTAAAAATTTCTTCGGCAAATTCTTCAACGTTGTAAAGTTTGCCAACCGCAGCTTTACGAGATTCGATGGCACCAGGGTTTACCCGGTCCAAAAGTGTTGCGGTAACAGTGCCCTCGATCATATCTCCCGAGACCACCACGAACTCAATTCCCTTTTCTGCGAGCGCGGGAATCTTGGCGCGAAGTGCGTCTTCTCCGGCACGTTTGCTCAACGCAACCGGTAAGTACTCGGGCATGGTTGGAGCCTGGTGAATGAAGTGTGCCTGGTGGCTGGTAACAAAAACAATTCGTGAGCCCTCGTGTAGCAAAGGCAACATGGTTTCGACCAAATTCACCTGTGCATCTACGTTCAAACGAGTGGCGTAGTCCTCGCCCTTGCCAACCTCCATACCGCCTGAAGCGTTCAAAACCAAGAAGTCGAGATGGCCGTAGGCGTCCTTGATGGAGTCTCGAGCGTCGCTGACAGTCTGGTAATCGGTGAGGTCGGCTTTGAGCACGATGGCCTCGCCTCCGCGAGCGCGAATCTCCTCGGCTACCTTGTTGGCTCGCACCTCTTTATCGCGGTAATTTATGGCTACCCTGGCTCCGGCATCCGCAAAAAGCTTGACTGTGGCTGCCCCGATGCCACGGGATGAACCCGAGACGAATACTGATTTTCCGGCGAGATTGTTAGCGCTCATAGGTAAAAGAGTAATTCATCTAGGCGGTAATCTTGATTCCAGAGCCTCATCGACGAGAGCTAACCCAAATCCGCACATCTTTATAAGCGAGATATCTATGCCTGAAAACACCTTTCTAAAAGGTCCAGCCGACTGGTGGCGTCAAGCCGTCATTTACCAGATCTACCCGCGCAGTTTTGCCGACGGCAACGGCGATGGTATTGGTGACCTCAAAGGTGTGCTGTCTCGTGTGACATATCTAAAGAGCCTCGGAATCGATGCAGTCTGGTTCTCACCCTTCTTTCCATCAGCACTTGCCGACGGCGGATACGACGTTGACGACTATCGAAACATCGACCCGCGCATTGGAACTCTCGAAGAGTTCGATCAGGTGATTGAAGAATTACATAAAGTTGGCATTCGAGTCATCATCGACATCGTGCCAAACCACTCTGGTTCAGGACACAAGTGGTTCCAAGATGCTCTGAAAGCTGCGCCAGGTTCTCCTGAGCGCGACCGCTACATTTTCCGTGACGGCAAAGGCGAGCACGGAGAAATTCGTCCGTCAGAACTTTCATCTCACTTTGGCCCAACCGCCTGGACTCGCATCACAGAGCCAGACGGAACTCCTGGTCAGTGGTACATGCATCTCTTCGCGTCTGAGCAGCCAGACTGGAACTGGGACAACGAAGAAGTACGCGCAGCATTCCGCGAGACCATCAAGTTTTGGTGTGACCGCGGTGTTGACGGTTACCGCGTTGACGTAGCACACGCATTAATAAAGGATCTAAAAAACGGTCACCTGCCAGAGCGTTCTTCATACGACGTAAAGGTAATGAAGGACGACGGCACCGATGATTTGTTTGACCGCGATGAAGTTCACGAAATCTACGCTTCATGGCGAGAAATCTTTAACCAGTACGACCCACCACGAATGGGCGTTGCAGAAGCTTGGGTGCACGGAAACCGTCGCCCTGCCTACGCGAGCGAAAAGGGACTCGGCCAGAGCTTCAACTTCGACATGCTTTACGCAGGTTGGAACATTAAGAAGGTTCGCGAACTCGCTAAGTCGAACCTAAAGGCAGCAGCCGAGACCGGCAGCTCAACCACCTGGGTGCTTTCAAACCACGACGTTATTCGCCACGTAACCCGCTTCGCAAATCCGAGCGTCAAGGACTGGGGAAGCTGGTACAAGGACAACCGCTTCGACCCGAAGCTAGACCTCGAACTCGGTACCAACCGCGCCAAAGCAATGACCATGCTGCTTCTAGCCCTACCTGGCAGCACCTACTTCTACCAGGGCGAGGAGCTCGGACTTCCTGAGGCTCTCGAAATCCCGGCCGAAGACATGCAGGACCCGCAGTTCTTCCGCAACCCTGAGCTAGGACTTAGCCGAGACGGTTGCCGCGTGCCACTACCTTGGGCAACTCACGGTAGTTCATTTGGTTTCGGCAGTAATGGGTCTCACTTGCCAATGCCTAATTGGTTTGGAAAGTATTCGGTAGAAGCCGAGGATGGTAAGTCGGGCTCAATGCTCGAGTTCTACCGTCACATCGTTGCACTCCGCAAGCAGCTACAGACCAAAGAAGAAGTTAAATGGATTAGCCACGGACTATTTTCTAAGGTGATTCACTTTGCTCGTCCAAACGGATGGCAGAGCATTACCAACTTCGGCAAGAAGCCAGTGAAACTTCCAAATGGAAAACTACTTTCATCTTCGATTCCGCTAGTCGATGGAAAACTCCCAGCCAACGCAACCGCTTGGCTACAGGCGTAAAGGATAAGCAATGACAAAAGCAAACATCGGAGTAGTCGGACTCGCAGTAATGGGTTCAAACCTTGCACGTAATCTTGCAAGCCGCGAAGGCAACACCGTTGCAATTTACAACCGTTCGGTAGAACGCACCAACTTGCTGATGAGCGAACACCCAGAAGCGGGATTCATCGCCAGCGAAAACATTGATGACTTTGTAGCATCACTAGCGAAGCCACGCACTGCAATCATCATGGTGCAGGCCGGCAAGGGAACCGACGCGGTTATCTCTCAGCTAGCCGAGCGCTTTGAGCCAGGCGACATCATCGTTGATGGTGGTAACGCGTTGTTCACCGATACCATTCGTCGCGAAAAAGATGTTTCAGCAAAGGGAATCAACTTTGTAGGTGCCGGTATCTCTGGTGGTGAGGAAGGCGCACTTAAGGGTCCTTCGATCATGCCTGGTGGAACCGCTGAGGCATACAAGACCCTCGGCCCAATTCTTGCTTCAATCGCAGCCGTTGCCGAGGGTGAGCCGTGTGTTACCCACGTTGGCACCGACGGCGCTGGCCACTTCGTGAAGATGATCCACAACGGCATCGAGTACGCCGACATGCAGTTAATCGCTGAGGCATACGACATCCTTCGCCAGGCTGGCGGCTACTCTCCCGCAGAGATCGCCGGCATCCTCGAGGATTGGAACAAGGGCGAGCTCGAGAGCTTCCTAATCGAGATCACCGCAGAGGTGCTCAAGCAGGTAGACGCCAAGACCGGCAAGCCACTGGTAGATGTAATTCTCGACCAGGCTGGCTCAAAGGGCACCGGTGTTTGGACCGTTCAGACTGCACTAAACCTAGGCACTCCGGTTTCGGGTATTGCCGAGGCCGTGTTCGCTCGTTCTTTGTCATCGCAAGACGCTCAGCGTAAGGCAGTTTCTGGTTTGCCAGCAGACGCCACCGCGTGGAACATCAGTGACAAAGCTGCGTTCGTTGAAGACGTTCGTCGAGCACTCTACGCATCAAAGTTAGTTGCCTACGCACAGGGCTTCGACGCAATTCGCGCCGGTGCTAAGGAATACGGTTGGAACATCAACCTAGGTGCAGTTTCAAAAATCTGGCGCGGTGGTTGCATCATTCGTGCGCAGTTCTTGAACCGCATCGCAGATGCTTACGACAAGAATGCAAACCTTGAGTCATTGATCTTTGATCCTTACTTCAAGGAAGCAGTTGCTAAGTCTGTTGCATCATGGCGTCAGGTAGTTGCACACTCATCGCTCGCTGGAATTCCAGTGCCTGCGTTCGCTTCTTCGCTAAGCTACTACGACGGTCTTCGTTCACCACGACTACCGGCTGCTCTAGTTCAAGGTCAGCGTGACTTCTTTGGTGCACACACCTACAAGCGCGTGGACCTGCCTGGAACCTTCCACACTTTGTGGTCAGGCGACCGCAGTGAAGTTGAGCAGGATCCTTCTACTCACTAGTTTCGTATTTATGGATTACGCAGGGGCGCAGCACTTAGGCGCTCCTGCGTTTTCCATTCCACCTGGTAACCGGTTGATGAAGACATCAAATCGAGGAATGGTTTCGGATCAAAACACTCCGGGCCAAGCACTCCGGCCCCGCGCCAAATTCCCTCGGCCATGAGTTCAAGCGCAACTAGCGGATTGAATGCAGTTTGCCAAACCACACACTGAGACTGGTAATTGGCCATCGACCATTCGTTATCGACCACGTTGTATAGGTAGGTGGCACGTTCGCGCCCGTCTTTGTCTTTGCCGGTAACCAACACACCGGCGCAGGTCTTGCCGGTCATGAGTGGGCCAATAGACGCAGGATTCGGAAGCACGGCAGCCACCAAGTCTCGCGGTGAAACATCGACCGGGCCTTGAGCAGAGCGGACTCGAGTTGGCTTGGTGCGATCAAGCCCTAGCTTGTGCAGGGTCTGCAGCACCTCAATGAACTCACGCCCGAGTCCATACTTGAAACTGAATTTCTTAGCCCTAATCGTTCGAGGAAGCATTGCCACCTCTTCGTGCTCTACATTCACACATTCGACAGAGCCGATTCCTTCTGGGAAGTCAAAAATCTCTGGCTCGCTGAAAGGTTGAGTAGTGTAATAACCCTTTGCTTCAGTCCACATAAGTGGCGGGTTTAGGCATTCTTCAATGATGGTCCAAATTGAGAATGAAGGCGCGAATATTTCTTCCCCTTCTTGGTTGCGTACCACCAGGTTGCTGCCATCTTTTACAGAAACTTCGTCTATTTCGCTAAACAGATAATCTTGTGCATATCGCGCAAACACGTTTGAAAGTCCAGGCTCAACGCCCATACCAACAAGTGCCAACTTACCCGCGCGTTCCCATTGCTCATGCACCGCATATTGTGCATCGCCAAGTTTGATGCCGGGCAAATGAAACGGATCGGTTTCGTGTGATTCCGACAAACTCATTGCCATGTCCACGTAATGTGTTCCCGCAGTAAACGCGGCCGAAAAAATGGTTGGTACGAATTTTGGTTCAACGGCATTCACAATGTGAGTGATGTTATGTGTTCGACAAACATCCACGATGTTAGAGGCACTACCGGCATCGATTTTTATACCTGAAAAGCGAGCGTCGCTCACCGCTGCAACAGCCGCCTCAGCACGACTCAAGTCATAGTCGGAAACAACCATCTGTTCGAAAAATTTTCGAGTTGCTGCAAGCTTGACAATAGCTGCACCAACACCACCGGCACCGATAAGTAGAATCCTCATCTTGCCAGCCTAATCAGGGGCTAACGTTTGGTTAGGTCGGCACTTGGGTTATCCACCCAATCGATAACTCCTTGCCAGCGACCCCAGCCATCAGCTAGCGACAGGTGTTTTCCACCTGGAATCACTACCGGCTCAATTCCGAGGGGCTCTCCAAATGTGGCCTCTATCCCCTCTGGAAGCCACTGATCGTTGTCGCTGGCTACTATTTGAACTGACTTGGCAACCTTCGTTAGATCAATCTTGGACAGTTCGATTCGCTCAATTTCGAGGTCTGGAAGCAAAGCCGGATCTGCTGGAGCCACAAGCAAAACCCGGTCGAATCTCGCCGGTAAAACGCCGGTTTGGGCGGCATAAAGAAAGTTCAAAGACCCCAGTGAATGCCCGACAAATAGGAGTTCCCCCGAACCCGACTCTTGCAGGAGTTGTGTTTCGGCAACCAGTAGGTTCTGCCAATCCTGTATCTCTGGTCGATCCGGGTTTGGAAACTGTACATAGGAAACCAAATGGCCTTTGTTGCGAGCGGCAGTAGCAAGGTGCCGCTGCCAGTGATCTGGCCAACGCCAGTTTCCCATTCCATGATTAATAAGAAGCCTTGCCATGAATTAATAATCTCAAAAAATTATTTACGTCTGCGCGCCTGACGTAATGTGAGGTAACCAAACCCGATAGCGAGGGCGCCAACTACCCACTGCCAGGCAAAATCAACAATTTTAGAAGTTCCGTCAGGATTTAGATTTTCGTTGAGAACAGGCGGAGTGGTCGACTCTTCACAATTTGTGGCTGCCGGATCAGAATCTTTTGAGTTTTCAACTCCATCACCATCAATGTCATCATCAAGTCCGTTGACTGTATCGTCTCCATCGATGTCTGGATCTGCATTGTTCTTGATGCCATCGTTGTCGCTGTCAATCGGAGCACATACGGAAGGTGAGCTGCTCGCCGCACTTGCTGGCGCAGAAGAAAATGCAGCGAGCATGATTGAAAAGACCAGGGCGAAAATAACTATGATTGCGGACCAACGAATCCAAGGCTTAACAGATGTTTTAGATTGCTCAACTGGCACAACCGCTTTTCGTTGTGACTTCTTTTTTGGCACTAAATTACTCCAGCAAGTTTCATAGTTAGTAGCAACATCAAGACACCACCAATTCGATACAACCAGACTAAGCCAGGGCGCTTTATCCAGCGAACCTCGTCTGGCAAACCTTCGCGTCCAAGTATGTGAAGCACACTCAGCAGCAGCATTGGGATGGGTAGCAACGCAAATGACCAAAGCACTAGGTCTGGTGTAGCGCCAAACCAGGCGGCCACAACCTGAGTGGTAACCGAAGCAACCACTAGCGTAAATGCCAGCCCAGGCACACCATTTGGCATGATTCGCCAGAGCCAAGGATAATTTGGGAACTTGTGGCTGTACCAACCAATGATTGTCGGCGCTACGAACAGGGCTGAACCAAGCCAGGTTCTCCAGTCGTTGCCCATCAAGGCCGCTGTAACAAATATGAAGACTGCCAGACGAAGAACTACTGAGATCCAACGCTGCGTTGGATGCGCGCCGGAAACAGTTGTTGGGTGCAAGTAATTTAGCCGCTCTGGGAAGAAGCGAGCCACTCCTTCTTCAACAAATACTCTCATCGCAATCGCAACTGCCACTGCTATTGCAAAGTCATTCACGTGGTTGGCAACTGCAAGAGTGGTTCCAGCTAACGCCGGAAGAGTAGCGATCATGCTTGAGGTTACCCATCCACCGAGGAACGGAAGAACACCAAGATCAACTAGCCGCTCCCAAAGGTAAGAGCTGTTTGCGTCAGGGACTTTTCGGAATGCTCTAAAGGCATTCGCCAAAAGTGCCGGACCATATCCCACAATCACTACGCCGAGCAGCATTCGAATATTGTTTAGATCTCCGCCGGCCCCAAGTATTAGAGAACCAACCACAAACACGGAAGTACCAACAAGACCAGCGAATGTGTCAATAATTCCAAGCACAGCAATCACAAGGAATAGCTGCCAGCTTGGTGGAGCAATTGTCCCCTGGTTCAAAATCAAAGCAACAACTCCGATTAATGCCGCAGCGATTGTCGGCAACAGTGCAAGTGAACCGATAGCTGCACGAAGATAAGCTCCATCCTCAATGACACGTGTAAACAACGGGCTAATCTTCGACATGAAATCGATGAGTCGCAAAGATGGTTTATCTATGAAAGTCCAGAATCTTCGTCGCCATATGCGCCAGGCATCCCCGCGCTTGCGTCCACGCAATTCGTATTCCTCGTGATCCGCATCAATGTTGGCAATAGAGCCACCATCACCCGATCCTCCCGAAGACCCACCGGAAGAGCCAGAGCCGCCGGCGGCATTACCGCCGGCAGCTCCAGCACCAGCCGACGCTCCTGCGGCGGCGGCACCACCGGCGGCTGCCGCGGCAGCACCAGCTGCGGCGGCGGCTCCGGCTGCGGCAGCTGCTGCTGCCGCTACCGATCCAGCAATCGCTGCAACATTTCCCGTGGTTTCGGTCAATGCGACTACGCCCTCGGGCGAGTCGAGCGGGTCAAACGGCACTGGTGGGGCGCTATCGTCACCCGTTGCACCGATTGCTGGATTGGCTACTGGCGCACCAGGAATGATCTGCGGGATATTGATTCCCGGCTCAATCGCTGGTGGCAATTCTGAAGGTTGTGGTGCGGCAACCACACTGGATGAAGGGGTTGGAGACGGCGAAGCAGGCTGAGATGCTGATGCCGAAGGGCTTGCCGAAGGTGAGGCAGAAGGAGCCGCGCTAGCCGATGGAGACGGTGATCGAGTGGCGCTGGCCGATGAAGATGGTCTCGGTGTGGCAGAAGGCGATCGAGTAGCGCTGGCCGAAGGCGAAGCACTTGCACTAGCAGTAGGTGAAGCCGAGGGTGATGGCGGCGGCGGTGGTGGCACACTTCCATAACTAGCTGTAGCAGCACTTGATGTGCCGTTGGCATTTATTGCAACCACAGTGATTGCATTTACCTGAGTTGAAACAATTGATACCTTGGTGCAGTTCGTGGCGTTTACAGCGGTGCAAACAGCAACGCCGTTGATCGAAACTGTGTAACCAGTTACTGGAGATCCGCCATCTACCAATGGTTGTGCCCAAGTAATCAACAGATCGCTTCCAACCAATGTCGTGGTCAACTGGTTCGGCGAACTTGGTGCAGTTCCCTGGAGCGTGGCAGCCTCGGTGACACTTTGATTAACAGTTCCATTATTCGTTGCCTGGGTAACCACCTTGATGTCATATCCACCAGGCAGGTTCGAAGTCGCTGATGCAGATGGTGACGGCGTAGCGACACTCGCACGACCAAAGCGCTGAGCTCTTGCAGTGGTTAGTCGACGTAAAGACGCGACAGACAAATTGTTGATTGTGGTGTTCAACTGGTTTTGGTTGGTAATCACAACATCCGCAGTTGAAGCGAAGGCTGTTCCACGAACAGTAACGTAGACGTCATAACTTTGGAAAGCTCCGTCGAACGCTAGCGGTTTTGTCCAGTTAATGTCGAGTGAGTTACCAGTTTGGACCGCGGTCAAGTCGGTAACCGAAGTCGGGGCATCAACCGGAGCGACCGGAAGAGCTGATGCAGGCGAGAATATTCCGATGCCGGCGGCCGTAATCGCGGCAACCTTGATTGTGTAATTCACGTTGGCTGTCGGCTCAACCCCAAGCACGGTACACGCCAACGGCACGACCGATGCGCTACAGGCGTTATTGGTGAATTCACTGCCATCGCTACCGTTCGCCACTAGCGAGTATCCAACTATTGGAGATCCGCCCGTGTATGAAGGTGCCGTGAAAGTCGCGGTAATTGAGCGAATACCACCGGATAGAGAGTAGATGTGTGGCGCACCGGCTTGCACAGCAGTCACGTTGAAGTACTGAACCACGGTTGATGCTGCGTTGTAGTTCTGGCTAGCTCCCTGGTCGGCATCGATCTCACAGATACCGGCTGCGAGAATGCTGACCAAACCAGCTGAGGTAACCGAACAGGAAGAGTTGGTGGTGCCGGCGCCAAGACTGTATGTGACCGGCAAGCCCGAGTTGCTGGTGGCGTTCAACATGAATGCGGATGCACCAAATGCTTTATCGCCAATTGTCGGGAAGGTAATCGACTGGTTTAGAGCTCCAACCGTTATGGTCTGGACCGCTTGTTCAGAGTTGTATCGTCCATCACCAGCCTGGGTTGCACGGAGTTCACAATCACCGGTGGCCAAGAACAAGAGCTTGGTCGGTGTGGTGGCATCGAACTTACATTTCGTGTTCAAGCCACCGGTGATTGAGTATGTGACCGGCAGACCACTAGAAGCGGTTGCCGAGAAATCGTATGAGCCGGTAACAGTTGGATACATCGGCACGGTTGAGGTAAAGCGCACGATTTGATCGAGTTTGTTGACAGTAATGTTCTGCACTGCACTTGATGCACTTAAGTAATTCTGTGACTCAGCCTTATGTGCCCTAACCGAACAAGTACCCGCCTGATCTGCAACCAGTGCACCATTCAAAATCGAACAATTCGCATCACCAGTTACTGTGTAAGTTACCGCACCATTTCCAGAACCACCTGCGGTTACCAGATCAAGCGTGCCGGCCTTCATGGTGTCTAGGTTCACCAAACGCAAAGTTTGCTGTGCGATTTTATTGATTGTGATTCGCTGTAGAGCTGAGGAGGCATCAAGGTAATTTGCATCGCCATCTCTAGTAGCAATCACAGAACACGCATTGGTAGATGCGTTTCCAGGCACAAGTAGCGTGCCCACCAACTTACAGTCTCCGTTGACAAAGTAACTTATTGCACCGGTACCAGATCCACCGGTGGCAGCAACGGTAAGCGTGCTCAAGTAATTGACATTATTTGCGCTCGTCATCGAAAGAGTTGCCTGAGTTGCACGAATAATTCTGAAGGTCGTAGTTAGGTGGTTGGTGATGTAATAAGTAGTGCCTGGAATCAGCACGTCAATCACGCAGTCGCCAACACCCTTGATGGTGGCAACACCGGTCGAGGTATTGAGAGTACAAATCGATGACGGACTCAGAGTCGAGAACACCGGCACACCTGGGCTGTCGGTGCTGAAAGTCGGAGTTACTGCCAAGTTCGGTGAATATGAACTCTCTGGGTAGGTCAGGGTAATGTCGGCAACCTTGGTCAAGGTAAAGCCGCCCGAAGGCACCCCGTTCAGCGAACCAGAGGTGAAGCGCAGCAGGTAGGTGGTGCCAGGCACACCCGAGGCTGTCAAGCCGCTGAACTGAACCTGGCCGTTCACGGCCCTGGCGGTGACCGTGCCACCAACACTTCCGCCCGAACCCGAGCTTGGGCACTGGGCAGTGGCGCAAATGCTGGCTGTGACAACAGTCGAGTTATCTGAGGTGGCAATGTTGCCGTAGAAGTCCTTGACCACCACAGAAGGTTGTGTTCCAAGAGCCGCGCCACTGATCGCCCCGACCGGCTGTGTAGCCATAGCGAGTCGGTAAGGAACGTTATGCGTGACGGTCAGCGAGTTAGAAATTGCCGATGTGATATTTGTGGCGCTGAATGTCAATACATAGCTTTGGGTAAGCGGAGTGCCAATCAGAATCATTCCGTCGAACTGAACATAGCCAGCAGATGCAGTGGCGGTGTTGCTCGAGACGCTTCCGTTTAGTCCGCTTGAAATATTTGCGGTAACCACAGTGCTGTTGTCGGAAGTAGCCAAGTTGCCGTACTGGTCAAGTAATTTCAATCGAGGTTGAGTTGGCAACTCATTTCCGGTGGCATCCGTAACTGGCTGCGTGACCCATACCAATGACGCTGCAGCATCGTGAGTAACATGCAATGCATTTGAGGTATCGGTTGCAAGCGAACCAGCGGAGAAAATTAGCGTGTAGTCGGCAAGTGGAATACCGGTCAACTTTAGACCTGAGAATGTAGCAACACCATTGATCGCAGTTGCCGTGACGTTTCCTGACAACGCTCCACTTGAACCAGATGCAATGGCCACAGATACAACAGTGGTTGAATCAGCGAGAACGACGTTATTGAAATAATCCAATAACTGAATTACTGGCTGTGTTGCCAGGTTTTTACCGGTAACTGCACCAACTGGCTGAGTGAGTATGCGGAGGTGCGTTGGATCACCGGCAGTTACAGTGACGTTTGAAGATGTGACTGAAACCAGCGGAGATGATGCGAATGTCAAGTTGTAAGTCTCACCAGGAGTACCAGTTAGCGCCAGGTTAGTAAATGTGACAACGCCGTTTTGGGCGGTCAAAGTTTGCGTTCCGGTAAGCGTGCCATTTGCACCAGATGAAATTGAAACCGATACCGAAGTTGAGTTGTCATTTGCCACTAGGTTGCCGTAGTAGTCGAGCACGTTAACAATCGGCTGAGTAGTGAACTGTACGGCGGTCTTACCAGCTACCGGTTGAGTGCCGATAGCCAACTGGTGCGGGCTGTTGAAACTCACCGACAGTGGCGTTGCGTTGGCCACGGTGTAACTGCCGGAGCTGAACGTCAATGTGTAGGCGGTTCCCGGGGTTCCTACGAGGCGCACGTTGTTGAAGGTAGCCACACCGGCAACCGCAGCCACCGAGGTCTGGCCGGGGTCACGACTGGTTGCCAGGCTGCCGCCCGCGCCGTTAGTGATAGCCACGGTCACGGTGTCTGTGATCGAGGTGGCCACGTTGTCGAAGCGGTCGCGAATCTCAACCACCGGCTGAGTAGCCAAGCGTTCGCCAGTTGCGTTTCCACCAAGCGGCTGGGTGGTGATTACCAACTTGGCAGCGTCGGTGTGAGTAATAGTGAACGAGGCAGAAGTAACCGCGGTCAGACCAGATGAAGTGAAGGTCAACGTGTAGGTACCTGGCAAAGTTCGAACATTCAGTGATCCGAATGTTGCAATACCGCTCGATGCGGTTGCCGAAGTTCCCGTAAGCACATCGCCAGTCAGCGGAGTTGTCATCGCAGCGGTAACCGTTGCCGATGAATTGGTCACACGGTTTCCGTATAGGTCAACTACGTGAACTACAGGAGTAGTTGAAAGCACATCGCCGGTCTTGCCACCAACTGGCTGAGTGCTCACCACTAAGTGATGTGCATTACCGAATGTCACAGCAAGTGTTTGATCAGTATTTACACTCAGTGACTGCGCCAAATCAGTGGTGTAAGTAATTGTGTAGCTTGCAGAAAGCGCTCCAATACCCAAATCGGTAAAGGTAGCAATACCTTGTGATGCCGCAACCGATGTACTTCCAACCAATGCTCCACCAGTAGAAATCGTGGCGGTTACTGTTGCACCGCTTCCGGTCCCGGTTTGTACTACGTTGCCGTAGCGGTCTTTGATGGTGATTATCGGCTGTGTACTGAATGCTAAACCTGCACGCGCACCAGCCGCAGCTGTTGAAAGCACAATCTGAGTTGCTACGTTGTTGGTAACTGTGATTGCGTTTGAATCAGCTGAAGTAATTGATGCAGTGGTGAAATTCAACTTATAAGAGACACCTGGAGTACCCACCAATTTGAGATTGGTAAAGGTAACCACACCGGCCGAAGCAGTTGCCGTGGCATCGGCCAAAGTTCCACCGGAACCAAGTGCAATGTGAGCGGTTATCACAGATGAGCTGTCAGATGTCGTGATGTTGCCGTACTGATCCTTGAGCTGCAATACCGGCTGACCGGTCAGCTTCTCACCGGTCATGTTGGTGCCGTATGGTTGGGTCACCCAGACCAGCTGGCTGGCCTGTGCGTGAGTCACGCTAAATGACTGGGATGTAGCCCCGGCAATCGTTCCCGAATCGAATGACAGCGAGTAGTTGTAGCCAGGAGTTCCAACAAGACGCAGGCTTGAGAATGTAGCCACGCCATTAACGGCATTCACGGTGTCACCCGTCAAAGTGGCGCGGCCATCGGAAGCCAAAAGTGTTGCCGTAATAGCTCGAGTCGAGCTGGTCACTACGTTGTTGTAGGCGTCGTAAACCTTTACCACTGGCGAAGTGGTAAATGCCGCTCCGGTTGCATGACCACCGACGGGCTCCGTGGTTACAATCAATCGATCTGCAAGGCCGAATGTTAATGCCACCGATTCGCTGACCGAGCTAAAGCCAAGGGAAACTGTTTCATAGGTAAGTGTGTAGTTGCCGGTTAATCCACGAAGCGAAAGATCGGTAAATTTGGCCACACCATTCACTGCAGAAATAGTTTTTGTTCCGGTAAGCGTTCCGCCCGCAGAACTAGAAATTCTTATGGAAGCATCTGACCCCAAACCGTCAGTAACAACGTGTCCTTCAACATCTTGAACTTCAATCCACGGTTGGGTGGTGAAAGTCTGACCTGCTGAAATTCCGGCAGTGTGCTGGCTTATGGCAATCTTCGAAGCGGCCGCGTGAATTACCTGGAACGGGTTAGATCCGATTGATGTTGTCGTGCCTGAACTTATAGTTGCAGTGAAGTCAATTGAGTAGTTTGAATTTACATCGGCGTCAGACAAAATCACATTGCTGAAAATTGCTCGTCCTGCAACGGCGGTGGCTGTCGTGTTGCCGAGTGAAAGATCTCCGCGATTACCGGTCTTGATGTTCACGGTAATCACACGGGTCGCGTCTGGTCCGCTAGTTACGGTGTTACCGTACTGATCCTGAATTTCTACTATCGGCTGCACAGTAAGCGCCGAACGCACTGCGTTTCCACCAATCGGCTGCTGAACAATCACAATCTGTGATGCAGCCGCGTGGGTTACGGTAAATGTTGCAGAGTCAGTTGCGGTCAAGGTGTTGCTCGCTACGGCAAAGCGCAAGCTGTAGCTGGTGCCTGGGGTTCCGACGAACTTTAGACCGCTGAAAGTCGCCAAACCGTTTGCTGTATCCGCAGTCAGGTTAGGCGATCCAGACAGTGTTCCACCATTGGTGCCTGAATAAGAAGCAGTAATTGTTCGGCCAGTATCGGTCAAAACCCTGTTGTCGTAGGCATCCAAAACCTCAACACGAGGCTGGGTGACAAATACCGATCCAGAGGCGCCGCCAGACGATGGACTAGTGACCATGCCCAACTTCACCGCAGTACCGGCAGCCAAGCTCAACGACTGAGTCGCAGTCAAAGCCGCGTAACCAGATTCGGTAACCGCAAAGTCAAGGCTGTAACTGGCAGCGGTATCACTCAGCATCAAGTTGGTGAATGTTGCAATTCCACCACTGGCCTGAACAGTCTTAGTGCCAGACAAAGTACTGCTGCTTGAACTTACTACCACATGCAGTTCAGCCTCTGCCCCGGTGGTCACCAAGTTGCTGTCGACATCTTGAATCTGAACAATTGGCTGAGTAGTGAATGCGATTCCAGCCTGTGCTCCGGCCGCCTGACGCGTGATCACAATCTTGGTTGCTGCACCATGAGTCAAGGTGAAGTCCTGAGTTGCAACAACAAGCGAACCAGAGCTAAATGTCAGACGCTTTAGTCCGATTGTGCCAGATTTACCCAAATTACTAAATGATGCGAAACCATTGGAGACATTAGCCGTTGTGTTGCCGGTCAGTGTGCCGCTATCTATGGCAACAGAAACTACTGCAGTCGAGTCGGTAACTATATTTCCAGAGACATCTTGCACGTAGATTTCTGGTTGCGTGGTGAAGCTGACTCGGTTCACAAAACCATCTGCAGGTGTCTTCAAAATCAACTTTGAAGGAGCACCAAAAGTAAGGTCAATTGTGTGCGATGTTGTGGCGAGGGCACCAGAACTGTAGGTAATTGTGTAAGTGCCGATGGTGCCCGTGAGCTTCAAGTTTGTATAAGTAGCCTCACCAGAAACTGCTGCTAACGTGAAGGTTCCTCCTATAACAGGACCAGTCACGGCTGCAGTAATTGACGCAGTTGAGCCCGTAACAGTATTTCCAGAAATATCTTGAACGGCAATTTTCGGCTGAGTACTCCAAGCAACGCCGTTCACTGCGCCGGCTCCAGCACGAATGACGCCGAGCTTAGTCGCTGTTCCTGGAACCACTGTGAATGTATCTGTAGTTGTAATTGCTGTATTTTGCAGACTAAAAGTCAAAGTTTTTGAGCCAATTAGGCCTGTGTACTTTAGATCTGAATATGTTGCCACCCCTGCAACTGCGTTCACGGTCGTAGTGCCAGAAATACCTTGGAGTGCGGCAGTAACCGCGCCCGTAGAGTCAGTACAAGTGTTGCCATCTTGATCCTGAATCGTAACTTTTGGCTGAGTTGGAAATATCTGGTCGTTGGTTACAGTTGCAGATGCACCCCCAGTTGCCATAAATATCGCGCGAGTCCAGCCGGAACCAAGGCTTATATTTGCGCCAACTCGGTATCCACTGTTCAAACCGGTTGCAGAAGTGTGCCAACAGAGACGCAAGTCAATGTTCGTCGATGGATTGTAATCACAAGAATACTTGTTGACCGCATCTCCGGCTTTTGCAAAACCCCAAGATTTACTCAATGAGTAGTACCAAGCCGTACCATTTGCAATGTGTGTTGTAGTTGTATCAGTTGTCGTATTGTAAAAAACATCAGCCCGTGGCGCAGCGGCAACAAGTTGCCAATTTGCGGCAGAGTCTTGTTTACCTGCCAGTAGGAGGTAATCCCCAGTGCACGCAGCGTTAATAGCTGCGAAAGTGTCTGATGTGCTTCCATAGGATCCGCTGAAACATTGAGTCCAACCACCATTGGTGAGAGTTGCAGGCGCTACGTTGAGCTGAGGTCCGCTCGGGTAATAGGAAAGAGTCTGGCTACCGGTAGCCTGCGTAACTGACAACTGATACGGTGCGCCGTTGACGAGAGTAAACGCCTGACTTGTGTCTGATGTCAATCCGTTTGATGCAAAAGTTAAAGTCTTTGAACCAATGGTTCCATACTTTCCAAGAGCCGTAGCTGCGTTGTTCCAGTCTGCAACGCCGTTTACAGCATCAAAACTTGTGGTTCCGGTTAAACTTCCTGAGCTAATTGACACCGTAATTGTCGCCGAAGAACTGGTTACTGTGTTGCCCGATGCATCCTGTACTTTTACTAAAGGCTGGGTGGTAAAGTCAGTGCGATTTACAAATCCGGCTACTCCCCTGGTCACAACCACCCTGGTGGCTGCTCCAGGATTAACACTTATCGACTGCGTTGCATCGGTCAAGCCAGAGATCGCAAAAGTGAGTGTGTAGGTGTCTGCCGTTCCTGTGAGCTTGATTGCGCTGTTGGCAAAGTCTGCCACGCCCTGAGAAGAAGTAAGCGTTGTGCCACCGGCCGCGAGGGACAGGGTCGCAAATCCTCCATTAAACCCTGAAGAAACCGAAACCGAAACCGCACTAGCAGTGTTGGTCACGTTGTTGTCGGCATCAGCTATTTTTACAACAGGTTGAACTGTGAAATTCACACCGTTCACCGAACCACTGGCAGGGGTCGTGAGCAACAGCTTTGTTGCTGTACCAGCGAGAAGTTGCAAGTTAGTTTGGGTGACAGTTAGTGCAGGAGAAGTTGTCGAATACTGAATTGCAAAGTTGTTTGCAGCCGTGCCTTGAATAGTGAATTGACTGAAGGTAGCGATTCCTGATACGGCATCCTTAGTTGATCCGGCTGAAACTACACCCACTCCAGTTGTCACACTTGCTGTAACAGTTGCGGTAGAAGTTGTGGCGTTACCCGAGGCATCAGCAATCCAGATGACAGGCTGTGTGGTACAGGCGATGCGCGACTGGCAGGTGGCGGCAGCAGTCTTCACAATGAGCTGGGTAGCTTCACCGGCAATTAAAGTAACGGTTTGCGTGGTGGTCTTGTTGGTGCCAAAAGTGATTGTGTAGGTCAGGGTCACAGTGCCTGCTGTGCCCGTGAGTTTGAGGTTGGTGAAAGTGGCGCGTCCAGCAAC
>JACCDK010507127.1_pt1 | contig 20098 bp, 16 predicted proteins | sample 7445871 | NCBI WGS metagenome assembly JACCDK01 (sample SAMN15323436, study PRJNA562643) | freshwater metagenome | isolation source: river surface water | place: USA:Blue River Watershed | collected 2017-08-15
CAATTACTGCATAAACAATTTCCGCCTTTACATAAGGCAAATCTCTTGTGACTGGAGTAGCTAATTTGCGATCTTCTGAAATCAATTCAAGCAAATCGCTAATGTCAGATCCATATCGATTTAGTAGATGAACAATTGTTTCGGTTTTTAAATTATATCGAGCAGCTAGTGCATCCACTTGCTGAGTAAGAGCCCAATATCCATCAGCACCAATGATTGGTAATTTCGATGTAATGCTTTCGCTAGTTAATTTTGTAATGTCATTAGTTGCCATATCTACAGCATCTTTTGCCATTACGCGATAAGTTGTGTATTTGCCGCCAGCTAAACTGACAAAACCAGGGACTGGTCTATCTACAGTGTGTTCGCGAGAAAGCTTTGTGGTATCCACATCTTTTTTATTTGCAACTAACGGACGCAATCCTGCAAAAACACCAATTACTTGTTCCGAGCTGATTCGTGGGGATAGCACCCGATTTGCTTGTTCAATGATGTACTGAACATCTGATCTATCGGCCAATGGTGAGTTTGGATCACCCAGATACTCTGTGTCGGTAGTACCGATCATCCACTGATCTTTCCACGGAATAATGAAAAGCACTGATACCGCGGTCTTGATAATAATTCCCTCGTCGGCCTTTATGGCATTACCAGGAAGCGTTATATGAACGCCTTTGCTCATCTTTACTTCGTATCCAGGTTCTATCCCAAAGCTCTTATGTAGTTGATCGCTCCACACGCCTGCACACATAATTACCGTAGAGGCTTTTACATTAATTTTCTTCTTTGAATTCAAATCTGCAACTACTGCACCAGTTACGCGTTTGCCTTTTTTAATCAAAGAGTCAACTTTTGCATGGGTGATGATTGCTGCACCATGACGTTTTGCGGTTCGAGCAATCATCATGGTGTGTCGAGCATCGTCAACTTGTGCATCAAAATATCGAATCGCTCCGGTCACTACATCTGTACGCAAACTTGGAGCAATTTCAGAGATAGTTTTCTGCGAAAGGTGCTTATGTCCCGGAAGTGCTCTTTTAAATCCACGTAGCGCGTCGTATAGCGCTAGTCCAGCACCTACATAAGTGCGTTCCTTAACTTTTTCATGCAACGGGTAAAGAAAAGCTACCGGCTTTACCAAATGCGGCGCCAAAGATGAGACTAAAAGTTCGCGTTCGTGAAGTGCTTCGCGAACCAATTTAAAATCGTATTGCTCTAAATATCTAAGCCCCCCATGAATCAATTTACTAGAGCGGCTTGAAGTACCTGATGCAAAATCATCACTTTCAACTAATGCGACAGTCAACCCTCTGGTAACGGCATCTAGCGCAACACCAACTCCGTTAATTCCACCGCCGATTACGAGTACATCAAAATGTTCTTTGGCGAGGCGGGAAAGGTCTTCCGCTCTCTGATCAGGATTTAGGCTTGAATCAAACATTACTCGCCAATCTTATCGTTAGTTAAGTAAAGTTCCTATGTGATTTTCATTGGAAGCCTAGATCAAGGCACAACTAGTACTCGATTTATCATTTTTAACGAACTAGGTGAGATTGTTGGGCAAGAACAGATTGAACATAAGCAGATTTTGCCAAATCCCGGTTGGGTCGAACATGATGCTGAAGAAATTTGGCTTAATACCTTAAAGGTAATTTCAGGTGCCCTTTCAAAAGCTAATTTAAAGAAGAGCGATTTATCTGCAATAGGTATCACTAATCAACGAGAAACCGTTGTCGCCTGGGACAGAAAATCTGGTAAACCACTAGCAAATGCCATTGTTTGGCAAGATACGCGTACCGCCGACTATTTAGAAAAATTTTCAGAGAGCAACAAAGCGCTCATTACTAAAAAGAGTGGCACTCCGATAGCGCCTTACTTCTCTGCAAGTAAGATGAATTGGTTGCTCAAAAATAAAATTAAAGATAATAGCAACTTAGCATTCGGAACTATTGATTCTTGGCTACTTTTCAATCTAACGGGTGAATTTGCAACTGATGTCACTAACGCATCTCGAACCCAACTTATGAATTTAGAGACTCTAGATTGGGATGATGAACTTCTGGCTATTTTTGAAATTAGTCGAGCTTGGTTGCCAGAGATTAGATCTTCATCAGAAATCTTTGGTAAAACCTCTGACGGAATTCCAGTATCAGCGATACTTGGTGACCAACAAGCTGCCATGGTTGGGCAAACCTGCTTTGACGAAGGCGAATCTAAAACAACTTATGGCACAGGAAACTTTGCATTAATTAGCACAGGTTCGAATCTAGTTAGATCAAAAAATGGCTTAATAACTACTGTGCTATTTAAATTGGGTAGTTCTCCAGTCCAATACGCTTTAGAAGGTTCAGTTGCGGTTACAGGATCTTCAATTCAATGGCTTAGAGATCAGTTAGGAATTATTAATTCCTCGGCAGAGGTGGAAACTTTGGCTTCATCTGTTCCGGATAATGGCGGAGTTTATTTTGTCCCGGCATTTTCAGGGCTTTTCGCGCCTTATTGGCGAAGTGATGCTCGAGGCGTAATCATTGGATTAACAAGAGCAAATACCAAAGCACATATTGCCAGAGCTGCGCTTGAAGCGATTTGTTTTCAGACTAAAGAGGTCATTGATGCCATGGAAGCTGATTCTGGAATTAAATTGAAAGAGATGCGTGTTGATGGTGGAATTACTAACAACAAACTCTGTATGCAAATGCAATCGGACATCATGGGGATTGATATAGTCAAACCAGTTATTACTGAAACAACTGCGCTAGGCGCAGCATTTGCTGCGGGATTAGCTGTTGGGGTTTGGAAAGATACCGAACAAATTAAGAAAATTTGGCGCAAAGAAAATACATGGAAATGTCAGAGTGATGAGCTCTCCCGAAAATCAGGCTTTGATAAATGGCAAAAGGCTGTTACACGAACTTTCGCATTAACTGAACTGAGCCAGTAAGATAGCCTTCTATGGAACTGCGCGGTGTAATAAGAACTGATCGTGAAATGTCGGATGGCAGAACAATCCGCTACTACGACAGCAAAGCAACCGAACGCAAAGCAGTCGACAAAAGACCAAAAGAAGAGCAACCTGGTATTGGTGAGCTTCGTTTTGATCCATTAGTAAATGAGTGGATTGCAATTTCCGCACATCGCCAGAATCGAATCTTCTTGCCACCTAAAGAGCTCTGTCCGCTCTGCCCCACTACAAATGATGAGTTGTTGACAGAGATACCTGAAGCTGATTATGAAGTAGTGGTTTTTGATAATAAATCGCCCTCACTTAGGCCACCTTTGGGTGATAACGCGCTACCGGATTATGCAGGACCAGAAACTGATGAAGGTAAAGCAATTGGTAAGTGTGAAGTTATAGTTTTCAATTCAGATCATGGTCAATCTTTCTGCGATCTAACGGTTACGCAGGTACGAACTTTGCTAGAAGCTTGGCGAGATCGCACCAATGAGCTCTCAAAAGAGCCTTATATCCGCCATATTGCCCCTTTTGAAAACCGAGGCGAGGAAATTGGTGTAACTCTGCATCATCCGCATGGTCAAATTTATGCTTATTCGTATCTGCCACCTCGTGTTGAAAAAATGTTGGCAGCTGCTAAACGCTACAAACATGAATTTGGTCGTGTGCTGTTTGATGAAATTGTAAAACGAGAAATCGCAGATAAAGTTCGAATAGTTTGCCAAAATGAACATTGGATTGCTTATGTTCCTTACGCAGCCCGCTATCCATATGAAATTCATGTTGCGCCAGTTGCACCAGTTGCTGACTTAACGGAGCTAACCATCGAGCAGTGCGACTCATATCCTAAAATTGCTCTTGAAGTTATGAAGCGCTTAGATGGTGTTTATGGCGTACCAATGGCTTATATCGCTGCATGGCATCAAGCTCCAGTTCGAGAAGGCAGAGATCTTTTAAGACTCCATTGGCAAATTACATCTGTAAGACGTGCGCCAGGTAAATTGAAATATCTTGCGGGTTCTGAATCTGCAATGGGTGCTTTTATTATGGATGTAACTCCCGAACAATCAGCAGCGCAATTGCGTGAGGTTAAACTTTGAGAATTCTGGTTACTGGCGGCGCGGGATATATTGGCGCAACTGCCGTCGCCATGTTATTAGATGCTGGCTATGAAGTAACTGTATTAGATGACTTGAGCACAGGTCATTCTGATGTGATTCCACCTCAGGCTAAATTTATTAAAGGTTCTCTTCTATCCAACCAAGATTTAGATGAAGCACTTGCAGGCTGCGATGCGGTAATGCATTTCGCAGCTAAATCTTTGGTAGGAGAGTCAGTTGAGAAACCTGATTTATATGCAGAAGTAAATGTTGGCGGATCTAAAGCTCTTTTTTCAAAGATGAAAGAACATGGCATCAAGAAGATAGTGCTCTCCTCTACCGCTGCTACCTACGGCGAACCTAAGCGCGTACCAATCTCTGAAAACGATGAACCGGCACCAAAAAACCCCTATGGCGCAACAAAACTTGAAATTGATCGAATGGTGGCCGCATCTGGATTCTCAGCAATTTCACTTAGATACTTCAATGTTGCTGGTGCCTTGCAAAGTGCAAATGGCTGGTTAGCTGAAAGACATAATCCAGAAACACATTTAATTCCTAATATTTTGAAAGCAACAAATGATGCTCCGGTAAAGATATTTGGAGTTGATTGGCCGACTGAAGATGGTACTTGCATCAGAGATTACATACATGTGATTGATTTAATTGACGCGCATATTAAAGCTTTAGAAACTCTGCCAGAAAATAAGCACGAAATTATTAATTTAGGTTCCGGGGATGGCTACTCAGTAAAACAGGTTATTGCGTCAGCTGAGAAAGCGGTTGGGCACAAAATTCCGGCCATTGAAAGTCAACGTAGAGCAGGCGACCCTGCGATATTAATTGCAGATATTTCAAAAGCAAAAAGCTATTTAGATTGGCAACCTAAACGTGGAATTGATCAGATGGTTTTAGATACATGGAATTCAATTAAATGACCTTTAAATCGGTTTTTGGAACTGAACCAGATGTAATCGCAGCTGCCCCAGGTAGAGTAAATTTAATTGGCGAACACGTAGATTATTCAGATGGGTTTGTTCTTCCTTTTGCAATTTCAAGCAGAACAACGGTTTCTATAAAGAAACGCTCTGATCAAAAAATCAGATTAGCTTCAGCACAAAGAAATGCTGCAATATTCGAAACTTCAATTGCGGATCTAAAGCCAAAATCTGAGGGCAAGTGGGAGCGATATCCGCTTGGAGTAATTTGGGTTCTAGGCATCAAGGAAGGATTAGATATTTATGTCGATGGGAAAGTGCCTCTAGGTGCTGGACTCTCTTCATCTGCAGCTCTTGAATGCAGCATGGCAACTGCGTTAAATGCGCTATTTAATTTGAATTTAAATTTAAAGGATTTAGCCAGAGCTACCCAAAGGGCAGAAAATGATTACGTAGGTGTCCCTTGCGGCATTATGGATCAATCAATTTCACTTATGGGCAAAGCCGGTCATGCTCTTCTTCTTGATTGTCGAGATTTATCTACCAAATTAGTCAAAATGGATTTAGCAGATAGCAACTTAGAGCTTTTGATAGTTGATACGCAGGCACATCATTCTTTAGTTGATGGTGGATATGCCGAACGTCGCGCAGCCTGCGAATCAGCCGCTGCTAAATTAGGCAATTCAATGCGCGAATTATCATTAGAAGAATTAGAGGCAGGAAAAAATAAATTAACCGAAATCGAATATCGTCGAGCTCGACACGCAGTTACTGAAATTGCTCGCGTACTACAGTGCGTAACAGCGCTTGAAAATAAAGATTTCATTTTGGTTGGAGAACTTATAAATAAATCTCATGCCTCTCTTAGAGATGATTACAATGTTTCTTGTCCAGAACTTGATATTGCTGTTCAAGCATCTATCGAAGCTGGCGCTTTGGGTGCGCGTATGGTTGGTGGCGGTTTTGGTGGAAGTGCAATTGCGCTCGTGAAAAAAACTGAAATTGAAAAAACTAAGACTGCAGTGAGAGCGGCATTTGCAAATAAAAGTTTTAAAGCTCCAAGATTTTTTGAAAGCTTACCTTCGCAAGGCGCTGAGTTAATACTTAATTAACTGGAATAACAGAGATTACTTCTACCCCGCCAATTGCACTTAAAACTTGAACTAAATCTGTTGGGTCGCTACCTGGTACAGCGACTGTAATATCGTCATAGCCTTTGCCATCTTCACTTTTTACGACAACCAAGCCACGGATATCTCCACCAGCAAATCCAATCGCAGAGGCAACCGCACCTAAAGAACCTGGTCGATCAGGAAGGGTTATTTGCAATCGAAAAAGCGCCATAGCCTTAGTGTAGCGAAGTTGGCTATGGCGCTTTCTCGTTAGTTTTAGAGTTTAATTTATATACCTTAACTACTTGGTGCAGAACCTAATTTCACGCTAAATGTCTTGGTTCCGCCAGTAGGCAGTTCTACTAATACGCTAACAGTTGTACCTGGTGCATATGAGCGAATCTTTACAATCGCTGAAACCTCATCCGTGATACGAATTCCATCGATTGATTTGATAATTGAACCTGCCGGAATTCCTGCCTTCTCTGCACCTTCGCCAGTGCTTAATCTAGCTATCTTCGCACCAACACCTGTGTAAGTAGTGTCAAAGAAAATACCTAGTACTGGTCTAGTTGATTTTCCGGTATTGATTAATTCGTCAATGGTTCGTTTGGCTTCGGTAATTGGAATTGAAAAGCCAAGACCAATCGATCCAGAAGTTCCGCTAGATAATGTTGCAATCGCAGAATTGATTCCAATAATTCGACCGCTACCGTCAAGAAGTGCGCCACCAGAATTTCCTGGGTTGATTGCGGCATCTGTTTGTATTGCATTCACATAGCTCTCTTGACCATATGAACCTGTAGTAACTGGACGATTTAAAGCAGAGATAATTCCGCTAGTTACTGTTGAAGCTAAGCCAAGTGGAGAACCAATTGCTACCACCGGATCACCGACAACAAGTTTGGTGGAATCGCCGAGAGTTAATTCTGGCAGATTTCCTTTGGCAATTTTGACTACTGCTAAATCGTAATTGCTATCTCTACCTACTATTGTTGCTGGAAATTGATCCCCATTATTTAATTCAACAATTAGCCTTCCAGATGAGCTTAGGGCGAAATCTTGGACTACGTGATTATTGGTAACAATAAAAGTTGAAAGCGCACTTGATTTATAAACCCAACCTGAACCAGAACCTGAACCGTTAGCAGTTGCTACTTCAAGAGAAACTACGCTTGGACCAGCAGTAGCGGCAATCGCAGATACATCTATGGAATCACCACTAATCGAAACTACCTTTTGGCCATTTCCACAAACACCATTTTTTGAAAGATAGAGCGCATTAGTCGAAGTAACACATGCCTTAGAACCTGGGGTAATTGATGGCGCGGCATTTGAAATTCCACCCACAAAGAGGGCGCCTGCCGCGAAACCTACGCCTACTTTGGTAGCTGTGCTATTCAAAATATTCATGTGTAGAGAATGCCTTTTTTAACTAAAAAATTCCTGAGAATTAAGTTAAATCTCGACAATATTATTACCGACAATTTTGACCTTAATCTTCTCAAGTGGGCGTGGTGCGGGGCCGGCAACGACCTTGGCTGACTTCATTGGATCAAAAGCTGCCCCGTGGCAAGCGCATCTTAGTTGCTTTAGTGATGGGGCATATTCGACAGTGCAACCTTGATGGGTGCAAGTCAGGTTGTAAGCGAAGACTCCTGCTTTTGTTCTAAATAAGAGCGCGGGTGCACCGGACGCTGAAGTGAATTTAAAGGTCTCGCCAACTGGAACTTTACTAAGCGCAACAATGCGTTTGTTTGCTGCCTTTGCAATTGGCAATACATTTCGTGGAAATAGATGCCCTAGCCCCATGAATGCACCGGAAATGCCTGCAACTGCCCCGATGCGCATAATGCCTCGGCGATTAATATCAAACCTCAATGTTCCAAGACCTCTTCTTCCGCTAACACCACTTTGCAAAATTAAAAAATAGGCTAACCACATCACTGCATACGCAGTATCGCTTCCATAAAAATATGGTCGAACATTAAATGTGGCAGTTAACCAAAGTCCAATTGAAATCGAGAAACCGGCAAATGCAGAAATTCTTGGAACTACATACATTAGCGTTGCAATACCTACCGCAAATTCTCCAAAAATGGTGAGCCAACCTAAAAAGACCGCATGTTCATAAGATTGAAGTAAGAATGACCCAATAGGTGAATTCTTTGAGAATGCTTGAATCTGGGCGCCAATAAAAGTTGCTCCACCTGGATCTAGAAAACCTGGGTCAGATGCCTTATCCCAACCACCATAAATCCAAGTGATCCCAAGCCAAGCTCTAAGAAGACGAGTTGCCGGGCTCTGAGATCGCCATGATGCAGAGATAGATTTTGGACGAAATGCCATGGAAAAAGAGTAATGGTTTATTCTTAAAAAAAGCTCCCTGACTTGGACTCGAACCAAGAACCTGCCGGTTAACAGCCGGCTGCTCTGCCATTGAGCTATCAGGGAATACTGCGAGGGCAAACTCTACAACAAGCCCTGCTTAGGTAAAAATCGGCTATTTATAGGGATTTTATATAGAACCTAGCGCCTTTTCACGTAAAGCTCGTCGCTGTGATTCCAATGCAACTAATTCGGTGAATAGACCTTCGTATTCAGCATCATTTGGATTTACCCGTTGTAATTTAGATTTAGCATCTGCAATAGTTCTTGAAATTGCAACTTCATGTAAACGCGCCACGATTGATTCCACATAACGATCTGAAATTTCGCCATCTGATCTAATTGGTTCAACTGATAATTCTGTGAATAAAGATTTTAATTCTTCATTTTCAATATTTTCTAGCTTTGCACCCGCTTCAATGGCGCCTCGCATAGCTTGGTATGCGGGATGTGAAAATGAATTGGCAGGTAGTTCGCCCCATCCTGTCACTAAAGCAGGGACTTGAAGTTTTGCTTTCAAAACTTCGCGCTCCAAAATTAATGTTGGTTCTTTTGGATCCGGTCTCCAGTTGCCAACTACAGAATCATTTTTAACTATCGTATTTTTACCAGCAATTTGAGTTACTGCTGATAAAACTGGGTCTATATCCATTCCTAACCAGAGCGCTAATTGTTTAACATATTCTGGACGCAGCGCCTTATTCTTAATTCGAGCAACCATAGGAGCTGTCGCAGCCAGAGCATTTACACGCCCTTCTGCATTTTGTAAATCATGTTTCTTTAATTCAGTGCGAATTGCAAATTCAAATAATGGAATTCGGCTCGCGATTAAGTCGCGAAGTGCTGCATCGCCATGTGCTTGTCGAAGTTCGCATGGATCCATTCCGCTTGCTTCTACAGCTACAAATGTTTGGGTTACAAATTTCTGATCATCTTCATACGCTCGAAGCGCAGCTTTTTGACCCGCAGCATCGCCGTCAAAGGTAAAAATAACTTCTCCACGAAAAGCATCATCATCCATCAATAAATTACGTAGAACTTTGATGTGGTCATCACCAAAGGCGGTACCGCAAGTAGCAACCGCAGTAGTTACGCCTGCTAAATGCGCAGCCATAACGTCGGTATAACCTTCGACAACTACTACTTGGCGCTTTGCTGCAATCTCTTTTTTGGATCGATCAAGTCCGTAAAGCACTTGGCTTTTTTTGTAAATCGGGGTTTCTGAAGTGTTCAAATATTTAGGGCCTTGATCTTCTTCAGATAATTTACGCGCTCCAAAACCGACTACTTCACCAGTAATATTTCTAATCGGCCAAATCAAACGATTGCGAAAACGATCAATCATTCCTTTCTGGCCCTCTTTTGATAAACCTGCGATTTCGAGTTCTTCTCCGGTAAAGCCTTGTGCTCTCAAATATTTTGTAAGCGCATCCCACTCATCAGGCGCATAACCAACTCCAAAACTTTCACATGCAGCTCTATCAAATCCTCTTTGAAGAAGAAAATCACGGCCAACTTGGGCTGCAGGTGAATTCAATTGTTCGGCATAATATTTTTGTGCAGCTTCATTTGCAGCAATTAGGCGACTTTTAAGTCCTGGTTTGTAATCACTAGATTTGCCGCCTTCATAGTTAAGTTGATAACCAATTCGTGCTGCAAGTTTCTCTACAGCTTCAACAAAAGCAATATGTTCGATATCCATCAAAAATTTGATTACATCTCCACCTTTGCCACAACCAAAGCAATGGAAGTAACCACGTGATAAAGTCACGTGAAAAGATGGTGATTTCTCATCATGAAATGGGCAAAGACCTTTCTTTTGATCTCCGCCTGCTTGTTTGAGTGGCAAATAATCATTTACGACTTCATCAATGCGGACATTCTCGCGAACATACGCTACGTCTTCATTTCGAATCATGCCGCTCATGAGGACAACCTAGCGTGTAATGCATACGCTGCAGGATCGGTGAGGCTTGCAACTTGGTCAATGATTACTCTTAAGCGAGCATTTGGTGATTCGTGCCAAGCATCAAGGAATACTGTGTCCAGAACTTGCGCACCCGCTTCTTGAATCATCTCAACCAATTCATAAATTACTTGGCGTTGCTTGGCATATCGAGCCTGCGCTTCGGGGGCTTGAATTAAATAAAAGGCGCTAATTGCCTTTAAAAGCGCTACTTCAACTAATTGATTTCTAGGAATTACCAAATCCGCATCAAATCTCTTAAGTTCTCCAGCGCCATATCTATCTCTTGTAGCTTGCTCAGATTCAAATACAAATCTTCCGATTAATTGACTGGTGGAATCTTTAAGTTTGGCCAAATCTCTATGCATGCCATCGAAGTCTTTAGGCCAGCATGATAATTTCTGTAGACGCTCTAATGCAGCTTCTGTTTCTGCCTTGCTACTTTCTAAATAACTCTTCTCTAAAATCGAATGTATCTCAGAAAGATCACTTTCAATGTCAGGAACGCTCAATTGGCTAGCCACTATTGCATCTTCAAAATCATGAACTGAATATGAGACATCATCTGACCAATCCATGATTTGTGCTTCAAAAGTGCGTTGACTTACCGGCGCCCCTTCGCGCATCCAATTGAAAATTTCTAAGTCATCAGAGTAAACGCCGAATTTCTTTGTATTTAACTCTACGTTCCAAGGATATTTTGTACAAGCATCTAAAGAAGCTCTAGTTAGATTTAATCCAACGCTACGTTTCCCATCGTAAGTTTTTGCCTCTAATCTAGTTAAGATTCTAAAAGTTTGTGCATTACCTTCGAAGCCGCCTATATCTTTAGCAACTTCTGCTAGAGCAGTTTCGCCATTATGACCAAATGGTGGGTGGCCCAAGTCATGTGCCAAGCAAGCAGTATCAATTAGATCAGGATCAGAGCCGAGCGATGCTCCGAATTCACGACCAATCTGCGCACATTCAAGAGAGTGCGAAAGACGAGTTCTTTGAAAATCATTCTCCCAAGGAACTGCGACTTGAGTTTTTGCAGCTAACCTACGTAGAGCAGCGGAGTGAATTAATCTGGCGCGATCGCGCATAAATTCGGTACGGCCAGGGCGTTTTGCTGGTTCGGCAATAAATCTTTCGCTATCACGCGCTTCGTACATAGAAGTTAGCCTAACCCGATAGCCGAAAGACCAGTACTTTCTAGATGGTCGCTAACGTGTATTCCGAGCTTTTCTAGCGTGCGATAGGCAATATAAGCATTTCCTTCGCGCCATAAATATCTGAGCGATGAGTTCTCTAAATTAAATGGACCACTTTTAACTGGCGAACAGGTGGCATTTATACCTAGGTCATCTGAAATATACGTGGATCTCTTGCAGTGATATGGATCGGTAACAATGATGACTTCAGTAATCCCATTTAATTTAAAGTAATCGGCAAAAGCTTTTACGCTCTTTATGGTATCTCTTCCCTCTCCGATTTCTATCGCATCATTTCGTTTGATTCCATTCGCAATCAACCAACGACGACCCGCGCGAGCTTCAGTAAATCTATCCCCAGGAGCGCCGCCACCGACAGTTACAACCTTCTCTACTAAACCATCCTTGTAAATACGTAGCGCTTCTTCCAAACGTGCTTCTAGCGCATCACTTGGACGGCCATCATATTGAGCAGCTCCCATAACGACCGCATATTTAGAACTTGTAACCCTTGGATAATGTGCTTCATACCAAACTTGGGCAAAGAAGAAAGCTGGAATTCCAATTATTATCAAGAAAATCAAAGAAATAAATCTACGAATTAATTTAAACATTTTAGATTTTCATCCACCGCTAAATGCATCTTCTAATTCCAAATGAACCAATTCATCAGGATCTTTTAGCCAGCCATCTGGAAGTGTTGGAGGTCTGCCATGGCTGGTACGGCCGCGAGGTTTTTCGCCAACTTCAAGTGGATAAGGCTGATCTTCTAATTGATCTAATAAAGAACGAAATTCAGATAATGTACTAATCATGCCAAATTGACGTCGTAACTCCTGTTTTACTCTGAAACCTTTTAAATACCAGGCCATATGTTTTCTCAAATCTTTACAGCCACGATCTTCGGATTCAAAATATTCAACAATTAATTCACCGTGGCGGAACATTACTTCTCGAACTTCAAAAAGAGTAGGTAAATAACGTTCATTACTACCATTAAATGAATTGACTAAATCTTTGAAAAGCCAAGGTCTGCCAAGGCAGCCACGCCCTACTACTACCCCGTCACATCCAGTCTCTTTCACCATTCGCACGCCATCTTGGCCAGACCAAATATCTCCATTTCCCAAAACTGGAATTCCAGTAGGCCGCAGATGCTCTTTTAATTCTGCAATTGCGCTCCAATCCGCTTTACCTTCGTACATCTGCGCAGCGGTTCTAGCGTGAAGAGCAACCCAAGTAACTCCTGCTTGCACTGCTGAGTCCGCAGCTTCTAGAAAAGTTTTATGATCACTATCTATTCCGATTCTCATTTTTACAGTCACCGGAATTCCAAATGGTTTAGCAGTATCAACCGCATTTTTTACAATACTTGAAAATAATTTACGTTTGAACGGTAGGGCTGCTCCACCACCTTTACGAGTTACCTTTGGAACTGGGCAGCCAAAATTCATATCGATATGATCTGCCAAATCTTCTTTTCCAATCATCTCAACAGCTTGGCGCATTACATTTGGATCTGTTCCATATAACTGGACGCTTCGGGGCCATTCCCCTACACCTGGTTTCATTAATCGGAAAGTTTCTTCGCGACGTTCGATTAACGCTCGAGCAGTAACCATCTCTGAAACAAATAAACCAGCTCCTTGTTCGCGACATAGTTGTCTAAATGGAGCGTTGGTAATTCCAGCCATGGGAGCTAAGACAACTGCAGGGTCTACCTGAAAGTTGCCGTCCCGAAGTGGAAGATTTAGCAGCCGAGTAACTTCGGTGCTAGCCATGATTCAACCTGATCTATTGATACACGCTCTTGTGACATGCTGTCGCGTTCGCGAATTGTCACTGCATGATCATCAAGTGATTCAAAATCTACAGTGATACAGAAAGGTGTACCGATTTCATCTTGACGGCGATAACGACGTCCAATAGCGCCCGCATCATCGAAATCAACAGTCCAGTTCTTTCGTAATTGGGCAGCTAAATCACGTGCTTTTGGTGAGAGGTCAGCATTTCTAGATAAAGGCAAAACAGCTACTTTTATAGGAGCCAAGCGATGATCCAGTTTCATAACTGCACGCTTCTCCATTTCACCTTTCGAATTCGGTGCCTCATCTTCTGTGAAAGCATCCATTAAAAAGGTTAAAGTTGCGCGATCTACACCAGCTGCTGGCTCAATAACATAAGGAGTCCAACGCTCGTTCTTCTCTTGATCAAAAAATGAGAGATCTTTTCCGCTAGCTGCTGAATGAGCTTTTAGATCAAAATCTGTGCGATTGGCGATACCCTCAAGTTCTCCCCATTCGGTGCCGGAGAATTCGAATTTGTATTCGATATCTACTGTGCGTTTCGAATAATGTGACAACTTCTCTTTTGGATGTTCATAAATACGTAAACGTTCCGGATTAATTCCTAAATCTGTATACCAAGCCATACGAGTATCAATCCAATATTGATGCCATTCTTCATCAGTTCCGGGTACACAGAAAAATTCCATTTCCATCTGTTCGAATTCTCGAGTCCTAAAAATAAAATTTCCTGGAGTAATTTCATTTCGGAAAGATTTTCCAATTTGGCCAATTCCAAATGGAGGTTTTTTGCGAGCAGTAGTTTGAACTTGATCGTAATTAATAAAAATACCTTGCGCAGTTTCTGGGCGAAGATAAGCAAGTCCGCTCTCATCCTCGACAGGTCCTAAGTAGGTTTTTAATAAACCAGAAAATTGTTTTGGAACAGTGAACTGACCTTTATTGCCACATGCTGGGCAATTAACCTCTTCTAATGAATTAGGTAGTCTCTTATGTTTTGCTTCAAATGCCTCTTCTAAATGATCAGCGCGATATCGCTTATGACAAGCGGTGCACTCTGTAAGTGGATCTGAAAATGTTGCAACGTGGCCAGAGGCTTCCCAAACTTCTCGAGCGAGAATTACACAGGAATCTAGACCAACTACATCTTCACGACCTTGCACCATAGATTTCCACCATTGGCGCTTAACATTGTTCTTAACTTCCACACCTAGTGGGCCGTAATCCCAAGAAGCGCGAAGACCACCATAAATTTCTGAAGATGGATATACAAAACCTCGACGCTTTGCGAGGCTGACAATATTCTCTAAACGATCTGCGGCCATTTGAACTTCTCCCATCCGGCTGGCTGTCGGCGGTGCTAGCGGCTTGCTAGACCATAAGAGAAGTTTACCTGCTCATTGAGCATGAGATACTTTCGGCATGGCCATTTTTCTTGCAGCTATAACAGTAATTGCAACTGCTTTCGGAGGCTTACTTGCACTTCGCGCTAAGGATCGCTTCCATCTTGTGCTCGGTCTCTCTGCAGGTTTATTGCTTGGATTAGTTGGTTTTGATTTACTTCCAGAAGTTTTTGCTGATTCGACAACCACTGGCGGAGTACCAACTGTCTCAATAGCTATTTTGGCTGGTTTCTTACTTCTGCATATTTCAGAAAGAAGTTTCGGTGGACATGAGCCAGTCGATTCTGAATATAGCCATGATCATAAACATGGTTCGATTGCTGGTGGCATTGGTGCAGTCGCGATGGCAGGTCACGTATTTTTAGATGGCGCTGCACTCGGCGTTGCTTTTAAAGTCAGCGATAAATTAGGTTTTGCAGTTTTTATCGCACTATTAGTGCATGCATTCAGTGATGGCTTAAATACCGTTTCGATGTTAGTAAAGAGTGGAAACTGGCAAGCTACTTCCAAAATGCTTCTTGTTGTCGATGCATTTGCTCGAATTGGTGGTGCAGCAATTGGTACTTACATAGCGTTTGAAGGCGATTTCATCACAATCTATTTAGCGCTATTTTCAGGTTTTGTAATTTATGTAGCAACTTCACACATTTTGCCAGAAGCTCATTCGCACCATCCATCTAGATGGACTTTTGCAACCACTGGTATCGGCGTTGTTGCAATGTGGGCAATTATCAGCGCGCTTGGCTAAAAATTTAAGCCTTACCGAATCGTCGATTACGGGATGCATACTCTTCTATAGCTTTCCATAGAGTTCTGCGATCAGCATCCGGCCATAAAACATCCATAAAAACCAGTTCTGCATAAGCAGATTGCCAAGGCAGAAAATTACTTAAACGCTGCTCGCCTGAAGAACGTAAGAACAAATCAACATCACTAGGTAGCTCTAGGTATTTGGTGAAACTCTTCTCATCAAATTTACTTATCTTACCTCTTTTGAAATCCCTGGCTAGAGATTCAGCGGCGCTAACAATTTCAGCACGACCACCATAATTGACACACATATTTAAAGTTAGAACTTTATTTTTTGCAGTTAACTCTTCTGCTTCTAGTAATTCATCAACTACTGATGACCACAATTTTTTCTCCTGGCCTATCCAGCGTATTCGAACTCCAAGTTCGTTCATTTGGTCGCGACGGCGCCGTAATACCTCTTTATTAAAGCCCATCAAAAATTTAACTTCTTCGGGTGAACGTTTCCAATTTTCAGTGCTAAATGCATAAGCACTTAGTTCTTTTACGCCAATTTCAATTGCACCTTCGACCATATCGAAAAGCGGAGCTTCGCCAGCGCGATGGCCTTCTGTGCGAACTAAACCTCTGTTTTTTGCCCAACGGCCATTGCCATCCATCACAACAGCAACATGTTTTGGAATTTGCGATTTTTCAATTGCCGGTGGTTTAGCTCCAGACCAATGTGGTTCGGGTTTACGATGTTTCATACGCGCTCCACAATCTGCAAACTACGCAATCCTCGCTCTAAATGCCACTGAAGATAAGCTGCAATCAAACCATTTGCTTCGCGGCGATTGCGAAGTTCAGAGTTCATAGCGCTCTCCCAATCACCGCTAATTAAATCTGACATTAATTTTAATGTTTCAGGTGCTGGAGTGGCTGAAGCACTTGGCCGACAATCTGTGCAGACTGAACCGCCACCAACTAATGAGAAGTATCTATGCGGTCCTGGCGCTTCGCAACGAGAACAATTTGTTAACGATGGCGCATAACCACCAACTGCCAAAGATCTAAGTAAATATGCATCCAAAATCATTGATGGGTCATATTTATTCTCAGCAAGTGCTTTCATAGCGCCGGTTACCAATTTAAATTCTTGTAGCGCTGGTTCGTGTTCGTGCGAAGTAAATCTCTCCGCAGCTTCCAAAATAGTCCCCGCAATAGTCCATCTGGAGTAATCATCGGTTAGCGCTTCGCCGTAATTTGATATCGATTCCACTTGGGTTACTGTGTCGAAAGTTCGTCCGGTATATAGCTGAATATCAACATGTGAACCTGGTTCTAGTCGCGCGCCAAATTTAGATTTGGTGCGGCGCACCCCTTTTGCCACCCCTCGAACTCGACCATGTTCGCGAGTTAATAAAGTGATGATTCGATCTGCCTCTCCAAGTTTTTGGGTGCGCAGCACAATAGCTTCATCGCGATATAAACTCACGAGGAAAAGTTATCGTTATTGACTAGCGAATTGCGCGATTGATGGCAGACACGATTGCTTTTAGAGAAGCGGTAGTGGTGTTTGGGTCAATTCCGACGCCCCAGAAGACTTCTCCTTCAATCGCACATTCAAGATAAGCCGCCGCTTTTGCATCGCCACCTGCAGAGAGTGCATGTTCAGAGAAATCTAGTACTCGAACATCTACCCCATAATCATTTAGCACATTACAAAATGCAGAAATTGGACCATTTCCAGTTCCTTTTAGCTCTTTCATTTCGCCACGGTCTGTAATTTTAACTTCGATTTTTACATCTTCATCCAATGCAGAATTTGTAGCTACGCCTTTTAATCTAAAACGTCCCCAAGGTGCAGTTTCTGTTGGCAAATATTCATCTTCAAAAATTTCCCAAAGTTCTTTTGGTAGAACTTCTCCACCTTCATTGTCAGTTTTTGCCTGTACAACTTTAGAGAATTCAATTTGAAGACGACGTGGCAAATCTAAGTGATGTTCAGTCTTCATCAGATAAGCAACTCCACCTTTGCCAGACTGACTGTTCACGCGAATTACTGCTTCATAAGATCTGCCGATATCTTTTGGATCTATCGGAAGATATGGAACTCCCCAAGTAAAGTCATCAACAGCTTTGCCTGCAGCTTTGGCATCTTTTTCAAGGTGCTCAAAACCCTTCTTGATTGCATCTTGATGTGAACCGCTAAATGCAGTGAATACCAAATCTCCACCATATGGATGGCGCTCTGGCACCTTCAATTGATTTGCATATTCCACAGTTCGGCGAATCTCATCGATATTGGAAAAATCAATCTCTGGATCTATTCCGTGGCTCAACAAATTAATGCCTAAAGTAACTAGACAGACATTTCCAGTGCGTTCGCCATTTCCAAATAAAGTTCCTTCTATGCGATCAGCTCCTGCAAGATAACCCAACTCTGCCGCAGCAACTCCAGTACCTCGGTCATTGTGAGGGTGTAGCGATAGGACCACTGAATTTCTTCGATCTAAATTACGGCTCATCCATTCAATTGAATCTGCATAAACATTTGGGGTCGCCATCTCAACTGTTGCTGGAAGATTCATGATGCTCTTCCATTCAGGTGTTGGCTGCCAAATTGCATTTACGGCATTGCATACTTCTAATGCGAAATCTAATTCGGTACCGGTGTAAGACTCTGGTGAATATTCGAAAGAGACATTGGTCCCCTTAACCGAATCCATCATTGATAAACAAAGCTCCGCCCCATCTGTGGCGATTTTCTTAATGCCTGCTTTATCTAAACCAAAGACCACTCGACGTTGCAAAGTTGAAGTTGAGTTGTATAGATGGACTATTGCCTGCTTAGAGCCCTTAATAGATTCGAAAGTTCTTTTAATCAATGGTTCGCGTGCCTGAGTCAAAACTTGAATTACCACATCGTCTGGAATCAAATCTTCTTCAATAATCTTGCGAACAAAGTCGAAGTCGGTTTGAGATGCAGATGGGAAACCAACTTCAATCTCCTTGTAGCCCATTGAAACTAAAAGTTTGAACATCGCTAATTTTCGTGGGGTATCCATTGGGTCAATCAGCGCTTGGTTGCCATCACGAAGATCCACAGAACACCACTTTGGCGCTTTGCTCATCTGCTTAGTTGGCCAAGTGCGATCAGTTAGACCTTCTGGTCCCAATGGCATAAATGATGAATAGCGCCCAAAAGGCATTGAACTTGGCTTTTGATTTGGAAAATTCATTTTCTGCTACTTCTCCTGCTTTGTCGGTTTTGGATATTTTTCACCGGCAATGCAAAACACACCGCGACGGGAAAGGCCGGTTATTTGGCCCCGCCACGGCAGCTAAGTAGAAGTTCAACTGCACGCATTATGTGAGAAGTTTAATTTAAAGAACCGGTAAATGTCTATCCAGCTCAAATGCGGAAACTTGGCGTGCATATTCAGCCCATTCCGCTTTCTTGTTTCGAAGCACATAATCAAATACATGCTCTCCTAAGGTCTCTTGGACCAGAGTGCTCTTCTCCATGATTGCAGTAGCCTCATTGAGATTCTGCGGCATCTCTTTTGCAGGATAGTTATCAGGTAATTCCAGCTCCTTAGTTACACCATCAAGACCGGCTGCGATCATCACTGAATATGCAAGGTATGGGTTGCATGCCGAATCAGGTGCACGAAATTCAATACGAGTTGAATTTTCCTTCTTCGGCTTAAACATTGGAATCTGAATTAATGAGCGACGATTTGATGGTCCCCAGTTGATTAGATTCGGAGCTTCTCCATCGCCATGTAAACGCTTATAAGAATTAACCCATTGATTGGTAACTGCAGTGATTTCTGGAGTATGTTGCAAGATTCCAGCTACAAATGAACGTCCAACTTTGGAAAGGTTGTACGGCATTCCGCCATCATAAAAAGCATTGGTGTCATCTTTAAATAACGATACGTGAGTATGCATCGCAGAACCAGGAAATTCTGTAAAAGGCTTTGGCATAAATGATGCATAAAAACCTTGTTCTAGCGCCACTTCTTTTACTACATGGCGGAAAGTCATGATGTTATCTGCAGTAGAAAGTGCATCTGCATATCGCAGATCAATTTCCTGTTGACCTGGCGCGCCTTCGTGATGACTAAATTCAACAGAAACACCCATCGCTTCTAACATGGTGATTGCGGCACGACGGAAATCGTGGCCAATCATGTTTGGGGTGTGATCGAAGTAGCCTGCATAATCAACTGGCTCTGGTTTCTTCCCAGGAGTTGGTGGTTCTTTAAATAAGAAAAATTCAATCTCTGGATGTACATATGCAGTAAATCCAAGTTCCGAAACTTTTGAAAGTGTGCGACGTAGAACTTGTCGAGGATCTGATGGACTTGGAGAGCCATCTGGCATCACAATGTCGCAGAACATACGTGCAGCTCCTGGAGCTTCGGTACGCCAAGGCAGAATTGAAAATGTATTTGGATCCGGTTTTGCCAACATATCTGATTCTGTTTGACGGGCATAAC
>JACCDK010181112.1_pt1 | contig 20075 bp, 18 predicted proteins | sample 7445871 | NCBI WGS metagenome assembly JACCDK01 (sample SAMN15323436, study PRJNA562643) | freshwater metagenome | isolation source: river surface water | place: USA:Blue River Watershed | collected 2017-08-15
ATGGTGCAAGGAATTGTAGGATAGTTTTGAAACGTGGATCATGTAAAAATTCATTTAAAACGGGACTGTATTGGTTGGTAAAACACATCCGCTGAATCATTGGCTCACCTTTTTCGTTTTTGCCAAATTTTAATGGGGTACCGTTTATTTTTTCAACACCTTCCTCCAACCACTGCTTTTCAATTTTATTTAATTCAGAAATGAAGGTTAAGGCCGTCTCAGGCTCTATGAATTTCTTAAATTGGATTACTCCATATTTTGCGAAATAGTCCTTCTGTTCTTGTGTGAGCTCGCTTCCAAATGTGAAAGTTTTATACTCAAAATTGATTCTTGGTCTTTTCATAATATAGCTTGCTACAAAAAGCGTTTTAATAAAATGGTGGCAGGTATTTATTATTTGGAGGTGCAAGTTAATTCATAATGACGGAAAAATTGTCAAAAATTATGAATTTTCTGATAAAAATCAGCAAGTTGATAGCGCTTTATTACTCTTTAAATACCTTAATTCGAAAAGAAAATCCTAGAGCAAGGTACCAATTATTGGACGATGAAAAACTATTTCCAAATGAAATATCCATTTTAGCATGGTCTGAAAAGTAATAGGCCAAACCCCCATCGTACCAATGGTCTGTAACTTCAGAGGTTGGAAATCTACCAAATACTTCTGTATAAGCATACCAATTTTTACCAATATTGATACCCGGCGAAATTCGATAAATCCCCTCTACATGACCATCATCATGGTATTCACAACCAAAGTTGTATCCCATTCCCAATTCCTTGAATAATCCATGTTGAAAGGTGATAATGGTTTGTCCTAAGGAATGGGGAATTGAATTTTTGTCGGATACATCTCTTTTTTCATCCCGAATATTGTAATGGACAATCAAAGAGGTCCTTGGTAAAAATGCTGAGGGTTCGAATATTTTTATCTTAAAACCGATGGCCTCATGCTGTAGTGTCATATTCTCCTCCAATAATAAATTGGTCACATATCGTAATTCCAAACGCTTGCTTACTCCATACTTCCAAAGTGTACTTGGTAAGTTATAATTTCGTATTCCTTCTTCCACATTTTTATTAAATCCCATTTCGGCCTGTAAATAACCTTTTTTGACAATATATGGGCATTCCGTCTGATCCGGACGATCCGTCTCCATTCGGCCAGTGGATTGGCCTAATAATCCGAATGTGGAGAATAAAAATAAAAATAGATACTTCTTCATCATTCAAATATAATAATTTAGACTAATCTAAAAAAATATTTAGATTAATAATAAAAACTTCAATTCGACTTTAGATTTTCTTATCTTGCAGTTATGAATCTAAGAAATCGATTCTTCTGGCTTATTCTAGTAATGGCGCATTTGGGATGTCTCTTTGCGTACGGACAAACGAAACCCTCGGTTCAAATTGAGAGTAAGAGCATCAGCACAGAAGAGGATTTAGTGATTTCAGTTTCTTCTGAACAAACCTCATCTTCTGAAAGTATTCCATATCAATTTCCAGAAATTAATTTTTTTCGAAAAGTAGGTGTTAGCAGAGGCAAGGCCAGTCGATTGATCAATAATCAATTGGTTAATGTGGTGATTTATTCGCAACATTATCGTCCGATCAATGCTGGAATTTTTCAAATTCCAGCTATCGAAGTAATCATTCATGAACAATCGATAAAAGTGGAGCCTTTTGAAATAACGGTGGTTAAAGGAATAGAAAATCCTGTTCAAGAGGAACAATTGGCCTTGGTGGAGATTCCCAAAGAAATACTGGTCAATAAAAACAAAATATTTTTATTGGTCAGTAGTAATGTTTATAGGCCATTTGTTGGACAAGGTTTCACCTTGAAATTTTCTTTATTTATACCTGAAAACAACGTCGAAGAATTAGAGTTTGATCGGAATGATCTTCAAATCCCAATTCAATTACAGAAATTGAAATTGATCAATTGTTGGCAAGAAAATTTTGATTTACAGGAAGAAAAAGTGATTTCAACGGTTTGGCAAGGTATTAAATACAAAGAATATCGATTTTTTCAATCGACTTTTTATGCCTTGGATAACCAAGTTATTTCAATTCCTTCCTTAAAACTTCGTTTGATGAAAGTTTCCAGAAAAGGAACTGAGGTGCAAAAAATTCCGATTGAATACAAATCAGTTCCTTTTCAGATAATTCCTAAAAGATTACCCAAGGGCATTTCTCCAACAAAAATTCCAGTCGGACATTATGAGCTTAAAGAATATGTGAGTAAATCTAAGCTGTCGACAGGAGAAATAATTATCTATTCTTACAGCCTGATTGGGGATGGGAATACCTTTGCAATTGAAGATAGAGAAGTGGAATCTGATTATTTTCTTCGATTCACTACTTTTAACAAAGAAGAGTTCGTTTTTCCTACGAAAGAAAAAATGATCGGGAATAATTCACAAAAAATTCAAATTATTCCTAAGCAACCTGGTAAATTTGCATTGAATAAATATTTTTATTGGATTTACTTTAATACCGATAAGTCTCAATTGGATACGCTCTATTCATCTGTTGAATTAGAGGTTAGGGGAACACCGGAAGATGCAAAACTAAATACATCTGAGGAGCCATCCGAAGTCTATAAAGGTATTGAAAATATCTCAAGTGTGGTGAAAACCTGGGATAACTGGTCAAATTGGCAACGCGTTGTCAATTTGATATTGTTCGTTTTATTTAGTGTATTTGTGTTCCTTTTGATAGGTTCAAGAAAAAAATAATATGGGAAGTACGTACGGAAAATTGTTTCAAATCTCAACCTTTGGGGAATCTCATGGGCTGGCTGTTGGTGTTGTGGTGCAGGGGTGTCCTGCTGGAATTGATATCGATTTAGATTTCATTCAAGCTGAATTGGATCGCCGAAAGCCAGGACAATCTCGAATCACCACGCAAAGAAAAGAGGCTGATTCAGTGGAAATTGTTTCAGGTATTTTTGAGGGGAAAAGTACGGGTACACCAATTGCCATGTTGGTTTGGAATGGAGACCAGCGTTCGAAAGATTACTCACACATAGCTGATCAATTTAGACCTTCTCATGCCGATTACACCTACTTTGAAAAATACGGCATTCGAGACTACAGAGGTGGGGGAAGAAGTTCTGCAAGGGAAACGGTTGCACGCGTGGCTGCAGGAGCTCTTGCAAAATTAGTTTTGAAACAATTGGGGGTAAAGATAAATGCATATGTCTCTCAGGTAGGACCTTTGAAATTAGAAAAGGCCGTTTCTGATTTGGATTTAAATGAAACTGAAAACAATGCAGTGCGTTGCCCGGATCCACAACTTGCACAAGAAATGTTCGATTATATCGATCAAGTACGAAAAGAAGGCGATTCGGTGGGAGGAGTAATTTCTGGTTATGTTGAGGGTTGTCCTGCTGGTTTAGGTGAACCCGTATTTGATAAATTACATGCTGAATTAGGAAAGGCCATGTTGAGCATTAATGCAGTAAAAGGTTTTGAATATGGCAGTGGCTTTGATGGAGTGGCATGGAGGGGTTCGCAACACAATGATTTAATGGTCAATGAAAATGGCAAGGTGAAAACCTTGACGAACTTTTCTGGAGGAATTCAGGGTGGAATTTCCAATGGCGAACCTATCTATTTCCGAGTAGCATTTAAGCCTACGGCAACCATCATGCAGGACCAGGATAGCTTAAACGAAAAAGGAGAAAAAGTAGTTGTATCTGGTAAGGGTAGACACGACCCTTGTGTGGTTCCGAGGGCAGTTCCGATTGTGGAGGCCATGGCTGCCATTGTTTTATTAGATTTTTATTTAAGAAACAAAGTAATTAAGGCAACAATATTATGATTTGGGATGAGGATGCTTACTTTATGGGTTTAGCCCTAAGACAAGCAGAGCAAGCCTTGGAGGAAGATGAAATTCCAGTTGGGGCTGTAATTGTAGCTAATGGACAAGTAATAGCCAAAGCATATAATCAGACAGAAAAACTTACAGATGTAACAGCTCATGCGGAAATGATTGCCATAACTTCTGCCGCCCAAACCCTTGGAGCAAAATATTTAAAAAACTGTACACTGTATGTGACGTTAGAACCCTGTGTCATGTGCGCAGGTGCATTGTATTGGTCGCAAATCGGTAGGATAGTGTACGGGGCCTCTGAAGAAAAAAGGGGATTTGAAAAACATGGCAGAGGAATAATACATCCCAAAACACAAATAATTCCCGGCATTCTTGCCAATGAATCCGAGCAATTACTGAAGGAATTTTTTTCGCGATTAAGGTAATAGTGTCTTCGAGGGCCTCAGGCACTCTAAGAAAGGTTTTCGAAAGGCACAAGCAACAACCTCAAGTAAAGAATAAGCAAGACCTAAACTACTTTTCTAGATTTATATTATATTTTCAAGATTTGTTGGAACAAAAAAGGTTTTCTTAATGTTTTAATTTATTGAAAGCTTGAAAATTTAAACTTTCAACTTTCAACTTTCATCTTAATACTTAATTATTATGTCATTTTCTTTATCACCTTTACCCTATGCCAATAATGCGCTAGAGCCGCATTTTGATGCATTAACCATGGAGATTCACCATGATCGTCACCACAATGCTTACGTTACCAATTTAAATGCTGCAGTAGCAGGGACAGAATTGGAAGGCAAAAGTCTAGAAGAATTGTTTGCTGGTATTAGTAAGTTGAGTCCTGCTGTTCGAAACAATGGAGGGGGTCACTACAACCACGATTTATTTTGGAATATTCTTTCACCAAATGGTGGGGGTGCTCCAGTGGGTACTTTGGCAAAGGCGATTGATGCAAAGTTTGGTAGCTTTGAGGCATTCAAAGATGAATTCAAAAAAGCAGGTATTGGTCGTTTTGGATCAGGATGGGCATGGTTAGTTGCTCAAAAAGATGGAGCCATTTCAATTTCTTCTACGCCAAATCAAGACAACCCATTGATGGATGTTGCTGATGTCAAAGGATTTCCAGTAATTGGTTTAGATGTTTGGGAACATGCTTATTATTTGAAGTTCCAGAACAAGCGTCCGGATTACATTGATTCTTTTTGGAATGTAATTGATTGGGCCGCTGCAGAGAAGCGTTATTTAGCAGCTCAGGCATAAAAAATCAATATTTTTGATAGAAATATCAAAATAGGATTTGCAAAAACGTAGCTTTTGCTTATTTTTGCAATCCAAAATGGTGGTTGTAGCTCAGCTGGTTAGAGTATCGGTTTGTGGTTCCGAGGGTCGTGGGTTCGAACCCCATCATCCACCCAAAAGCTCAGATGAAAATCTGGGCTTTTTTTGTGTAGGTAAACCAAAAATAAATAAGGCCGCTCGAAAATCGGGCGGCCTTGATTTTATTACACTTCATCAACAAACTAAATTTCTTTCACAATATAAAAATTTTTAAAGAAAACGTATAAATTTTTAAATTTAATTTCCTTTAAATTTTTTTAACAATTCGGAGGAGGCTTTGTAAAAAACAAAGCGTTTATCACTTATAGAGCTTGCTCTTTCAATGCCTTCTGAAATTCCATAGGTAAATTGGAGGTATTGATTTACTTGTGAAATAAATCGAGAACGATATTGTCTTTGGGTGTCAAGAGGTTTTTCTTTGACTTGTATAATATCGTTTAAGTCATTGGTTGAGCATAAATGCTCTTCATTTTGAAGAATGAAAGAGATAAAATCTTCGTAGAATTCTGGACAAACCCCATCGTTTCCATTTTTAAACTGCTTTATTTTTTTCTTAAAACGAATAAGGTAAAAACATAAAACGAGGCAAAGAAGTGCAAAAATGCTGATTAGGAATATTGGGTAATTTAATTCTTGCCACCAAGTTATTGGCGTATAAAAGGATCCAAGTTCTTCTGAATTTTTAACCAAATCTTTGATAGAGATTGAGTCCAATTGAACACCGGAGTTGGTTAGATCATTTCTTTTAATTCGGTAAATGTAATTTCCTTTGGTATGTAGATCTAAGGCTCCTTGAAAAATCAGTTTATTTACATCCTTGAGCGCATAAACTTTGTTTTTGATGGGATCAATAAAATAATCTTCTAATTCATTGGAGAAAAAGAAAGGTTCTATCCAAATCATTTCTAGGCGGTCATGATCCCAAAATCCTTTGGGAAGCTTGTTTAAAGTTCCCAATTTGTTCCATTTTTTAGAATCTAAATCAAGCGAATAGATATAGGTAGTGTTTTTTTCTTGGTCTTCGTATAGATCAGGTAATTCAGCAGTATAAAGCGTATGCTTATCTTTGATGTAACCGCCAATTCGTGTAGAGTATCGCGCAGGTCCGTTTTTGCCAATAAAATATAATTCCCATTCATTTTTCTGTTTGTCATAGTAGGTAGCAATATTATGGGAGTGCCAAAAGCCCATGCCTCCAAAACTGAAAAGGGTGTCATTTTTATAAAATTGGATAGCTGAAAAATTATGGCCTCTGAAATAGGTGCGGTCTAATCTTTTCAGTTTATTTTGGTTTAGGTCAAATTCATAAACTTGACCGGTACCAACTACTGTAAGCCAATAGATAGTTGCTGAAATTGGAAAGGCATTAGAAAAGAAAAGGGTTGGTATTTCGTTTCGATTGACCCGTTCTACTTGAAGTGGGGTAATTAAGGTGTCTCCACGGGTAATTCTAAATTGCTTGACGAGGTTATTGCTGATATCCAGCTGGTAAACAATTTTACGTTCTTTATCTAAAAATTCAAAATTGCTCAAGTTTCTGGAAATTTGAGCATTATTTTTCTGATAAAGAAATATCAAAAAAATGAAAAGATAGAAATTGAATAATTTAAAACGGAATATCACTGTTAAATTAATAAACCTAAATATACAATAGTCTTTGATTGAAATATCAAATCATCCATTTTTTGTCATTAAAATTGTTTGTACAATATGGCAAATGTGCTATGTTATAATTGCGTTATTTTCTTTAATCACACATTTTAAAATGTAATTGCACATAATAACACGCAATTTTGTCTTAATAAAGTTTGGAAACTCTTGGAGTAATTTTGGCATTCTATTAGATTTGTTTTCAACATATATCTATTCTCTCATGTATAAGTCCTCTAAAAATCTGTCATCAGTCATTAAGTCGAAGTCCACACAGGAGCGTGTGATGCAAATGCTTTTGTTTTTAATGGAACAAAAGACCTTGGTGGGTCGACCCACCTTAGAGCGTATTTTGAATGTAAATACACGAACGATATTCAGATACTTTAATATTATTGAGGAGGAATGGAACATTCCATTAATCAAAGACGGTGGGCGATACGGTGTTCGACGGGTGACTAGTTCCAACAATATTACATTTTCATCATCGGAGCTTCAGGGTATGTATTTATCGATTCTCGATATGCCCGAGGGTGAAATCAAGCAGAGTTTACGTGAAAAGTTGCTGCAAATGTATGGGGAGCGCAAGCAAGCAGAGAAGTTGATGGATCATTTGATTTTAGATCGAATCGAGTGGTTTGAGCACCATGTTAACAAGACGAAGGTTAAGTTTCAATTGAGGTTAAAGGATTATATGTCGATCAATGGCGATACCGTTCGACATCGAATTGTTTCACCTGTATATTTCAATTCGATTAATTTGGAGTTATATGCATATGACATGGAGACGGTATCTGAAGAGTTGAAAGTGTTTAAGTTGGAACGGATGTCGGGCCAAGAAAAGCTAAAAGATAGGGTACCGAAGTCGATGGATCGCGAGCACGATTTTACACGGGATTCTTTTGGGTATTTGGTAAAGGGTCAGCAACTGATGCATGTGACTATGCAGATGGATTTATTGGCCTTTAAATTGTTTGAATTACAATTCCCATCTCTTATGTCGAAGGTGGAGGTATATACGCATCATAACAAGATTAAGTACATCGTAAAACTTGAGATGACTCGCCCAGATCCAATTGTAGGCTTCTGTTTGAGTTTGCTAAATCACATTGAGTTTGAAAATTCAGTTGAATTTCTAGAAGCCATGCGTGAATTTTATACCAAGCATATTTCAGTAAATTTGGGGAAAATTGGTATGTAAGAAGGATAATTTTAAATTTATGATTAAATTCATAGATATAGAATTTTCATATGCAAGAAATTGTTTGTCCTAATTGTCTAAAGGTTTTTAAAATTGATGAATCCGGATTTGCTGATATTGTTAAGCAGATAAGGGATCACCAATTTGAAGAAGAGATTCAACAACGTTTACAAATAGCTGAACGTGAGAAAGAGTCGGCATTGCAACTTGTAGAATCTAATTTGCGGATCAAATTTCAAGAATATTTATCAAAAAAAGAGCAAGAAATTGTTCAGCTAAAAGCACAAGCAGCCACCGATTTAACTCAAAAATTGGCAGATAAAGATCGTGAAATTTCGGAAATGAAAAATACGATTCAGCAAGCTGAAACAGAAAAGGCATTGGCAATTAGTAATGCATTGGAAGCATTAAAGGAAGAACGTAATCAATTGAAAATTGACTTAGCCAAGAAAGATTCAGAAGCTCAGTCTGCAATGGTTTCTTTGAGAGATAAATTTACTTCTGATTTGAAATTGAAAGATGAGATCATCAAAATGAAGGAAGAAGAGGTTCAATTGCATAAGGATATGAAGTTGAAATTATCCACCAAAATGTTGGGAGAGACCTTGGAGATACATTGTAAAACGCAATTCGATTTGGTGCACAATATGGCTTTTCCAAGAGCAACGTTTGAAAAAGATAATGATGCAAAGTCTGGTACAAAAGGTGATTTTATCTATCGTGAAGTGGATGAAAATGGAGTGGAACTTCTTTCCATCATGTTTGAGATGAAAAATGAGGGTGATGAAACGGTAACAAAGAAGAAAAATGAGGACTTCTTGGAGAAGCTCGATAAAGACCGTCGTGAAAAGAATTGTGAGTATGCCATTTTGGTTTCCTTGTTGGAGAGAGATAATGAATATTACGAATCGGGTATTGTAGATATGTCTCATCGCTACAAGAATATGTTTGTGATTCGACCACAATTTTTCATTCAGATGATCTCCATTTTGCGAAAGAGTGGAATGTCTGCTTTGAAGTATAAGTCAGAGTTGGAGAATATCAAGAGTCAAAATATTGACATTACTAATTTTGAAGCTAAGATTCAAGAGTTCAAAGACGGAGTTTCTTACAATTATACCTTGGCTCAGAAAAAATTCTTTGAAGCCATCGATCATATTGATAAATCAATTAAAGAACTTCAAAAAACGCGTGAAGCTTTAATCAGTTCTGAAAACAATCTTCGATTGGCAAATGATAAGACGGAAAATTTGACCATTAAAAAATTAACTCACAATAATCCCACGATGAAAGCGAAGTTTAAGGAAGCTGGGGATGATTGATATAATTATATAATATTGAAAAACCATCTTTATAAGCAATCATAATCAGTGGTTCAAGCGTTTTTTTTAATTTGATTCGATCAAAATATCCTTTTGGAAGATTGTTGCATAATCTCCAAATATTTATTTAAATCAGGTCATGTGACAAAAATGAAAAGGATTTGTGACAAAATTCACACTTCGACAAGCTCTGGGCCCTAACGCTCAACTATCAACTTTCAACTCTCAATTTCCCCTACTTCTTAAACAAACTCTCTACAAACGTTTTCTTATTAAACAGCTGTAAGTCGCTGACTTTTTCCCCAACGCCAATGTATTTGACAGGAATTTTGAATTGATCTGAAATACCAATCACAACCCCACCTTTGGCTGTGCCATCTAATTTAGTAATAGCCAAGGCAGTGACTTCGGTGGCTTTGGTAAATTCTTGAGCTTGAATGAAAGCATTTTGTCCTGTTGAACCGTCCAATACAAGTAATACTTCGTTTGGAGCTTCTGGAATGAATTTTTGAATGACTTTTTTAATTTTTGATAACTCGGTCATCAAATTTACTTTGGTATGTAAACGTCCTGCGGTGTCAATTATCACCACATCTGCTTGCATGTCTACCGCTTGCTTTACAGCATCAAATGCAACTGCTGCTGGATCTGTGTTCATGCCATGGTCAATTACCGGAATCCCCACTCGCTCACCCCACAATTTCAGTTGATCTACGGCCGCTGCACGGAAGGTATCAGCCGCCCCTAACACTACTTTGAGTCCGTTTTGGTGAAACTGACTAGCAAGCTTACCAATGGTAGTGGTTTTACCTACCCCATTTACACCTACCACCATGATTACATAGGGTTTTTGCTTTGGTTCTGCGAAGGCATTGGCTACATCGGTCGAAGCATTTTCTTCCAATAAGGCGGCAATTTCTTCTCGTAAAACTTGATCTAATTCTTCTGTATTAACGTATTTGTCGCGCTCAACACGCTCTTCAATTCGTTGAATGATTTTTAGCGTGGTAGGAACACCCACGTCTGAGGTTAATAAAATTTCTTCTAATTCATCTAAAACCTCATCGTCTACTTTTGATTTTCCAACTACAGCTCGACCTATTTTCGACAAAAAGCCTTCTTTGGTTTTTTCCAAGCCTTTATCAAGCGCTTCTTTCTCTTCCTGAATCTCAGGCTCAGCTTTCTTCTTGAAAAAATCGAATATGCCCATGTTAGAAAATGTGAGTATGAACTACAAAGATAAAAAAAAGTCCCTTCGAAAAGAGACTTTTTTATGCAATATTGGTAAATCTGATTGAATTAGTTTTTCAATGCTGTATTTACATCGTCTTGCAAAATAATTTCTTCTTTGAAGGTATAGGCTCCTGTAGCAGGATTTTTAACCGCCTTGATAATTTTAGCGTATTTAACACCACCTTCTTTTTTCAACGTTGCAACTACTTTCTTAGCCATTTCTTAAAAAATATTATTTAATTTCTTTATGTAAAGTAACTTTCTTTAATACCGGATTGTATTTCTTCAACTCTAAACGAGCTGTAGTATTCTTACGGTTTTTAGTAGTGATGTAACGAGACATGCCCGGTAAGCCTGATTCTTTGTGCTCAGTACATTCTAAAATAACCTGAATGCGATTTCCTTTCTTTGCCATCCGTTTCTTTCTTTAATGTGTGATTTTAAATGGAATGCAAAGGTAGAAGATTTTTTTTTAAATAAAAACAATTAACTGAAAAAAGTTGAAAGTGGAGAGTTGAAAGTTGAAAGTTGAAAGTTGAAAGTGGAGAGTTGAAAGTTATTTTTCTTTGGTTTTCTTTGAAATTGCTGCTAAAATGGATAAGATTAGATTTGCCTCATTTTTTATATGTAGAATAAAGTGCCCTTTTTCGAATTCTGATTTAATTAAAATATCCAACCAATAGTTGGTTTCATTTATTTCTTTGAGCGCTATACTTATTTTATGTGTAAAATCTGGTCTTGATTCAGCATGTTCTGCTTCTCTAATATTTGCTCCAACGCTGGTTCCAGACCTAAGTAATTGTTTCGAAATAATGAATTCTTTTTTTTCTGTTAGATGTCTACAGAATGCAAAAATTTTAACTGCAAATTCAAATGTTCGGTCTTTTATTGGATTAGGTTTCATGTGAAATTTTAGTTTTTCAAATTTATTCATGATTTTAAATTGATCACTTAAACTAACTTATAATTCTAACCATTTATTTGATAATCCACTTTCCACTCTCCACTTTCCACTTTCAACTTTCAACTTTCCACTTTCAACTTTCCACTTTCCACTTTCAACTTCTTTATTATCTTTGTACTAAATGTCTACACAGCACATAAGTTCACTTGAAAACTTCACCCGCTCCGATCCTAACAAGTATTCGTTGGATAACTTGCGTTCGGAGGAAATGGTGATTTCTATTGGGCCGCAGCATCCATCGACACATGGAGTGTTGCGACTGGAGGTTGTATCTGATGGAGAAGCAGTGGTGGATGTGGTACCTCATTTGGGTTATTTGCATCGATGCTTTGAAAAACATACGGAGTCCCTTCCTTTTAATCAGATTATTCCTTATGTAGATCGTTTGGATTACATGGCAGCCATGAATTCCGAACATGCATTTGTCATGGGAATAGAGAAAATGATGAACCTGGAGGGTAAATTACCCAAACGTATTGAATACATTCGTGTGTTGGTGGCTGAGTTGAATCGTATTGCCTCACATTTTGTGGCGATTGGTACGTATGGTTTAGATATTGGGGCTTACACTCCTTTTTTGTGGCTCATGCGCGATCGAGAACATATTCAACGTTTGTTGGAATGGTTATCGGGTGCTCGTATGCTTTATAATTATATTTGGGTTGGTGGACTTTTTTATGACCTGCCAGAAGGTTTTGAGGAAAAAGTAAAGGAATTGATTCCATTGGTTAAAACGACCATTCGTGAGGTGCGGACCTTAGTAGAAGAGAATGCCATTTTTATCAAGCGAACGGCTAATATTGGGGTGCTTAATCGCGACCTCGCGATTAATTATGGATGTACCGGGCCGGTGCTAAGAGGTTCGGGTTTAGCCTTTGACCTTCGAAAAGTGGATGCGTATTCAGTCTATCCAGAATTGGAATTTAATATCCCAGTCGGACAAGGTTTAGTGGGTACAATGGGTGATTGTTGGGATAGAAATCATGTTCGTATTCTTGAATGTGGAGAATCTCTTGGTCTTATCGAACAATGTTTAAATCAATTGATGGGTGAACATAAACGTACGCCGGATTTTAATCCACAGGCCATGGTGCCTAAAAAGATTCGACCAGCAGCCATGGATATTTATGTGCGTGCAGAAAATCCCAAGGGTGAATTGGGTTACTTTATTCGTTCTGATGGGCGTTCCGATATACCTCAGCGGGTTAAAGTGCGTGCTTGTTCTTTTCACCATTTGTCTGTTTTGCCAACACTCTCGCGTGGGGCATATTTAGCAGATTTAGTAGCAATAATTGGTTCTCTCGATTTAGTGATGGGAGAAGTAGATCGATAATATATGCAAAAGGAATTCATTGCGGCGCTGGATAAAGAAGTCAATTCGCTTGAGCTAAACGCTCAACCGATTGAATTGTACGAGCCCATCAGGTATTTAATGGCCTTGGGTGGGAAGCGAATGCGTCCCGTTTTTGCCCTCATGGCTTATTCCTTGTTTAAGTCCGACTGGCAAAGGGTACTCAAGCCGTCCTTATCCATAGAAATTTTTCATAATTTCACCTTGATGCACGATGATATCATGGACAAAGCTCCGTTGCGTCGAGGTAAACAAACCGTTCATGAAAAATGGAATGATAACATAGCCATCCTTTCAGGCGATGTAATGCTTGTTAAGGCCTATGATTACTTGAATACTGTTGAGGGAATCAGTCTTCCCGATTTTCAATACTTATTAAAACGTTTCAATCAAACGGCAGCTGAAGTATGTGAAGGACAGCAATATGACATGAATTTCGAATCGAGGGATGATGTTTCATTGAGTGAATATATTGAAATGATTCGTTTGAAAACTTCGGTATTAGTGGGTTTTTCTCTTGAAATGGGTGCTTTATTGGCCTGTGAAAGCAAAGAAGTTGCTTCTAAATTATATCAAATTGGAGAACTAGTCGGACTAGGGTTTCAATTAAAAGATGATATTTTAGATGTATATGGTAATCCAGAAACTTTTGGAAAACAGCCTGGTGGAGATATTTTAGCCAATAAAAAGACCTATTTATTGATATCTGCCCTACAACAGGCAGAAGGAAGTCTGCAAGATGAACTCCAGTATTGGTTGCAATCTAATCCTCATAATCCAGTTGAAAAGATACAAGCTGTCACTGCAATTTATAATGCCTTGGGGATAAAAGAATTGGCAGAAAATAAGGTGAAGTCATATTTTGATGAAGCCCTGTCAGGAATTAATCAACTAAATATTCCACTGCAAGGTAAAAATCAATTAACTGATTTTTTATCAGCTTTAATGGTACGAGAGGTATAATTGTTGTAGTTTTGTAGCTTATGTTTGATTCCATCAGTTTTATCCTTATCGTAGTTACTGCTATCATTTCCGTAGTAGCCTGGCAAAAACCAGAAATATTGGAATTGTGTACTTTAAATCCTTACCGCATCGTACGTAAGAAACAATATTGGAGATTTGTGACGTCTGGATTCATACATGCTGATTTTTCTCATTTATTTTTCAATTTATTTTCCTTTTTCTTTTTTGGAATTCAATTGGAACAAATTTTCGGCATTTTATTTCCCGGTTTTGGAAAATTATTACTTCTTACCTTTTACTTACTTTCTATAGTTATCGCCGATTTGCCAACTTTTTTCAAGCAAAAAGATAACCCTTATTTCAATTCATTAGGGGCTTCTGGGGCCGTTTCAGCAGTGATATTTGCCGGAATTTTATTTTTTCCGGTGGAAAAAATCTATTTATTTGGTTTTGTGGGAATTCCAGGAATTATTTATGCAGGTTTATTTACTTGGTATTCGATAGCTATGGATAAGAAAGGCGGTGGCAATATTAATCATTCGGCTCACTTATATGGAGGATTATTTGGATGGTTATTTATTACGCTTTTATATCCTCAGGTTTGGATTAGTTTTACACAGCAAATTAAGTCGGCAATATGGTAGAGGGGAAAAAACAAATCGCCATTTTAGGGTCAACCGGTTCCATTGGCACACAAGCATTGGAAGTTATCGAGGCAAATCCGCAATTATTTGAGGTTTATGTTTTAACAGCTCAAAATAATGTAGATTTATTGATTGCTCAGGCTTTGAAATTCTCTCCAAAAGTTGTTGTTATCGGTAAGGAATCGGCTTATCAAACCTTAAAAGAGGCCCTTTCAGGAACGGCAATCAAGGTGCTTGCAGGATCCAAGGCTTTGGAGGAAGTAGTGCAATACGAGGCAATAGATGTAGTATTGACGGCCTTGGTTGGGTATGCTGGCTTACTGCCAACGGTGAAGGCCATTGAGGCTGGGAAACACATCGCATTAGCCAACAAAGAAACGTTGGTAGTTGCCGGTGAATTGATTATGCCATTAGCGGCAAAACATGGTATTTCTATTTTGCCTGTTGATTCGGAGCATTCTGCAATTTTTCAGTGCTTGGTAGGAGAAAGTTACCAAGAAATCGAAAAAATTATTTTGACAGCTTCTGGTGGTCCCTTCCGTGGAAAGAAAATAGTTGACTTACAAAATGTAAGCAAAGAGCAAGCTTTGAAGCATCCTAATTGGTCGATGGGTGCAAAAATCACCATTGATTCAGCAAGTTTGATGAATAAAGGCTTAGAGGTAATTGAGGCTAAATGGTTGTTTGGATTAGAGGCAGATCAAATTGAAGTTATTGTTCATCCGCAATCAATCATTCACTCTTTGGTTCAGTTTATGGATGGCTCTATGAAAGCTCAAATGGGTTTGCCAGATATGAAATTACCCATCCAGTATGCTTTAACGTATCCGAATCGGATTGTTTCTGATTTTCCGCGGTTCAATTTTGCTAATTTTCCATATTTACATTTTGAACCAGCGGATATGCAAACTTTTCGTAATTTAAATTTAGCCTATGAAGCTTTGCGAAAAGGAGGAAACATGGCTTGTATGCTCAATGCAGCAAATGAAATAGCAGTTGAGCTATTTCTTCAAGATAAAATATCTTTTCTGCAAATTGCCGAATTAAATGAATTTTGCATGCAAAAAGGAACTTTTATTGCCCATCCGACATTAGAAGATTATGTGAGGACAGATGAAGAGGTGAGGGGGATGGCTAGATTAGGGAAGAGGGAATAGGGATTAGGGATTAGGGATAAGGGATTAGTGAATAGGGAATTTTTAGTATTCTTGTTTTTGAAAAATAATTTAATTTTAAATGAGTGGATTAGTTTTTAGGGGCTCTTTTCCCTAATCCCTTTTCCCTCATCACTTTAAAAGTATGGAAGGTTTAATCATGGCGGGGCAATTAATTTTAGGATTGTCCATCTTAGTAACATTACACGAATTTGGTCATTTCATTACGGCGAAATGGTTTAAGATGCGCGTAGAAAAGTTTTATCTTTTCTTCGACTTCTTATTTCCGATCCCTTCTTTGTTGAATTTTGCTTTATTCAAAAAGAAATTGGGGGATACAGAATATGGTTTGGGTTGGTTTCCATTGGGTGGATATGTTTCAATCGCAGGAATGATTGATGAAACGCAGGACGCCGATAAATTAGCAAAAACGCCAGAGCCATGGGAATTTCGTGCGAAACCAGCTTGGCAGCGATTAATTGTCATGTTGGGTGGGGTAATTGTAAATATTATCACCGGAATTGTCATTTTTGTTTGTTTAACTTACAGCAACGGAGAAAATTATATTTCAAAAAATGAATTAAATAAAAACGGTATTGTGGCGCTTGAAGTTGGGCAGGAATTAGGCTTAAAGACCGGAGATAAAATTCTAAAGGTAAACGGAAAGGATTATGAGCAATTTACCGACTTGCGTTCGCCAGATGTTTTATTAGGAAATAATTCTTACTATACTGTTTTACGAGATGGTAAGGAATTGATAGTTAAAATACCAAGTAATTTTATTGAAAAGCTTTCAGATAAAAAAGCAGCTTTTATTGAGCCGATTTCAACATTTAAAATTGCAGAGGTGGTAGCTCCTGAACCTGGAGATCCTCAAACAGAATTACTTTCTGCCTATCCGGCAGGATTAAAAGAGGGAGATTATGTGACTGCCATTAACCAACAACCCATCCGTTTTTATCATGAATTAAGGGAGGCCTTAAAAAAAGAGGCAGGTAATTCGGTTAAAATGGCAATCAGTAGGAATGGTCGATTAGACACCTTGGAGATGACGGTCAATAAAGAAGGAAAAATTGGTATTTTCCCTGAACTCTTGATCAAAATAGATCATAAAGATTTTACTTTTGGCGAATCGATTGGAATCGGTACTGCTCGTGCTTTTTCGGTGATTACGGATAATATTCGTGGATTTAAGAAAATTGCGTCTGGTGATGTTTCCGCTTCAAAGGCATTAAGTGGTCCGATTGGTATTGCACAAATGTTTGGTGGGGTTTGGGATTGGACACGATTCTGGACACTAACAGGATTGCTTTCAATGGCCCTAGCTTTTATGAATATTTTACCTATTCCAGCTTTGGATGGTGGTCATGCTATTTTCTTGATTTATGAAATTGTCACCGGAAAACCAGCTTCTGAAAAGGTATTAGAACGAGCTCAACAAATTGGAATGATGATCTTATTGGCATTAATGGCTTATACCTTTGGAAATGATATTTTTAAAGTACTGTTTTAATAAATAGGGAATAGGGAGTAGGGAAAAGGGAATAGTGAAAAGCGAATAGGGAATAGGGAATAGATAGGAAGTATTTCTTGTATCAAATTCCTCACACCTCACACCTCATCCCTCACACCTCATCTCTATTCCCTCAACCCTCATCCCTATTCCCTCATCCCTTATCCCTAACACTCTTCCTTGCACACCCTCATCCTACATATTTTCCTTACAGTCTTCCATCCGTTCCATACCTCGGTAACGGAAATGTATTTCAATGCCAAAGAAAAAACGTGGGAGATTTCTATAAAACTTTTTCAGGATGACTTAGAAACTGCCTTATCATCCAACAATGGAAAACCATTTAAGTTTTCTTCCACAAATGATGCAGATAAAATTTTAGAACCATATGTAAGGAGCCATTTTGGGGTTCAAGTAAATAAGACCTTGCAAACTCCGTATCGGTATTTGGGTTTTGAACCACAAAATGAAGCAATTTGGGTTTATCTAGAAATTCCTACTGAAAAAGATTTAGCTGGAATTTTTTTAGAAAATTCACTCTTAGTAGATTCGTTTGAAGATCAAACGAATCTGCTGCAGGTTGCAAATGGGGAACGTAAAAAATCCTTTTTGTTTCAAAAAAATAAAACAGTTCAAAATATTTCTTGGTAGGTAACATGACATCTTGTCTTGTGGCATGAAAATTGCCTAATGATAAACGCTTCAAAGAAATTTTTGGGGAAGATATTTAAATTATGTGTGTATGAGCAATCCAAATGACCTTTTTAAGCATTTGAGCGTGTCCGATCTACCGGACTTTGAAAATATTGAATTGATACCAATTGGCTCGGATGGAACAGAAGACAATGACAAAATGAGCGTTTTGTCAGACGAACTATCCATTCTTCCGATCAGAAATATGGTATTGTTCCCAGGGATGGTTATTCCAATAACAGTTAGTCGCCAAAAATCAGTTCGATTGGTTAAAAAAGCCTACAAAGGCGATCGAACAATTGGTGTGTTAAGTCAAGCAAATAATTCGAAAGATGAGCCAAGTCCTGACGATTTATATAAAGTAGGCACGGTAGCACACATTGTAAAAATGTTTGTGTTGCCAGGTGGAAATACCACCATCATCGTTCAAGGAAGAAAGCGTTTTCAGGTTAAAGAATTTACAAAATTAGAACCACATCTGGTGGCCTCGGTGAGTTATTTAGAAGATAATTTTCCTAAAAAATTAAACAAAGAAAACAAGGCTTTGGTCTCTACTTTGAAGGAATCTGCCATGAAGATTTTAAATCTGAATCCAGAAATACCTCGTGAGGCTCAAATTGCTTTGGATAATATTGAATCTCCAGCCTTTCTGGTGCATTTTCTTTCTTCCAATATCAATGCTGAATTGAAGGAAAAACAAGGATTATTGGAAATTTTGGATGGCATAGAACAAGCCACCAAGTTATTGGAATTCATGATAAAGGATATCCAACATTTGGAATTGAAACGTGAAATTCAATCCAAAGCTACATCGGATATCGACCAGCAGCAAAGAGATTATTACATTCGTCAACAAATTAAGGTATTACAAGAGGAGTTGGGTGTGGAGTCTCCAGAACAAGAATTGGATGGTTTAAGAGCCAAAGGGTCCAAGAAAAAATGGTCGAAAGAGGTTAATGAATTCTTCAATAAGGAAGTTTCAAAATTACAACGTACCAATTCGATGTCGGCGGAGTACCCCATGCTCATGAACTATGCTGAATTATTAGTAGAATTACCATGGGGCGAGTATACGAAAGATAATTTTGATTTAGCAAAGGCTAAGCGAATATTGGATGCAGACCATGCAGGATTAGAAAAAGTCAAAGAGCGGATCATTGAATACCTTGCGGTTTTAAAAATGAAAGGCGACATGAAGGCTCCAATTTTATGTTTGTATGGTCCTCCGGGAGTAGGTAAAACTTCTTTGGGAAAGTCAATTGCAAAAGCTTTAGGAAGAAAATATGTTCGAATGGCTCTTGGGGGCGTGCGTGATGAGGCGGAAATTCGAGGACACCGTAAAACGTATATTGGAGCAATGCCTGGTAAGGTTATTTCCAATATCAAAAAAGCGGGATCTTCTAACCCTGTTTTTATATTAGATGAAATTGATAAAGTAGGTTCAGACCATCGCGGTGATCCGTCTTCAGCTTTATTAGAAGTATTAGACCCAGAACAAAATAATAGTTTCGTAGATAATTATTTAGAGGTGGAATATGATTTGTCCAAAGTGATGTTCATTGCTACAGCAAATAGTTTAGATACGATCCATCCTGCATTGCGCGACCGCATGGAAATCATTGAGGTTTCCGGCTATACGGTTGAAGAAAAGGTGCAAATTGCGAAGAAGCACTTGTTGCCAAAGCAAAAAGAAGAACATGGCCTGGATAAAAATAGTTTTACGATGAGCGATTCGGCAATTCAGCGTTTGATTGAAGGATACACACGTGAAAGTGGTGTTCGAAAATTAGAGCAAGAATTAGGTCGCTTGGTGCGTAAAATCACCAAGTCGATTGCCATGGAGGAGGCATATCCAAAAAAAGTGAGTCCGGCAGATATTGAAAAGTTGATGGGACAAGAAATCTTTGATAAGGATATCTATGAAAATAATGAGTTTGCAGGCGTGGTAACAGGTTTGGCTTGGACCCGCGTGGGAGGAGATATTTTGTTCATTGAAACCTTATTAAGCAAAGGAAAAGGTAATTTAACTTTGTCGGGGCAATTAGGTGATGTAATGAAAGAATCGGCAATGGCAGCATTAACTTATTTGAAAGCGCATGCCGCTGATTACCATATTGATTATAAGATTTTTGATCAATACAATTTACATATTCACGTTCCTGCTGGAGCAGTTCCAAAGGATGGACCAAGTGCAGGTATTACCATGTTGACC
>JACCDK011105953.1_pt1 | contig 20058 bp, 18 predicted proteins | sample 7445871 | NCBI WGS metagenome assembly JACCDK01 (sample SAMN15323436, study PRJNA562643) | freshwater metagenome | isolation source: river surface water | place: USA:Blue River Watershed | collected 2017-08-15
GTGTCAGTAGCAGATTTGCCATGCTTGGCAAAAAATTCTTGTTTTTTTTCTGTAGTCAAGTACATGCTAATACTTTTTAGTAATTGTTATGTAATAATTGAATTGGTGCAAATATAGGCTTTTTCTAGGTTTGATTTTCAATTGTTTTTATCCATTATTTTGAGCTTTAAAATGTTTTGAGCTTGTTAATGTGAGGTTTTTAGTTGTATTTTTAAGAAAATTGCCATAATTTTGAGCTTTAAATCATTTGGAGGTCGTTATGGCTAGAAAGAGCATTCCCATTGAAAAAGAAATTATTGAAATTCTCAAGCAGCAAAATGGTGCATCTTCTAAAGATGTTCATGAACTGTTGAAGACCCCTGTGGCTTACGCGACATTGAAGCGCACATTGGTTTCGATGGTTAAGGAGGATCAAGTTGTCAAATACGGTAGAGGCAGAGCTACCTTATATGCATTAAATCCTTCTTTTGATTTATTGAGTACTATCGATTTAGAGTCGTACTATAATGTTCCAGATGACAAGCGGGAGATTATTCCTCAATTCAATTTTGATCTCTTGGACGCACTTTTGGCTGAGGATTATCTTTTTACAACTGAGGAGATCCAATTGCTTCAGCAAAAGCACGATCTTTTTTTGAGCCGAATACAATCGCTTGAATTGCAAGAATACAAAACGGAGTTTGAAAGATTGGCCATAGATCTTAGTTGGAAATCTTCTCAAATAGAAGGAAACACCTATTCTTTGTTAGAAACTGAGTTGCTTTTAAAACAACAATTAACCGCTGCAGGTAAAACCAAAGATGAAGCTGTGATGTTATTGAATCACAAGAATGCGTTGGATTTTTTGTTGGATCATCCCTATTATATATATCCGCTTCGGGTAAAAGCCATAGAGGAGGTTCATGGTCTTTTAACCCATGAGCTTAATGTCAAACGCAATATTAGAAATAGAAGGGTGGGTATCTCCGGGACGATGTACCGTCCACTAGACAATGAGTATCAAATTAGAGAGGCTTTACAACGAATGTGTGATTTAATTAATCAAAGAGATAATGTTTGGGAAAAAGGACTTTTGGCATTATTGCTCATATCCTATATACAGCCGTTTGATGATGGCAACAAACGTACAGCTCGAATTGTGAGTAACGCGTTGATGATGTACAATCATTATTGCCCATTGTCTTTCAGAACAATTGATCCCATGGAATACAAAAAGGCATTGCTTCTATTTTATGAGAGAAATAACATTAGTGCATTCAAGAGAATATTCATTGATCAATATGTATTTGCCGTGGATCATTATTTCTAAAAAAAAAAAGCCCTTGAAATTTCAAGGGCTTTTTTGATCGGGTTATCCAATAAATGGATATCGATAATCTTTGGGAGTAACAAAAGTTTCTTTGATTGTGCGCGGACTAACCCAACGAATTAGATTCAGGTAGCTACCAGCTTTATCATTTGTTCCACTACCGCGAGCACCACCAAAGGGCTGCTGTCCTACAACAGCGCCAGTGGGTTTGTCATTGATATAAAAATTTCCTGCAGCATTTTCTAATGCATCACAAGCTTCATCAATGGCGTAACGCTCACGTGCGAAAATGGCTCCCGTCAGCGCATATTCCCCAGTCTCGTCAACCAACTTCAATACTGATTTCCAATCTTTGTCTTCATAAACATATATGGTGATGACTGGACCAAATATTTCCTCACACATTGTTCGGAATTTAGGGTTAGAAGTCACAACTACTGTTGGCTCGATGAAGTAGCCCTTAGATCCATCATAATTACCTCCTGCAATGATTTCTGCATCGGGTTGTGCTTTGATGTAATCGATATAGCCAGAAATTTTATCAAAGGCACGTTTATCAATTACAGCATTGATGAAGTTGGACGTGTCCTCAGGACTACCCATCTTAAAGCTGTTAACATCTGCCACGATTTTATCTTTTACAGCTGGCCAAATGGATGCAGGAACATAAGCGCGAGAGGCTGCGCTGCATTTTTGTCCTTGGAATTCAAATGCTCCTCTGGAAATTCCAGTAGCTACTTCCAAAGGATGAGCAGATGGATGAGCCACAATGAAATCCTTTCCTCCTGTTTCGCCAACGATTCTTGGATAGCTGCGATAAGCATCTAAGTTGCTTCCAATCTCTTTCCACAAGTGTTTGAAAACGGCTGTTGAACCTGTGAAATGTAAGCCAGAAAAGTCTTTGTGTTTAAAAACAATATCACCTGCTGTAGGTCCATCCACACAAATCATATTGATTACACCATCTGGTAAGCCAGCCTCATGGAAAAGCTCCATGATGATTTGAGCACTGTACATCTGACTTTCAGCGGGTTTCCAAATCACAACATTTCCCATCATTGCAGGTGCCGCAGGTAAATTGGCCGCTATACTTGTGAAGTTGAATGGCGTTACCGCAAAAACAAATCCTTCTAATGGACGGTACTCGAGTCTATTCCACATACCTGGTTGAGAGCCCGGTTGGTCAGCATAGATTTGTTGCATGTATGCTGCATTGAATCTAAAAAAGTCAATCAACTCACAAGCTGCATCAATTTCTGCTTGCATCACGTTTTTACTTTGCGCCAACATGGTTGCTGCATTCATGCGGTCTCTATAAGGACCAGCCAACAATTCAGCAGCTCGCAAGAAAATTGCCGCACGGTGTTCCCATGGCAATTGTGCCCATTTCTGTTTCGCGGCCAATGCTGCGTCAATCGCTTGGTGCACATGTTTCGCATCTCCAACATACGCAACTCCTATTTCCTTGGCATGCTCATGCGGAGGTCTTAATGAAATTTTGTTTTCAGTTTTTATTCGTTCACTGCCAATGTACAAGGGTACCTCCAAATGAGAATTGTACATTTGGCGGTAAGTATCAATTAATTTATTGGTTTCTGCTTGGCCAGGTGCGTATGGCTTTACAGGTTCATTAATTGGCGTGGGGATACGATAAATTCCTTTCGGCATATTGTTTATTTTTTTACAAAGTTAAGCGCATTTGCCTGCATGGGAAGCGAGCTTTATCACTTTCCAATAGACATGTCGATAAGGGGAATATTGCAATGTGTCGTTGTGCCACAGAACACAGAATATTCCACCGTGTTTTTTAACGATATCAAGATACTGGGTAAATTGATTTAGAACTTTTTCAGGATTGGTAATGTTCATGTACCTTGATGTAATGATGGTCACATCCATAGCGCACAACGGAATTTCTTTGATAGTTGTGGTCCTTTTATTCTTGACATCAAAAAGAAAGTATGGAAGTGAGCAAGATGCGCGAAATCCAGTTCTATCCGCCCATCCATAACTGCTGTCTTCGTTTACTTGTGCATGCTGCAACTGCTCTGGAAAATCTAAGGGATCAAACTTTAGAAAGTGCTGTCGGTTTCTTCTAAATTTTATATTCGATAAGGTATGCAGGAAAGTTTCCCAATTGCTTTTTATTCCTTTATTGGATTCACTGCTGTTGTAATTGGGATGGCAGCCTATCAACGCTTTTGCATCTTGTAAAAGTTGAATGATCTTTTGCATTTTCTCTTCTTTCAAGTCATACAAAGAATCAAACTCCTTATGCGCTTGGATTGGAATGAAATAAAACAATGGAACACTATTGAAATTGCGATTCTCCTTGATAATCCATTCGAAATGGTTGAACGGATCAATTTTGTCTTTTAAAAAGGGATAAAGTGCTATTCTCCCAATTTCAATGGCGATTTTCTTGATTGAATTTCCAAATCGATAGCTGCCTATTCCTCGTTTGAGATGAAGGCTAAGTTTTTCAAAAGCATATTTATAGGGTCTGTCTACGTCGTGTGTGATTCTAAAAGCAACTTGAGGAATGTTCCATTTTAAGTTGGGAAAATGAACCGCCAGCTCTGAAAGAAATCTCTCTGCGCACTCGTTAACTACGCATCTATTTTGCCAATTCTTTTCAACGACCAATGAATGCAAAGCACTGACCCTGTTGTGCACATCTCTCTCAGGCTGTAGGCATTCAGAGTAATGTGAAAGCAGATAGAAAATCGTTCCTAAATCATCTACAACATCGGGAGAATTGGGATGAGCAAGTCCATTGCGAAGGGTAATGGGAGCAAATTTCAGGCTCATCCAATGTTCATCTAGATCATGAAAAAACACTGCAGGAATTGACCAATTAAATTCGTTCTGTTCTCCCGCTGTAAATTTCCAATTGGATACGTTTTCATCTAACTCAAGTTGAATAGCGGAGGATAAATAGTGCTCATTCAAAAATTGAATGACATATTCCTTTTGCTTCCAGGCCTTGGATGAAGTGAAAACTTTTATCACCTTGCGAACTTAAGAAAAAAGTCCATACACTCTTTGAGGCCTTTATGTTACCTTTGGGCTCTATTATTCAAGAAAATGGCTTTAAATCTTATTTTATTCGGTCCTCCAGGTGCAGGAAAAGGAACACAAAGTGAATATTTAACTCAAAAATATCAGTTGGTTCATTTGAGCACAGGTGATATTTTCAGAGCAAACATCAAAGGAGAAACAGAATTGGGATTAAAAGCCAAGGCTTTTATGGATCGAGGTGAATTGGTTCCAGATTCGTTGACAATCGAAATGTTGGAATCTGTGGTAAATCAACATCCCGATGCCAACGGATTTATTTTTGATGGCTTTCCAAGAACTTCTGCTCAGGCCACAGCATTGGATGAGTTTTTAGCTGGAAAGGGTACCTCCATCACCTGCCTTGTTGCATTGGAGGTGGAAGAGAATGAATTGCGTGCAAGATTGTTGAAAAGAGGAGAAACGTCCGGTCGTCCTGACGATGTAAATCCAGAAATTATTCAAAATAGAATTAACGTTTACCAACGTGAGACTACACCGGTAGCGGATCATTATAAAGCCCAAGGTAAGTATCATGGTGTAGACGGAATAGGAAGTATCGAAGAAATTGCGGACAGACTTTGCGTAGCAATTGATAGAGCGAGAGAAAAAGCTTAAACATGGCATCAGAAAATTTTGTTGATTACGTCAAAATCTGTTGTCGCTCTGGAAAGGGTGGGGCGGGCTCTGCTCATTTTAGAAGAGAGAAATTTGTTCCTAAAGGTGGTCCTGATGGAGGTGACGGTGGAAGAGGTGGACATATTATTGTCAGGGGAAATGCACAGCTTTGGACTTTGCTTCACTTGAAATACCGCAAGCATGTTATTGCAGAACCTGGACAAGGTGGAATGGGTGCGCTGAAATCTGGTAAAGAAGGAGAAGATATTATTTTGGAAGTTCCTTTGGGAACAATCGCGAAAGATGCTGAGACAGGAGTTGTTGAATTTGAAATTACAGAGGATGGTCAGGAGTATATTTTGGTTGCAGGCGGGAGAGGAGGATTAGGAAATAATCATTTTAAAACATCAACCAACCAAGCTCCTCACTACGCACAACCCGGTGAGCCAGGTAAGGAGGAATGGAAAATTCTCGAATTGAAAGTACTAGCAGATGTTGGATTAGTGGGATTCCCAAATGCCGGTAAGTCTACTTTGCTTTCTGTTTTGTCTGCAGCTAAACCAGAGATTGCAGATTATCCGTTTACAACAATCGTCCCCAATTTAGGGATGATTAAATATCGTGATTATAAGAGTTTTGTGATGGCTGATATCCCCGGTATTATTGAAGGTGCTGCGGAAGGTAAAGGACTTGGTCATCGATTCTTGAGACACATAGAACGCAACGCATTGTTGCTTTTTATGATTCCATGCGATACCAAGGATATAATCGCGGAGTATAAAATCTTATTGTCTGAATTGGAGAAATTCAATCCAGAGTTATTGGATAAAAGACGTTTGTTGGCCATTACAAAATCGGATATGCTAGACGAGCAAATGACTCGCGAGATGCGTGAATTATTGCCCAAAGATTTGAAAACAATTTTTATCAGTGCTGTAACCCAAATGAATATAGATCAACTCAAGGATACGCTCTGGGAGATGATGAACAAAGAAGATTAAAATTTTAATTGTAATAAATAAAAAGGGCGGTGAGTAACCGCCTTTTTTTATTCAATTATTTTACCGTCACATGAACCAAATCCTATCCGATAGCCTTGTCCTTGAGCATGAGCTCTCATGCGGACAGTGTCTCCATTTTGGATGAATTTTCTCTCCGTTCCATCCGCTAACTGAACGGGTTGTGTTCCTTTCCATGCAATCTCTAACATAGAACCATAGGATCCTTTGTGAGGTCCTGAAATGGTTCCTGAGGCCATCATATCACCAACTCTAATTGCACAACCGCCAACAGTGTGATGCGCCAATTGTTGAGCATAATTCCAATACATGTATTTGTAATTGCTCTCGGAAACAATTGTTTCCGTGGAATTTTCAGGCTGGATGCTTACGGTAAGTTCAATATCAACATTGTAATTTCCTTCGAATTTTAAATAAGATAAAACCTCCGGATCTTGAACGGGTCCAGGGATGTGAAACTCTTCCAATGCGTCTAAGGTTACAATCCATGGAGAAATAGTTGATCCAAAGTTTTTGGCTAAGAAAGGGCCCAATGGAACATATTCCCAACGTTGAATATCTCTTGCACTCCAATCATTAAAAACTACAAATCCGAAAATATAATCCTTGGCTTCTGCAGTTGATATTGCATCTCCCATGGGTTTTCCTTGGAAGGTAATGAAGGCCATTTCTAGTTCAAAGTCCAATTGTTGTGTAGGTTGAAACACGGGTTGTGAATCATCTGAAACATTGGTTTGTCCCTTGGGTCTTTTAATTGGAGTATCTGTTGGAACTATAGTTGAAGATCTTCCATGATAACCAACGGGCAAATGTTTCCAATTGGGTAATAGGGCCTTAGCAGGGTCTCTGAACATCATGCCAACGTTTCGGGCATGATCTTCACTGCTGTAAAAATCTGTATAGTCTCCAATTTGAACAGGCAAATGCATGGTTGCTTCTGATTGAGAAACCAATGCGTTGCTGACACAATTGTGATTTTGAAGTGCTTCATTTCCTTCGGTTAAAAGGTTGATGATGTGCGCTCTTAAATCAGACATAACTTTTTTGCCATGCGACATCATTCCATTTAAAACGCAATTGTTCATTTCAGACTCAGAGAATGGAAAGGCTGACAAAAAGTTATTTTCCCAAAGTACCAAAAGATCAAGAATTTGAGAACCGATAGCGACTCCTGGTCTGGCTGATTTGGTAGGGGTTGAGAAAATACCAAATGGTATATTTTGAATCGGGAAGTCGCTGTCTTCAGCAACTGAAATCCAACTTTTTTTCATTTTAAAGTAATTGAGCGACAATTTTTTCTATGGTTAATCCTTCTGCTTCAGCTTTGTAGTTTCTTACTACTCTGTGGCGTAATATGGGCAGTGCAACGGCACGGACATCATCAATATCAGGTGAGAATTTGCCGTTTAAAGCGGCATGACATTTTGCACCAATGATTAAATGTTGAGATGCTCGAGGACCTGCTCCCCAAGAAATATTTTTCTTTACCCAATCAGGTGAAATCTCACCCTCAGGTCTGGTTTTATTGACCAATTTTACTGCATATTCAACGACATTATCGGCTACAGGCATTTGTCTGATGACTTGCTGATAAGACAATATTTCCTCTTGGGTAATAACAGGTTGAATATTCACTTTTCTATTGTCCGTTGTCGCTTTTACAATGTCAATTTCTTCTTGGATGCTCGGATAGTTGACCCAAATATTGAACATGAAGCGGTCCAGTTGTGCTTCTGGTAAAGGGTATGTACCTTCTTGTTCAATCGGGTTTTGTGTTGCGAGCACGAAGAAAGGGGAGGGCAAGGGCATTGATTTTCCTGAAGCCGTTACTTTACGTTCTTGCATGGCTTCTAAAAGAGCAGATTGCGTTTTGGGAGGAGTTCTGTTAATCTCATCAGCCAAGATGATGTTGGAAAAAATTGGACCCTGGATAAACTTGAATTGTCTTTGTTCATCCAAAATTTCGGCACCAATGATGTCGCTAGGCATCAAGTCTGGCGTGAATTGGATGCGCTTGAAATCTAAACCCAAAGATTGCGCAATAGAGTTTACCAAAAGGGTCTTGGCTAATCCGGGCACTCCTACCAAAAGACAGTGTCCATTGCTGAAAATAGAGATCAATACATATTTGACCACTTCATCCTGTCCAACTATTGCTTTACCAACTTCTTGCTGTAATGCAGCATATTGGGACTTTAATCTTTCTAATTTTTCTACCTCAGTCATGTCTTATTTTTTTTCAATCCAACCAAACTCATATTCGCAATTTCCTTGAAAAGACTCGTCAATTTTAACGTAAGTCCGGCTTAATTTAGATTTCACCCATTGATCCGTAGCTTTGCTTTTAGCTGCAGCGGCTGCAGCATTTTGAAAGATCTCATAGTCTAAATCCATGTTTGCTCGGTGAGCATTAACTCTTTCATCCAGGCGATAGATGACATAGCTTTTGGCTCCGTCTTCTGTTGTATTCAATACAGGCTCTGTCATTTCACCTGGTTTTAATCTACTCAATAATAAATTGATTTCTGGTTGAATACTTCCTATCTCGTGACGCAATCCACCCGTGCTTGGGCTCAATACTTGGCCATCTTGATTTTTGGAATCCTCGTCTGTTGAGTATTGACGTGCTGCTGATTTATATTCTATCTTATTACTTTTGATTGTGGCGTAAACAGAATCAGCTAGTGTGTGTGCAACATCCAAGTCTTTATCCAAAACTTTTGGTGTCATGAGGATATGACAACTTTCGTAAAAGTCTCCTCGTTTTTCAACAACCTTGACAAAGTGATAGCCAAAATCACTCTTGAAGACTGGTGTAAATTTTCCTTCATCGGTGCTGTAAACGGCCGATTCATATTCGGGAACAAAAGTTCCTCTTCTCTGCAATGGATAACATCCTCCTTTGTATCTTGAACCTGGATCCTCACTCCATTTTGCTGCTTGTAAAGTCATGGAAGATCTTCCTGCGGCTATGTCAGCTCTTAAAGAATCTAGGAAGTGAATCACGCGGTTGATCTCTCTTTCTTTGATTTTTGGTGAAAATTCAATTTTAGAATAGGCAATTTGCTCTGGAATCAGCGGGATAGAATCCTTAGGCTGTTCTTTGTAATATTTTAAAACGTCTGCAGGAGTAGTAACAACTCCTTTGGTTACTTCTTGCTGCTCTCTCTCAACAAGCATTTGTTCCATAACCATATCAAAGAAATCTTCTTTTAATAGGGCGATACTTTTTCCGTAGTATTGTTCAAAAGCTTCTTCAGATCCAAGCATTTGAACAAAGTACTCTATACGACGTTCTACTTGAGCATTGACGTCTGATTCAGTTACCTCAACGCTATCTACACGTGCGTGATGTAAAAGTAGTTTTTGATACAACAAGGTTTCAAAAGCCGCGCATCTTTGTTCTTGGCTTATGAATTTTCCTTTGTACGTTTCATTTAAAGAGTTTTCTAAATCAGAAAGCAGAATAATCTCATCTCCAACGACGGCTATTATTTTTTCTACAGCTTGATGAGGCTGAGCCCAAAGTCCCAATGAAAGTACAAGTGTCAAAACACACAGAATCCATTGAGGATATTTACTTTTTATTTTTTCCATTTCCCTGTTTCTAAGGCTTGCTTCATCAATTGATTTTGATAATTCTGCCAGATCTCCATTTTTTTCATTTCTAATGCCATCTCTCTGGATCCTACAGCAGATAAAGTATCCATTTTGCTCGGATCTATTTTGATGCTTTGCGGATCGAATTGCTCCGTAATAACTTTTTCTTTTAGCGCTTGGATGAGCAGTTGATTCCGGTAAATATTGGTCTTTTCGTCAATATCTGCGGGTTCTTCTATCTCCTCAATTTTTTCTAAAAGTAGTTGCTCCAAAACCCAATTTTCAACCCATTGATTACACCATTCCAAACTATCATTGCCTTTCAAACCTTGAGGCATGGATTGCAACAAGAGCGTCTTGTTTAATTCTACATCACCAACTTTTGCTATGGTGTCAGTATTGTTTTTTTGAACGCAAGAAAACAATATAATTGAAACCGATAAATAAGCGGTGAGGTTGGTTCTCATTAATGAATGGTATGTAGAACGTCTTTGTTGATTTGGATTTTCCCTGCTTTTTGAGCACGCAATTCTTTGATCCATTGTTCCTCTAGGTAGTTCTGATAATCACTTGTAATTACTCCGCGCGCTTCAGATAATTTCTTTGGTCCAGCAGGTAAATAATTGATGACATATACTACCCCAAATTGACCGTTAATATCCAAATCCTTGGCGTTCATTTTACCATTGCCTTTCCAATCAAATTGCTGCAACAAAGGGCGATCTTGCTCCGAGTAAGTACCTGTATCATATTTAACATGGATACCTCCGTCAGCATTGATTTCAGATTCCATGGCCTCAATTGGATAGTTGCCAGAGTTAATCATTTCTCTAACTTGTTTGGCATATTTGGCATTCTCACAAGTGAAAACAGCAATTTGTGCACGATCAGCCCACATGTATTTTTCTTTGTTGGCTTCATGGTACAAACGCAAACCTGCAGTGTCTTTCACAGCTTTGGTCCATACTTTTTGATCTGTCAACTCAAAAAGTAAAATACCATCACGGTACTCATTCATCAACATTTTGAATGCAGGATATTTGCTTTCTAACTGGCGATCTTCAAACTGAATGACCTTGTCATTGCAAAAATTTTTAAGTTCATTGGCAATGAAATCATGTGGAGAAATTTTACTCTTTGTAGGTCGTTTGTGGTTGATATAATCTATAAAATCAGCTCCTTTGATAGTTTCACCGGCAACGGTGCAAAGGTTTGCTTTCATTAATTTCTTTTTCACTTTCCAAGTGTTCTTGAAAACATTGGTGTCAGCTGCGGCAATGAGGTTTTCAATAGTTGCAGTATTCTCAGCGTAGTTGTACTCCTTTTTAAGTTTGTTCAAGAATGAATTTTTTGTTTTATCTGCACGAGAATCTTTTTGAACTTTGGATTTAATTTCCTTTTCCATTTGAGCCAATGGAGCCAGGGGCTTATAATCCAAACGTTTTACAATGTGCCATCCATAAGATGTTGCGAATGGAGCTGTAACGTCGCCATTGTTCTTTAGGCCAAATGAAGCATCTTCAAATTCTGTTACCATTTTGTTGGTACCAAACCAGGGGAGTTCGCCTCCCTTTTTTGATGAGGATCCATCTTCGCTGTACAACGCAGCAAGTTCTTCGAAAGTTTTTTCTTGGCTATTGAGTTTGGCATAAACTTCATTGATCTTGTTTTTGCTGTAATCTTTATCATCGGCTTTGTCGCGGATCATAATGTGGGCTACGCGAATTTCTCCTCGGGCTTGTCTACGATCCACAACTTTCACCAAATGATAGCCGTACTTTGTTCTGACAGGCATGGAGATTTCGCCAACTTTGGTGTTGTAAGCGGCACTTTCAAAAGGATAAACCATTTGGAAGGCTGTGAAATAGCCAAGATCGCCCTCATTTTCTTTCGCACTAGGATCTTCACTAGACTCCTTGGCAACTTGTTGGAAGTTGGCACCGCTTAAAATTTTGTTTCTCAATTGCATCACCTTTTGGTATGCACGAAGGGTATCGGTAGGAGAAGCGTTCAAATCACATTTTACCAAAATGTGGTAGCCATGAACTTCCTCTGAAAGACGAGCATAAGCTTCGCTGATTAGTCCATCCAAAAGGGATGCATCAACCAAGTATGGACGAGCCAATTGAGCTCGGTATCCGGCCAATTCATTTTTGAATTTTGCAACAGTGTCCATCCCAAGAAGTTTGGCCTCTGCTACTTTTAATCTGAAATTGATAAATAACTCCATGTAGTTATCAAGAGACTCAGGAGTAATGGCAGAATCGCGATTGTTCTTTTTAAATGTCGCTTCAAATTCTTCAAGCGTGGTATTTTGTCCATCGATGGTTAGTACCACTTTGTCTTTTTGAGCCCAAATAGGACTTTGAAACATCAACAAAGCAAAAGCTACAATTGAAATAATCTTTTTCATTTTTCTTTCCTTTTTTTAGGGATTACAAATGTAACGAAAATGAACCTCCGCAAGAGACCTAAATTGTCTGAGTGCGGTTAAAAAATGAAAAGAAAATAAATTGAAAAATTAGACCGTTACCCTTTGTTTTTTTAGCCAATAATGTAGACACTCATCTAACAATTGGTAGGTTCTTTCAAACGCGATAGCCTCTTCCAATACGGGATCTGGAATATGAATGGTTTCTCCAGATTCAAGATGAGTAAACTGAATAATTTTATGTCTGTTTTCAGGGGTAGAAATCTCTATTAAATCTTTGAAATTGCCCCCATCCATTGCGATGATAAAATCAAAATGATTTAAATCTTCAGGAGTTACTTTTCGTGAGCGAAGATGAGAAATATCCAATCCTTTATTGAACATGACTTCTTGTCCTCTGGGGTCCGGGGCCATACCTTCTAAAAATCCCATCAAGCCAGCGGAGTCAATGGACCAATTAAGATTGAGGTGTTTAATTTTATCGCGCAACATAACCTCCGCCATTGGCGACCGACAAATATTTCCTAAACAAACAAACAAAATTTTCATATCCATTTTCCGATTGCAAACATAACCGGAATTTTATGAAATTGTAAATTATGCTTTTTCCATTTTTCAATGGTGAAAGTTAAAATCTTCTGATCTGATGATTGTAGATTGGCCCCGACACATAGCAAAGTTTGAGGGGATAAATGATGAAGCAAATCTTCCCAAACAGCGCCGTTTCTATATGGAGTATCCATAAACAACTGTGTTTCGCCTGACAGAGATTTTTGCTCAAGCTGCTTGATAATTTTTACGCGTTCGTTTTTTTCTCTGGGTAAATAACCATGAAATCTAAATTGTTGTCCGTTGAATCCGGACCCCATCAATGTGAGTAATATGGATGATGGACCTACCCAAGGATGTATTTTGATGTTATTCTGATGGGCAAATGCAACAACCTGATTGCCGGGATCTGCGACACAGGGCATCCCGGCATCGCTCATGAGTATTCCTCTTTTTAATTGTTTGAGACGTTGGAGTATCTGATTTTTTTCCTGGACGGTTGTATTCTCATTCCACTCATGAAATTCCATTTCGTCAAAAACGCCTTTGAATCCTACTTTGCGTAGATTTCTTCGCGCAGGTTTGATGTTTTCAACGATAAAAAAACGAATGTCGTTCATTAACGCCCAATGAATTTCAGGGAAAAAAGAAAAGCCCTCATCTGCAATAGGTGAGGGCAATAAGTATAAGGTAGAAGATAACTCTTCCATTTTAATCAATAAATGAGAAAGTATTACAAGCTATTGAACTCGTCGTCGATAGATTCACTACTTTCAAGAGGGGCTGCAGGTGCTTCACCTTGCTTTTCTTTGATATAAGCAATGGTTTCTTCCAAACCTTGAATGAACTTTTCAAAATCCTCTTTGTACAAAAAGATCTTGTGTTTTTCGTAGTTGACATTTCCAGATTCCGCACTTCCAGTTCTTTTACTTTCAGTGATGGTCATGAATAAGTCATTACCACGCGTGGACTTCACATCAAAAAAATAAGTTCTCTTTCCAGCTCGTACCGGTTTTGAATACACATCATCACGGTAGTTATTTCCCTCTGTCATAACAATTTTGGTATTTGATCTATGCCAAATATAAATTTTTTATTTAGAAAAACAAATCTTTGACAAATCAATTTTTTTGTTGTCGCCTGCACAAATTAGGATGTTTTCCTTAAAAATTGCCATGTCATTGACGGATCGCAATGGTGTCCCATTCAAATTTCCCCATTTTTCAAGCAAAGTGAGGTCGTTCAAACTCCAAGCTTTTAAAGACTTATCAACGGAAGCACTCCAAAGGATACCATTTTGGCTATCCAATAGAATCCTGTAAATATTGCCTTTGTGGGCTTGAAATTCAAACAAAGGGCGGATTGAATTCTCTTTCCAAAATTGTATTTTACCTATTTTGGAGCTGGTGACCCAAATTTCTTTTTCTGGCCAATAGGTGATGGCCGTTAATCCAGATTCTAAAGGAATGGATGTAAATAGCTCATTGAAGAGGGGAAGGTGTAGGATTCTGAGTTGTCCATCTTGCCCAACAATTCCCAATTTGCTGCTTTCCATGTTCCAACAGGCGTCTCTTAGTTTTTGCTCACTGATCCAAATAGTACGAATCATTTCTAAGTTAGAAATGTTCCAAATGTTTAACTTGCCGTCATGACCTAGGGACAATATTTCCTCACCGTTGTGTGTGATTCTGAAAATTCCACCATCATGCGCTTGAATGATTTTTATAAGTGATTTTTCAGTTCTATCAAAAACATACAAATGTCCTTGAGCATCCCCCGCAAAGAGCTTGTCATGGATTGAATAGCATGAATAGCCTGCATGGTTTAATAGCGCAATGGGTTCTGCAAGCCATATTCCATTTTCTTCCCAATAATGAAGAAATTGTCGATCTCCTCCAACGGAGTAAATGTCATCACCAGATGCACAAATTCCATATACAGGTGATTTATGAAAATCAAATTGATCAATACTATGCAATTCCAAAGGCATGGCGCTAAATTAAGATTTATCTTTGCCTACAAATGGCAAAAGTTTCAGTTTCAATCCCAAAAGGGACCCGTGATTTTTCCCCATCGGTGATGGTGAAACGTCAATATTTATTTTCTGCGATTAAAAGTGTTTTTGAACGCTTCGGTTTCTTGCCCTTGGAAACTCCAAGCATGGAGAATTTAGAGACACTAACCGGAAAGTATGGAGACGAAGGAGATCAGTTACTATTTAAAATACTCAACAATGGTGCTTTTGCTGAAAAAGTAAATGAGGAAGATTGGATCAATAAGCAGCACAAGAAATTGGTTTCGCAAATTTGTGATCGCGCATTGCGATATGACTTGACAGTTCCTTTTGCTCGATTTGTAGCAATGAATCAGAATGATATTGCTTTTCCATTTAAGCGATATCAAATTCAACCTGTTTGGCGAGCTGATCGTCCTCAGCGTGGACGATATAGAGAATTTTTTCAATGCGATGTGGATGTAATCGGCACCGATAGTTTGTGGTGTGAATTAGAATTGCTCAAAGTTTACGATCAAGTTTTTAATGATTTGGGTTTATCTGTTTCTATTCATATCAATAATAGAAAAATGCTTCAGGGTCTAGCTGATGTCTGTGGAATGAGTGAGCGGTTTATAGATATGACTGTTGCGCTCGACAAATTAGATAAAATTGGTTGGGACGGTGTTACCAAAGAGATGAGCGAAAAGGGCATTGAAATGATTTCCATCGAATCATTAAAAAAATGGGTAGAGCGAATTCAGGAAGATGTAGACGTTTGGAATGAATTATTGGCCAATCCTGGTTTGGAAAAAGCCAAAGAGGAATGGGAATTTTTACACAAAGCGTTGAATGCATCGCCGCTTAAAAAAGCTCAATTGGTTTGGGACATAACTTTAGCAAGAGGGCTCAATTACTACACTGGGTTTATATTTGAGGTAAAAGCCAATGATGCACAAATGGGCAGTATCGGCGGTGGTGGTAGATATGATGATTTAACCGGTATTTTCGGATTGCCCAATATGTCAGGTGTTGGAATTTCTTTTGGTGCAGATAGGATTTACGATGTGTTAGAAGAACTCCATTTATTCCCTGAATATTTGGAAAATTCAGTGCCATTGATGTTTGCATATTTCAGCGATGAAACAGTAACTACAACTGTTCAATGGATGTATTTGTTGCGAGAAAAAGGAATTGCCTGTGAGATGTATCCTTCCATGGCCAAGATGAAAAAACAGTTCAAATATGCTGACGATCGCAAGATTCCTTTTGTTGCTGTGATGGGTGATGAAGAGTTGACAAATGAAAAGATTAATCTCAAGAATATGCATACCGGAGATCAGCAGCAGTTAAGTTTAGATGAATTGATTGCTCATTTTCAAAATAAATAGAAATGAAAAATTTCATTAGAATCGTCTGGGCCTACATTAAAAAGGAATGGATTTGGTCTGTATTTATCGGCTATGAATTGATAGCGGTAGTGCTCGCTATGTTTACGACAATAGACATAGCCATCCCATGTTTGTTCACTAAGTTAACTGGCACGGAATGTTTGGGTTGTGGAATGACTAGGGCTACAATGTCAATGATGAAGTTTGATTTTGAGAGAGCTTGGCATTTCAATAAACTTTCATTTATCGTTTTACCTTTATTAGTGACCTTCATTATTATCGATTTTAAAAAATTCTATAAAACTGATCAATCTAAGATTAGTCAATAAACATTTCCCTTTTTCTATTGTTTCTTTGTCAAATATTTAATTTTTAACTCTTATGCAAAATTCAAACGATCACAAAATTACCCGCGTCGCTGTTTTTTTTGACGGTGCTTTTTTTCTTCAAGTTAATTCCTTTTACAAGCACAATCACCATGTTGGAAAATCCTTTTTCTTTTCGGGATTTATGGAGTATATCCGACATAAAGTTGCGCAATTGGAACATTCAAAATATCACCTTTGTCCGATAGTCGAGGCTCATTGGTTCAAGGGTAGGTACTCTGCAAACGCTTTTGAAGTTAGATACCCTGATCCTCAAAAGCGCACGGAGATTATGACGTCTGAGAGAAAGACGGAGGATTCATTGGTATACCAAGGAGTGAAATTGCATTATACGCCTATTCACTTGGACAACGAAACGCAAGAACCATTGGACAAACCGGTAAACGTTTCTTTTACAGCTGAAGGAGTAACTTTAGCTGCACAAGATCGATTTGATGTAATGGTGATCGTTGGTGGTGATGGTGAGTTTCAGCATATGGTGAGTAAGATCAATACTTTTGGAAAAAGGGTAATGACATTGGGATTCAATCTAACTTTCGAAACCGATAATGGTTATGGTCCCAAAAAGAAGTTTATACGCACGTCTCAAGTTTTGATGGAACGTTCCAATTATTCCGTGTGGATGGATCGCATCATTGAAGAAGGTTTGGATACCAATGAACGTTTAATCATGAGCTTGTTTAATAATATGTAATGCATTAGGTGCAATTGTTATATTTGCACCACTCGGGACATTAGCTCAGCTGGTTAGAGCGCTACCTTGACATGGTAGAGGTCATCGGTTCGATTCCGGTATGGCCCACAAAAAAAGGAGAACCCATGTTCTCCTTTTTTATTTTTCAGCCAAGCTTATTTCTTCATCATCAAATATCCACTGATGGCATCAACCCGCAGAGTAGTGGTTTCATAGTTGATGTAATCACTCACAAATCGGAATTTTTTTCCTTGAAAATCAAAATCAAAAACAATCTTGTCAGAGATTGTTCTCATTGAAGGCTGTTGCTTTTTCTCCCATTTGGAGATGATATTCTCGAGCAATTGTCCAAAGAAAAACGACTCTTGTTTACCTGAATTATCCCGCAAAGAGACCTGCAGTTTTTCATTTTGATGTTCAGGATCTGAAACCTCATCGGCAATGAGAATGGCGGAAAAACCATTGGAAAATACGTTGTCTTCCATGCCATTGTTTCTGCTGATGGGTATTATCTCTGAAAACCCTTCGGTGCTGATAGGCCCATCATCTTCGATATACAATTGTGTGAATTCATTTTCTATAAATGTTGCAGTGTCCTGAGCAAATGTCCAAGTACAGCTCTGGATTTGCTCATTTGCCCAATAGTATTGATTCACTTCAGCTAGCGACATAGAGTCACACTTAACACAGTACTCGGTTACCTTTTCAGGATGATGGTCTGACAAATATCTCAAAACGTCCTCTGCTTGATCCAAAGTATAGTTGTTTGGTTCATTTTTGATTTGATTCCACTGATTCAATTGAGATTGAAAGGATAATTGATTAGCGGATAGCGGACCGCCGTTGATATAGAGCAATGTCATTATCAACAAAACACTTGGAATAATCGCAATGTGGGTTTTGGGTTTCCAATAAAAAATAAGCGCTACGGTTGTCAAGAATACCGCAAGAAATACAACAATCGCACGGGTCTCCGTCATTCCATATTCCAAGAGACGGTACAATATGGCCCACCATAACAAGCCAATCAAGGGAAGCAAATAAAGAAAGAATCTTCTTGATGTTATACCCCAAGAATTAGTTTCCGAAGAAACAAATGGACGTGCCAAAAGCCAATTGAGCAGTCCGATGATGCTGAACAATAAAATCCAAATGCTTACCCAACCTTTGGGTAATGATTGTTGGAAAATAATCTTGGCGAAATACACGTATAAAATTGATAAGTAAATAACTACGAGAGGAGAAAGGATCCATTGATGAATTCTTTGTAAGGCCAATAAATTCAAGGACTCTATTTCTTTTTGATCTGAAGATGGCGCCGAGGATAAAAAGAAAATAGGGTGAAATATTCCAATGAGTAAGATTAAAAAAGTGATATGCATTTTCCAACTTAGGTTTTCAAAAAGCAATAATTGAATACCACCAAGAGCCAATTCAATTCCGGCATATATGAGTAAGATGTAAAAAGTACTGGCTATGAAATTGGAAAACATCCAATGGTTAAACGCCCAAAAGTCTTTGAGGTTTCTGGCCTTGAAAAAGGGTAGTATAGATGGATACAAATGAATTATGATGAGCCAGCTCACTATCCAAAAAGGTTCATTTTCATTGATGGTTTCAGCATTCAAATGAAAAATATGTTGTCCCAAATAAAAGTGAATAGCTATGGTTAGAGCAAGCAAAGCCCCATTGTTGAACCTATTGCTGAAACTTTGATTTTCGAACCAAATGAAATATGCAACATAAAGTGGTAGGCCCGATCCTAAAATAAGGGCCCAACGAAATCCTTCGAATGATTGATTTGGACCGTCTTCTGAAATATTCCACAAATTGATCAGTGCAAAACAAGTGGACAAGGCCATTAAGGTGATAATAAAAGGGAACCGAAGGCCAGTGTTTTTAATGGCTGTGGCCAATTGTGAAATTTTTAGTGGAGAAAAGTTCATAAGCTGTGTTTTATCAAATATAGTTCAACTTTGAACTGCTTATATTTGCCGACAAATCATCAATGCAATGAGAACAGATTTATACCAAGGTCACGACTACTACATGATGGATGAGTTGTTGACAGATGAACACAAGCTGGTTCGTGACGCGGCGCGCGCATGGGTTAAAAAAGAGGTTTCCCCAATCATCGAGGAAGCAGCTGAAAAGTGTCAATTCCCCAAGCACTTGTTGCCAGGTTTGGCTTCTATCGGGGCTTTTGGACCCTATATCCCAGAGGAATATGGTGGAGCAGGATTGGATCATATTTCCTACGGAATCATCATGCAAGAGTTGGAAAGATGTGATAGTGGACTAAGATCTACTGCATCTGTTCAATCATCTTTGGTCATGTATCCCATTTATAAATATGGTACTGAAGAACAACGCATGAAGTATTTGCCCAAATTGGCTTCAGGAGAATGGATGGGATGTTTTGGATTGACAGAGCCAGATCACGGTTCAAACCCAGGCGGTATGACCACCAACTTCAAAGACATGGGTGACCATTATCTTTTGAACGGTGCAAAAATGTGGATTTCTAACGCCCCATTTGCGCAGATTGCAGTGGTATGGGCCAAGAATGAAGAGGGTCGTATTCACGGTTTAGTTGTGGAACGCGGAATGGAAGGATTCTCAACGCCTACCATGCACGGTAAATGGAGCTTGCGTGCTTCTGATACTGGGGAGTTGATTTTTGACAATGTAAAAGTTCCAAAAGAAAACCTATTACCTGGTCGCAGTGGTTTGGGTGCGCCATTGAGTTGTTTGGATTCAGCTCGTTTTGGAATTGCTTGGGGTGCAATTGGTGCAGCTTTGGATTGTTATGATACTGCATTGCGTTATTCTAAAGAGCGTATTCAGTTTGGTAAGCCCATAGGCGCCTTCCAATTGCAACAAAAGAAATTGGCCGAAATGATTACTGAAATCACCAAAGCACAATTGTTGACTTTCCGCTTGGGTCAATTGCGCAACGAAGGCAAAGCTACTTCTGCACAAATCTCAATGGCCAAAAGAAACAACGTAGA
>JACCDK010392930.1_pt1 | contig 20035 bp, 15 predicted proteins | sample 7445871 | NCBI WGS metagenome assembly JACCDK01 (sample SAMN15323436, study PRJNA562643) | freshwater metagenome | isolation source: river surface water | place: USA:Blue River Watershed | collected 2017-08-15
CACCCTGGACGCTTCGAGGACCGGTTCGTAATAAGCGGTTAACAGGCCGTTTGCAGGCTGAGGTGTACTTTGCAGGCTCTCAACGCGGTAGGGCTGAAAATTTTGCACCAACCAAGCGCGCTGTTGGGCAACGCTTTGGCCCTCTAAGCGCTTGATGGCTTGGCACAGTGGGCTTGCTGCGACAGCGCTTCTTGAACAGCTTTGCAGCCAAGCGGCCCAAGCCTCATTCAGATTGTCATGCTCAACGCCGGGCAGTTCAGACCAATTGCTTTGAACCCAGCGACTTTTGCTTTGATTGACAACGGTCGGTACAGGGCTGGGGGGTGAAGATGCGGCGGGTGTGGTTGCGCCTGGGGGCGTCACCGGGGGGGGTGTTTTCTGCGGCGAAGCGCAGGACAGCAACAGGCCAATGCACGCCATGACAAGGCTGTAGTTAGCGCAATGACGGACTTTCACGATGGGATTTCGCGCAAAAGGTTGGCCAACTCCACGGCGGACTTGACGTCCATTTTTTCAAACACTCGCGAGCGATGCACCTCAACGGTTCGAACACTGATGTCAAGTTGGCTGGCAATGAGCTTGTTGGGCAATCCTTCGATCACCAGACGCATGACATCACGCTCGCGCTCCGTGAGCTCCTCCAAGCGCGTGACCAAACCCGCGCTGTGAAGCCGCAGAGCCAAACGATCTTGCGACAAAGCCAAAGCTTGTTCCACACGATCAACCAGCGCATTGTCTGAAAATGGCTTTTCGCAAAAATCAAAAGCGCCACGTTTAACGCTGTCAACGGCTGTTGGCACATCAGCATGACCACTTAAAAAAATCACAGGCCAGGTGTGTGCCAAACCGTTGCCAATCAGGGTTTCAAACAGGGCCAAGCCACTTTGACCAGGCATGCGCACATCCAACAAAATACAACCCGCTTCGGTTGGTACAGGTGCGTTGGTGCCGGGAAACTTGTGGCTGAGCATGCGCTCAAATGCATCGGCACTGTCAAACGACTCGCTCATCAGACGACGTGATCGCAACAACCAAGCCATGGCGTCGCGAACGATGGCATCGTCGTCAATGATGAACACGCAGGCGTTGAGAACGGGTTGCATGCGCGAATTCTAAGCCTTGCTTAAACCTCGGCCGCGGTTGGCAGCGTGAATCGAAAAAGCGTGCCACCGGAAGCTTGTCGCACAAACTCCAGGTGACCCCCGTGCTGTTCGACCACGGTTCGGCAAAGGCTGAGGCCCAAACCCATGCCTTCGGACTTGGTGGTGAAAAAGGGCGTGAACAGTTGTTTTTCAATGTCGTCCGTGATGCCCACGCCGACATCGCTGACCGAAAACTCTATCCATCCGTGCGACAGACTGGAAGCCGCTCGCTTGACTTGGAGTGTGAGCACACGGTCTTGGCATTCAGGGTGGTCCATGGCTTGCATCCCATTGCGCGCCAAATTCAAAAGCACTTGCTCGACCATGGTGCGATCGCACAAGACGGGCGCCAAGGCCGCGTCGATGCGCGTCGTCACTTTCACATGCAACTTTTGCGCTTGTAACTGAATCAAAGGCATCACAGCATCCATGATCAAGCCAGGCCGAACAACCTCTCGGTCTTGGTCACGACGGCGCACGAAATCATGAACACTGTTGATGACTTTGCCTGCACGGCTAGCCTGCTCTGAAATACGCTCCAAGGCCATTCTCAAATCACCCAAGGTGTCGGCCGGGCTGTGCGGTTGTTGAATCAAGTTCAGAGAACCTGTGGCATAACTTGAAATCGCAGACAGGGGCTGGTTCAGTTCGTGGCTCAGCAATGAGGCCATCTCACCGACAGTGGCCAAACGCGCCGTGGCTTGCAAGCGCTCTTGACTGGCGCGTGACAACTCTTCAATGCGGCGTTGTTCACTGAGGTCCAAAAAGGCACTCATCCAGCCCGTTTGTTTGCCTAAAACATTGATCAACGGCGCTTCAAAGATCAACACGGGAAAGCGCGTGCCGTCTTTCCGCACGAAGACGGACTCAAAGCCTTCGCGAGGTGGCGAATTGCCTGCCAAACGAACGGCTTGCCTTTGCTGGTATTCACCGACCATTTCAGGCGGCCAATAAGGCATGGGCGCTGATTTGCCCAGAAGTTGTTCGGCCTCAAACCCCACCATTTGACAAAAGGCGGGGTTCACGTAAGTGATTCGACCATGCAAATCACGGGCCCGTAAACCTGTGACCAAAGAGTCCTCCATGGCTTTGCGAAAGGCCAGCGCATCGGCCAAATCGCGTTCGGCTTTGAGGCGTCTGCGCGAGTCTTTGACCAACAACACCAACACCGAGACCAGCGCAATGGACATGGCGGTGACCAATGCAGGCAAGATGCTTGGAAACACATCGGGGGCGCTGCGTCTGCCGTCCATTCTCAAAACCAAGGTGTTGCCAGGCAAGTCGAGCAGTTGCGTCGCAGAAAACAAACGCCGAGAGCGAGGCAGCGTGCCATGAATGGCCAAACGCGTGCCATCGGACTCGATGAAAGAAATCTCATTGCGACGTCCATAGGTCTCACCTAATTGGGACGCCAAAATGTCTTGAAGACCATAGGTCACCAGCACAAACCCAATGGGCATGCCATTTTCCAAAGTAGGCATGCACATTTCCATGACCTCAAAGCCCAGTCCATTGTTTTGAGGCACAAAATAACTTCTGGAATAGGCGGGGCCATTCAATCGTTTGGCGCGCAGACAGGTCTGGATGATTTCCGCTTGTTCGTTCAGCCGATTTTTGGCATTGAAAACCGGCTCCCGCAATGGCGAGTCAACGCCCTGAACCACAAGGCCTTGTGCATCGCGCCGTTCTACGCGCAACCACTCACGGTTGAGGCTGAACAAGTTACGCACTTCGGACTCCCACAATTTGGGCGCCAAGCCTTTGGCTTGCAAATTTTGCAAACTTAAAACATGACGACCCAAGCTGCCGCGAATGTCGCTGACGGCATCGGCTGTGTCTCGGTCCAATTCGGCTTGGTACTGGCTGGCTTCATACCGACCCGCTAGCCAAACCAGCGTCACCAGCAATGCCACCACCAAACCGACCAACGCAATCCACAAGGAAATGCGGCGATCGGTGAACGAACGTGTTGCAGACTTGAAGAATTGCCAAAATGGCTTGAGCTTCATCAGATCGTTTGCGCGAAGGGAGGGCATGGACGCAGGGCCTCAGTTCCGTCAAGGCGCCGCAGCTTGCGACACGATCTTGGTGACCTTGGGATCGCTCCACGTGCCATCAATTGAAAACTCTTGTGTGTTGACACGGCTCAAGGGTTGCTTCAAAACAAGTTGGGCTAAAAACGTGCTCAAGCCAATGGCAGGATTCAAGGCAATGCCCGCCAACAAAGAGGCTGTCCCCGCGTCCACTTCGGGCAGGATCAACACCCGTAAATTTTGTGTTTCGCGTGCAATGTCCGAATGGCCCTCCATTTGAACAACGGCATTGACGCCTTTCATTTGCAGATTTCGCGTTGCGGCAATGCCTTGCTGAATCGTGACGTCGCCGCGAATGGTGTCAAACGAAAAGCCGGCACTGAAGACGTCACGGAAATCCAACAACAAGCGTCGTGGCAAGGCTTGCAAACTCAGCACACCCAATAACTTGGCGACGCCTGGTTCTGCTTGCAAAAATTGACCACGCCCAATGTTGACATTGAAGCGGCCGCTCAATGTGGGGTAGTTCAAGGTCAATGGCGAGCCCTGCCAACTGACTTGACCTTCTAACTTACCACCCCCTCCACGCAGCGCATCTTTGGTCCCCAACCGGTTCAACAAATCGCCCGAGTCCGACACATCCAAACGGAAGTTCATGTCGGTGACGGCTTGTTGTGACCCCTCTCTGGCGGTCAACCATTTGCCATTGGCCTTGAAGCTTGCCTCAGGGACCGTGATGTTGAGCTTGCTCAAACGCCATTCGCGCCCTGCAGTGCTGCGTGGTGAGGTGGGGTCGGTGTTGATGGCTTCGATTTCAACGCGGCCCAGTTTTTTACCGCGTAACTCGAGGTCTTCCACCACAATGTCCAAAGCAGGAATGGCGACAGGTGAGTCTTCCAGCAAGGATTCAACCGTTTGATCCGCAGAAGGAGGCAAGTTCAAACGCGCCAAGCGTGCATAGATACGACCCGCATTTTGGTTGTTGGATTGACGGTACTCTAAATACCCACTGAACTCGCGCGCATCCGTTTGTGCGCGCCAAACAGCGCCTTCACGTGAGCCGCTCACGGACACATTGTGCAAATTGCGTCCTTGGATCGTCAATTCATTGGCTTTGAGGCTGAGGCGCGTGGGCAAATAAGTCAGGCTTGCGGTGGACAAACTGCTGTTGTGGGTCGCCACATCAGCGGCGCTTGATTTGGGCGGTGAGAGCGTTTGAAGCCAGTCATCCAGCGAAAGGCTTGGCAAATTGACCACAGCCAAGACGCCGACATCGCTGTTGGTTGGCATGCCTGTGGTATCGCCCACCAGCCAACGACCACTGATCACGCGGGGCTCGTTACCCGAGAGGTCGCGGACATAGGAAGCAGACAATGCGCGACCCCAAGAGAGTTGAATTTGATCGCGTGTGGCCTTGTTTTGATTCAAACTCTGAATGGTGTTGTCGTATTTGAAGGACACCAAGTCTTCACTGCGTTTGCTCAGTGGCGACGGCAAACTCAGTGCAAGTCCTTGAAGTTGTGATTGAATGCTGAGCTCGCTTTGGCCGCCTTTGAAGCCCAAGCTGGCGGTGTAGGGCGTGCTGCCATTGGCTTGTTGGGCCAAAGAACTGAGCCAAGGAATTTCTTTGGCCTGGCGCATGCCGTGGGCGCTTGCTTGCCCTTGAACTCGGATCAAGGGGTTGGCTTCAGTGCTCTTGTCTGGCAACTTTCTTGATCCACCTTCTAATTTGATGGGGCCACCCAAGAACTGAGCATTCACGCCCACCAAGTTGAAGCCCGACTCGTTGAAAGAAATGTTGCCTTGGGCTTTTTCAAACAATGGCAAGGTTGTTTGCAAGCGCACATCGTTGTTGTTCAAGGTGACATTGCCTTGGATGGCCGTTTTATCCAATTCGGCCAGCGGAAAACTGAACTTGAGGCGTGCATTCAAAGTGCCTGAGCTTTGAGCTTGTGACAACACCCCGCCCAACAGGTTGTTCACGGGGGATTGACGCAACTCTGTTAACGCCACGTTGGCACTGGTTTTGGATTCCCCTTGAACTTTGACCACCACTTTGCCACTTAAATTGGGAATCTCGGCTTTGATTTGGGTAAAGGGCACGTTGCCCCATTTGCCAGATGCACCATTGACCTTGAAGTTGTAACGGTCAAACACAATGTCACCGTTGACATTGTTCATGGCTGGCCAGCTGAGCTCTTGTGCGGTGTTCCGGGTGTTTTTGGTGTGGGGGGGAACATAAGCATATTGAACGTCTTTGACCTTGCCGGCAAACCTGAATTCGCCATCTTTGGGGTTGGCAAACGGCAGTTGACGCAGGTCGCCTTTGATCTTGACGGCCACACCCTGTACCTCACCTTTCAGCACCGAATCGCGCACGTAGTGACGCACGGTTTGTGGCAGTGTGATCGGCAAATAACGGTGCACGCGGGAAGCATCACCCCGCGCAATCGTGCCTTGCAACTCCAAGACGCCCAAACTGTTGGCAAGGGGGCTGGCTTTCCATTTGCCATGCCATTCGCCCGTGACGTCGGGATTGGACACACGCAATTGCCAATCGGGAACGGTCAGTTGATCCTTTTGCTTGACCCATTTCACAGAAGCTTGCATGGCATCCAACTGAATCCGTGGCTCTTCAAAGATGCGATGGACGCCGATTGCGCCGTTGTCGATCGTGGCCTTGAGTTGCCCGCCCTCAGCCGTCATGTCGAAGCTGATGTTGGCATTTTCAATGCTGGGCCAGCTCTCTGTGTCGGACCCTGCTTTGCCACCTTCAAAGTAAAAATTTTCAAATCGCCCATGGGCTGATGTGACATGGATGGCCTGGTCTGGTTTGTCCAATTGCTCAGTCCATTCAATGTGCAAGGGGTTGACCATGCCGCTGACTTTGTGTTCGATCAATGTCTTTCGCGCCGACTCAGGCAAAGGCAATTGCAACGCAATGTTGCGCAAGGCCAACAAGTCCAACTTGTCGCCGTGAAACAGACCTTTAGCGCTTTGACCTTGATCGGCTTCAGCATAGGAAAATTTCACATTGCCGCCAGGCCAGTGCAAACCGTCGGTGGTGTCAAAGCGCAAGCCCTCCGTCGAGAAGTCCAGCCCTTTGGGGAGAGGCTTGACCGATAAGCGGCCAGCGATGTTTTGAAATGACAGGGCCTGCAGTTCAGGGCTGAGTTGCGCTTGAACGTTTTCCAAAACCAAGTCGGCGGTGGCTTGTTTGACATTGCCGTGGTTTAAATCGACCCACATGCGCAATGCGCCTTGGCCACGTGTGGCATTGACTTTCCAGGGCAAGTGGGGTCCAAGTTGCGACAAATCCACATCGGGAAACTCGGCATGGACTTGCCCGCTCCAGTCTTTGAAGCGACCAGGATGGGTGGACAACAAATTGCGTTTTAAATCACCCATCAAAACAAATCGTTCGCCCCATCCACTGGGTGGCGTGGCATCCAAGCGCCATTGGTGATGCCTTGCAGAATTGCGCAAGACCCATGAAACGTCTTGTAAATTGAGTGTGCCTTTGTTGCGTTGGAGGGGATTGAATTCGTCGGTCCAGACCACCGTGCCGTGTTGAATGACGATTTCTTTTTGTCCAAAAATCCAATCAGCGGCCGCCGAATCAGGCGTGTTGTCCTTTTTCAAAGACAAACCTGCAATGCGCCACTCGCCTGTGCTGGTTCTGCGAATGTCCAAGGTGGGCGAGTCGATGACCAGTTGTTCCACACCCAAATCCAAGACCGAGCGAACACTGATGGCAAACACAATTTTGGGCAAAGTCAGCGCGCGTCGACCTTCAGGGTCCAACAAGGCCAAATCATGGATTTCAAAAGTAGGCATCCAACCCGATGACACGGCCAACAGTTTGCCCATCTGAACAGGAACGCCGATGGTTTGTGTGGCCAAGTTTTCCAGCTTGGGACGGAAGTCTTCAATTCGGGGCACAATCCAAAAATGCAAAGCTGCCCAAGCCATGCCCACGACGCAACCCGCCACCAGCATCATCCAAGCGATGGTGCGCAAGGCTTGGCTCAGCAACTTGGACAGTGTGGAAAACTTCAGCATTCGACTCACATTACAGACATAAAGACTCAGGCAGGGAATTATGACTGCCGCAGGACCCTTTGAGGCAGGCGACGACATGGATTCAAAACGTCCCCCACCCCTTTCAGAAGGTTCGCGTTTTTATCAACGACTTCAAAGGCGTTACGCCGATGTCTTTGCAAGCTTGCCATCCGAAGTACCTCAGCGTGAGTCTTTAACGCAGGCCTACACGCAATTGCGGACACAAGGCCTGGCGGTCGGTGCGGCATTGCGCGTCTTGCGCCAATGGACCATGGCCCGTTTGCTGACCCTGGATTGCGAGCACCAAGCCAGTCTTGAGACGGTGACCTTGGGGGTGACGCATCTTGCCGAAGTCGCGCTGGACGCGGCTTGTCAGCAAGCCTTCAAAGACCTCGATGCGCGTCATGGTGTACCTTTGACAAGTGCCGGGAAGCGCGCTGAGTTTTGGGTCATTGGGATGGGTAAATTGGGCGCACGAGAGTTGAATGTCTCGAGCGACATTGATCTGATTTATGTCTACGACGAAGACGGTGAAACCACAGGCAATGAACAAGGCTTGGGGAAAATTTCAGTCCAAGAGTACTTTGCACGGGCAGTCAAAGCGATCTACACCCTGATTGGCGACACCACAGAGCATGGTTTTGTGTTTCGCGTTGACTTGGCTTTGCCCCCCAACGGCAACTCGGGTCCCAGCGTGGTTTCGCTGGGCGCTTTGGAGGAGTATTTGCTGGTTCAAGGCCGTGAATGGGAACGCTTTGCTTGGATGAAGAGCCGGGTGATCGCGCCACGCAGCAGCATTCAAAACGGTTCTGCGGCCAATTTGCGCTCGGTGGTGTTGCCCTTTGTGTTCAGGCGCTACCTCGACTACAACGTGTTTGAGTCCTTGCGCACCCTGCACCAGCAGATCCGTGACCACGCAGCCAAACGCAGTGCGGGTCATCCCGAGCGGGCCAATGATGTGAAGTTGTCCCGCGGTGGCATTCGTGAAATTGAATTCACCGTGCAACTGTTGCAAGTGGTCCGCGGCGGGCAATTTCCAGAGCTGAGGACGCGGCCCACCTTGGATGCCTTGCAAAGGGTGGCGAAGGCTGGTTTGATGCCTGTCGAAACGGCCAAGGCTTTGGCCAAAGCCTACGTTTTCTTGCGACAAGTAGAGCACCGAATCCAGTATTTGGACGATCAACAAACGCATGTCTTGCCAACACATGACCATGATTTGACGTGGATCGCCAACACCATGGGTTATGCCGACAGCTGTGATTTTTTAAGCGATTTGGACGCGCATCGCGAAATCGTCGCGCACGAATTTGACATCTTGTTGGGCGGCGATCGAGAGTGCAAAGGCTGTCAAACACAGGGGACGCGTGAGCGCCCTGAGCTTGAAAAGGTCTTGGACTTGTTTACCGGAGAGGTCCGTCAACGTTTGGCCCATTGGCAAGACAGCCCCAAAGTTCAAAGCCTGCGGGATGACGCCAGGGGCCGTTTGATGCGATTGCTCCAGCGCACGGCGCAGTGGCTGAAAGAGAAACGGGTCGAGGAAGTGGCCGTTGTTCGCATGGCTGACTGGATGGAGCCCTTGATGCGCAGAGAGAGCTACCTGGCCATGATGCTGGAGCGTCCTGCCGTTCACGAACGCTTGCTTCGCTTGTTGGGCGCGGCCAAGTGGCCAGCCCGGTATTTGGTACAACACCCGGGCGTCATTGATGAATTGGCGGGTGGCGATGTTTTGAAACAACGCTTTGTGGCGGCTGACTTTGAGGCGGAGCTAGAAGCTCGCCGTGCGGCCCTCAAACGCACGGGTGAGGATGACGAAGAAAACCTTTTGAACCTTTTGCGCCGAGCGCACCATGCCGAAGTCTTCAGAACCTTGGCGCGTGATGTCGAGGGAAACTTAACAGTGGAGCAAGTGGCAGATGATTTGAGCGCCATGGCCGATGCGGTTCTTCGTGTGACTGCATCTTGGTGCTGGTCTTATCTCAAAAATCGGCATCGCGATGAGCCGCAGTTCGGCATCATTGCCTATGGCAAATTGGGCGGCAAAGAGTTGGGCTACGGCAGTGATTTGGACATCGTCTTTGTGTTCGAGGATGCCGATGAACGGGCTCAAGAGGTCTATGCGGCCTTTGTGCGAAAGCTCATCAATTGGTTCACCGTGAAAACGGCCGAGGGCGATTTGTTTGAGATTGACACCGCCTTGCGACCCAACGGAAGTGCAGGTTTGTTGGTGACCACTTTCGATGCGTACGCCGATTATCAACAGCAACGAGGTAGCAACACGGCCTGGACATGGGAGCATCAAGCCATGACACGGGCGCGCTTTGTGATGGGCAATGCGCACATGCAGCAGAGATTTGACCAAGTTCGGCTGGCCGTGATCAGTGCCCATCGCGATCCCCAAGCGCTGGCCCAAGAGATTGTCAGCATGCGCAATCGGGTGCGTGGCGCCCACCCCATCAAGCACGGTTTCTTTGATGTCAAACACAGTCCAGGCGCCATGGTGGATGCCGAGTTTGCCGTTCAATATTTGGTGTTGACGCATACGGCGGCGCACCCTGATTTGGCAGACAACGTGGGCAACATTGCCTTGCTGCAACGTGCAGAAGCTGCAGGTTTGTTGCCCCCAGGTGTAGGCATCGCAGCTTCATCGGCCTACCGTGAGTTGCGCAGGGTTCAGCACAAGGCTCGCTTGAATGAAGAGCCGACCCAGGTAGAAGGAAGCCTTTTAAAGTCAGAACAAGACGCTGTTCTGGCTTTGTGGCATGCCGTTTTTCCAGCCGACAACAAATTTCCAAAAGGCGCGTGACAAGCCAGAAAAATAGAAGTAAACTGTCCGGTCACAAAACAGAATGGACAGTTCAATGGCCAATTTCAGAACACTCAAACGCATCCTTGCCTGGGTCCTTTTGCTCGCCATGTCTGCTGCATGGGCGCAGCCAGCAGGAACAACGCCAAGCACCACTGCGGCATGTCCTGCCTTGTTGAATCACACCTTTGCAAGACTGCAGGATGAAAAACCGCAGTCCTTGTGCCAATACAGTGGCAAAGTCATTTTGGTGGTCAACACGGCCAGTTACTGTGGTTTCACGCCTCAGTACAAAGGATTAGAGGCGCTTTACGACAAATACAAAGACCGAGGTTTGGTGGTGCTGGGTTTTCCTTCCAATGATTTTGCGCAAGAGAAAGCCACCAACCAAGAAATTGCGGACTTTTGTGAAAACACCTTCGGTGTGAAGTTTCCAATGTTCACCAAAACCGCTGTCACCGGAGACAACGCGGCGCCCTTTTTCAAACAATTGGCGCAAGCCCCAGGACAACGACCCAAGTGGAACTTTTACAAGTACCTGATTGGCCGCGATGGCAAGTTGATTGACAGTTACAGCAGCATGACCAGTCCGGACAGCAAAAGTCTGGTGCAAACGCTTGAAAAAAGCTTGTCGGGCAAACCTTCCTAAGTTGACAGAGAAAGTTTGACACCTTGAAATACCAGAAAATTGCCGTTGTCGGCTCGGGCATCTCGGGTCTGGCCGTTGCGCACAGCTTAAAAGGACAAGCCGAGGTCACGCTGTTTGAGGCAGGTGATTATTTTGGCGGACATGCCAATACGGTGGACATCAGTTTGCCGACGACTGCGGGCATGGTCACCCACGGCGTTGACACGGGCTTTTTGGTGTTCAATGAAAGAACCTATCCCAACCTGATCAATCTGTTTGCAGAGTTAGGCGTCGAGACGTCTTTGTCCGACATGTCTTTTTCTGTGCAAGCGCCCAAGGCTTGGGGCAACGAGTCCTTGGAGTGGAGTGGCAGCAATTTAGACACAGTGTTTGCACAGCGCCGAAATTTGGCACGCCCCGAGTTTTACAAAATGCTGCTGGACGTGCTGCGATTTAACAAGTTGTGCACGCAAATTGCGCAACAGCAAACTGAATCTGCCCTGCGCCAACCTTTGTCTGAATTTTTAAAGCAGCATCGGTTCGGCAAGGCTTTTCAAAATTGGTATTTCTTGCCCATGATGGGGTGCATTTGGAGTTGCCCAACCGATCAAATGTTGGCCTTCCCAGTGGCCACCATGATTCGGTTTTGCCATAACCACGGTTTGCTGCAAATCAGCAACAGGCCCCGTTGGTTCACGGTCACGGGGGGTTCACGCAACTACGTGCAGAAAATAGTCAGAGACATCAACGACAAGCGTCTGAACACCCCAGTGCAACTGTTAGAGCGAGATGACCAAGGCGTTCGGGTTGTGACGCAAGGTTCTGCAGAGCGTTTTGATGAAGTGGTGATTTGCACGCATTCCGATCAAGCATTGCGCATGCTGCGCTCGCCCTCCGCAGAAGAGACGCAGTATTTGTCAGCCATTCGCTATCAAGACAACGTGGCCGTTTTGCACACCGACGACAGCGTGTTGCCCAGTCGTCGCAAAGCTTGGGCCGCGTGGAATTACGCTCGCGCCGAAAGCGAAGACCAAGAAAGCGCACGCGTTTGTTTGCATTACCTGTTGAACAAACTGCAACCCTTGCCCTACCAGCAAGCGGTTGTGGTGTCCCTCAATCCCGCGCAAGCCATCGATGCCAACAAAGTCATTCGGACATTTGACTATGCACACCCCGTGTTCGATTTGGCCGCGATTGATGCCCAACAACACATCCACCGAATTCAAGGCCAGCAACACACATGGTACGCGGGTGCTTGGTTGGGATACGGTTTCCATGAAGATGGTTTGAAGTCTGGCTTGGCGGTGGCCAGAGAGTTGCTGTTGAAAGTTCACGCATGACCACAGCGCGCATCAGCATTGGCCATGGCCAAATCAGGCACGTGCGTTTGCGCCCAGCCCGGCATGCCTTTGACTATGCGGCCTATTTTGTGATGTTGCCCATGCGTCATCTTCAATCGGTGCTGCGCAATCCGGAGGCTGCAAAAACCCTGGCTTTTCCCATCAACCGTTCAGGCTTGATGTCGTTTCACGATGTCGACCATGGCGATGGCCGATTGCCAGCGCAAGGCGGTGCCTTGGCTTGGTTAGAGTCATTGCTGGCCGAGGCCCATGTGCAAGACGCGGATGGGGAAATTTGGTTGCAAACTTTTCCTCGCGTCTTGGGCTATACCTTCAAGCCCGTCAGTTTTTGGTACTGCCATCGACAAGACAACAGTTTGGCCGCCATCGTGGCCGAGGTTCACAACACCTTTGGCGAGCGTCACTGTTATTTGTTGCAAGAGCCCAAGTGGGGCGTGACGGCAGTTGCTGACAAGGTGTTTCATGTCTCGCCCTTTTGCAAGGTGTCGGGGCATTACCAATTCAGGTTCATGCGAACCCTTCAAAACGGTGTCGAGCGCATTGTTGCGCGTGTTGATCACAGCAACGAAGAGGGCCCACTGATTCAAACCAGTCAAAGTGGCAAGTTGGTGGACGCCAGTCCCGCCGAAATTCGAAACACTTTTTGGCGCTATCCCCTTTGGACCTTGGCTGTGATGTTGCGCATTCATTGGCACGCCTTGTTGCTATGGGTCAAGAACGTTCCCTTTTTTCACAAACCTGAACCGCCTGCGCAATTTGTCACGCGTGGTCAAGTTGCTTCAACCTTCACTTCTAAATCTCGCTGAACATGAACACCACCACGTCTTCCAGCACATCGATGGCCATCCAATCTGCACCCATGGCCGCGCGCCGTGTGCTTCAGTTGCTTGAAAAAATCGAGCACGGCACCTTGACCGTTCAGTTCCCCGATCGGAGCTCGAAAGTTTATGGCACCGGTGCAATGCCCCACGCTGCCATCAGTTTGCGCAATTGGCATGTATTTTTGGCCAGCATGAAATCGGGCGACATTGGTTTTGCAGAATCCTACATTGCGGGTGATTGGACGACACCTGCCTTGAGTGATTTGTTGCGCGTCATGATTCAAAATCGCCGCGTTGTGGAAGATTTGATTTATGGCTCTTGGTGGGGCCGCATGATCTACCGCGTCAAGCATTTGCTCAATCGCAACCACAAAGCCAACAGCCGCAAAAACATCCACGCCCATTACGACCTGGGCAATGCGTTTTACGAATTGTGGTTGGACGGCACCATGAATTACTCGTCCGCATTGTTTGAAGGTGATTTCAGCCGCAGCATGCAAGCGGCACAGAACGCCAAAGTGCGCCGCGCCTTGCAAGCCACAGATGTCAAGGCGGGTTCACGTGTTTTGGAAATCGGTTGTGGTTGGGGCGCCTTGGCCGAAATGGCCACGCTGGAAATGGGCGCTCACGTGACCGGCGTCACTTTGTCGACCGAACAATTGGCGTTTGCCAATGCGCGCATGAAATGGAATGGCAAAGCCGAGCAAGCCGATTTGCGATTGCAAGACTATCGCGACATTGACGATGGCCCCTACGACGCAGTTTGCTCCATCGAAATGATCGAGGCGGTGGGCCAAGAATACTGGCCCACTTATTTCCAAACAGTCAGCAACATGTTAAAGCCAGGCGGCAAGGCCTGCATTCAAAGCATTGTGATCGATGACGCTTTGTTTGACCGGTATGTCAAATCGACAGACTTTATTCAGCAGTACATTTTCCCAGGCGGCTGCTTGCCCAGTCCTTCGGAATTCAGAAGACAGGCGCGCTTGGCAGGCTTGGAAGTGGTCGATGAGTTGAAGTTTGGCCCTGATTACGCCGAAACCTTGCGCCGCTGGCGACATGACTTCTTGGCGCATGAGGCGCAGGTGTTGACCTTGGGCTTTGACACTGCTTTCATTCGCACGTGGGAGTTTTACTTGGCCTATTGCGAAGCCGCTTTCGATGAAGCCAATACCGATGTGATTCAGTTCACATTGAAAAAGCCAGACTGAGATGAACATTCAGAAAGCTTGTTCATGGCAGATCATCTTGGCGTTGGTGCTCGGCACTTGGAGCCTCATGGCCACTGCCAATGAAATGATCTTGCCAGGTGCCAAACCCTCAAGCACCCAACGCTATCAATTCTGGGGTTTCGAAATTTACGATGCCCGCTTGTGGACATCACCGGGTTTTTCGGTGCAGCAGTACACGGCTTCGCCGTTTGTTTTGGAGCTGTCCTACCTTCGCAATTTTGAAGGGGCAGCAATTGCCAAGCGTTCGATGGACGAGATGCGCAAGTTGGGTGGCATCACGTCTGCACAAGAAAAGGCGTGGCTCCAGGCCATGACCGATATTTTTCCCAATGTTCGCGCGGGTGACCGTTTGATGGGGTTCTACAAACCCAACGAGGGTGCTGAGTTTTGGTTTCAACAAAAGCGATTAGGCGCCATCGGCGATCCCCAATTTGCCAAACTCTTTTTTGGCATTTGGCTGCATGAGGCCACGCCAGCACCTGCCATTCGACAAGCGTGGATCAACGGTTTATGAGTGATGCATCGCGCGCCACTCATGCAACGGGCGCATTCTATGGGCTGCTGGCTTTGCCATTGTCGTTTGTGGCATTGCCCATGTACGTCAACTTACCCCATGCATACGCCACACACTACGCGGTCCCGTTGACCACCCTTGGCTTGGTTTTGCTGATCAGTCGTTTGTTGGACGCTTTCATTGACCCGTGGATGGGGCGCATCAGCGATGTGCTGTACGCCAAGTCAAATCAAGCCGTTGGCCTTGCGGCCATTGTTTTGGCCGCTTTGTTGTTGCTGTCTTTTGTTGCTTTGTTTTTCCCGCCGTTGTTTGTTTCTACTTCGGGCTATGTGGCCTGGGTTGCGGTGTTTGTCAGTTTGTGCCACCTCACCTACAGTGGGTTGAGCATCCTTCACCAAGCTTGGGCAACCCGCTTGGGAGGGGGTGCATTGCAGCAAGGACGCCTGATCGCTTGGCGTGAAGCGGCCGGCCTGGTCGGCGTGGTCTTGGCGTCGCTCCTTCCCGCTTTGGCAGGCTGGCAGGTTACCAGCATCTTGTTGGGCGCTTCATTGTTGGTGGCTTTGTGGGCATGGTCTCGGGTGTTTCAAGCCCAGGCAACGGTGTTGACGGGCAAAGATGCATCGCCCACAGCCAATGCCATGGCCTTGCCGGTCCATCAAAGTCTGTTTTTAAAACTCTTGGCCGTGTTCATGCTCAATGGCATAGCAAGCGCTGTTCCTGCCAGCTTGGTGATGTTTTTTGTCGAAGATCAAATTCAAGCGTCGACAGACATTGCACCGTGGTTTTTAGGTGCTTACTTCATTGCCGGCGTGCTCTCTTTGCCCCTTTGGTTGTATTTGATTCGCCAATGGGGCTTGCCCAAAACATGGGGCGTTGGCATGTTGTTGGCCATTGTCAGTTTTGCCAGCGTCAGTTTATTGGGCCCTGGCGACGAACAGTTGTTTCTGGGTGTGTGCATTGCATCGGGCTTTGCGCTGGGGGCAGACATGGTGGTGCCTGGCGCTTTGCTCAATCGCGTCATCGATCACTTGGGCCATCGCGGTGAAGCCGAAGGCTTGTATTTGGGTTGGTGGAACCTCATCAGCAAATTCAATTTGGCCTTGGCTGCGGGCCTGTGCTTGCCACTTTTGGCCAGTTGGGGTTATGTCCCAGGGACCCAAAGCGCAGAAGGCTTGCATGCACTTTCGCTTGCTTATGGCGTGTTGCCTTGTGTTTTGAAAACCGGCGCTGTTGCCGCTTTGTTTTATTTTTGGATTCAACCGTCAGCAAGCACGCTGACATCAAGGGATATGGGATGAACAGAAGACAGTCTTTACAGCGTATTTCACAGGGCCTGGCGGCCCCACTGCTTGTGCGCACTTCGGGCTTGGCGGCATTGGGTGCGGGGGCAGGACTTTTAACGGGTTGTGCGGGACCGCAATTGTCAGACTACGCTGCGCAAACGCCCGTGCTTGATTTGCGAACGTACTTCAATGGCATCGTCGATGCATGGGGCGTGTTCACGGATCGCTCAGGCCGCGTGGTGAAACGTTTCAAGGTGGTGATGGACTGTCAATGGCAAGGCGATGAAGGGGTGTTAGACGAAGCCTTCACTTATTCTGATGGTGTTCAACAAAGGCGCATTTGGAAATTGAAAGCCTTGCCAAATGGCCGCTATGAAGGGCGCGCCGACGATGTGGTCGGCTTGGCCGCAGGAGGCGTCAGTGGCAACACCTTCCGCTGGCAGTACACCTTGGCCTTGCCTGTCGATGGGACGGTTTGGGAAGTGCAGTTTGACGATTGGATGTACCTCATGGATGAGCAAGTCATGTTGAACAAAGCGGTCATGCGCAAATGGGGTGTCACACTGGGCGAAGTGACCTTGTCATTCAAACGCCGAGGTCCCCATTCGTCAGGGCGTGTGTCATGAACATTGAAGTTGCAAAAGTTGGGCATGACGCTTTGCCAGTCCAGCCCGCCCAAAGTGGGGTCAAGCGCCGATGGGGCGCACCTTTGAATTCACCCATGGTTCGGTGGCAAGGCAAACGCGTGTGGTTGATCGGCGCATCCAGTGGCATTGGGTTGGCGTGTGCCAAAGCTTTGCATGCCGCAGGCGCCAACGTGGTCATTTCTGCGCGCAATGTGGATGTGCTGTCTGAATGGGCTGAACAATCTCAACAGCAAGGTCCATCGATGACGCTGCTGCCTTTGGACGTCACCGATGCATTGCAAGTGCGTGATGCGATGCGTCAAGTGGCTGCGCAGGGACCCATGGACATGCTGCTTTACTGTGCAGGACATTACCGGGCACACCGAGCGACGAATTTCGATTTGACCGACATGCTGCGCCATCAAGAAGTGAACTACAACGGTTTGTTGAGGGTGCTCGATGCAGCGTTGCCGGTGTTGCTGCAACAGGGCTTTGGCCATGTGAGTGTGGTCAGCAGCGTCGCGGGTTGGCGTGGCTTGCCCAATGGCTTGGCCTATGGACCCACCAAAGCAGCGGTGACGCATTTGGCAGAAACCATGTACATGGATTTACAAGACAAAGGCATTGGCGTCAGCCTCATCAACCCTGGTTTTGTTGCCACACCGCTGACCGCTCAAAATAATTTCCAAATGCCTGCCTTGATGTCACCCGAAGATGCGGCCAAAGCCATGATGCAAGGTTGGGCAGAGGGATTATTTGACATTCACTTTCCCAAGCGATTTACAGGGTGGCTGAAGTTGTTGCGCCTGTTACCCTATCGCCTGTACTTCGCTTTGGTCCGCCGATTTACAGGGTTGTGAACATGAACTCACGTCAGCGCTTTGCACAAATTGCCAACTACTTTGAAACGCTCACACCGCAAAGTGTGAGTGAATTGAAAGCGCATTACAGCGCCCATGCGCGCTTCAAGGACCCCTTCAATGACGTGACGGGGGTGCCCGCCATAGAGGCGATCTTTGCGCACATGTTTGCTTCGTTGACGCAACCGCGTTTTGTCATCACGGGCCAAGTGGTCGATGGCGACCAGGCTTTTTTAACGTGGGAATTTCGTTTTCATTTCAAGCGCTTTGACACGCAGACCGAACAAGTGGTGTTGGGCACCAGCCATTTGGTGCTGGATGCGGACCAACGCATCTGCTTGCACCGAGATTATTGGGATGCGGCTGAGGAACTTTATGAGAAGTTGCCTTGGGTGGGCGCCTTGATGCGTTGGCTGAAAAAAAAGGCCAACAGTTAAACCCTGTTGGCCCTTGGCGTCGGTGACGCTGGATTCAAGCTGGAACGCTGTCAATGAAACTCTGGCGTTGCATCAACTTGGCGTACAGCTTGTCCAAATTGGGATGGCTCTCGCGCCATTGAATGGCTGGAAAGCGGAAGTCCAAATAACCCAGTGCACAACCGACGGCGATATCTGACAAGCTCAGATGCGCGCCTGAGCAGTAAGGCTTGTCGGCCAGTCCGTGTGACATGGCGCGCAGAGATTCCGAAATTTTGTGCAATTGGCGGTCAATCCATGCCTGACTGCGTTGCTCTGGTGGGCGGTGTGGCCATACAGCCTCCATGCGGGCCAGCAAAGCGGCGTCTAGCAGACCGTCGGCCAAGGCCTCCCAAGTTTTGACTTCGGCGCGCTCTCGGCCATTGACGGGGATCAATTTGCCAACAGGCGACAAAGTGTCCAAATATTCCACGATGACGCGCGAATCAAACACGGCTTCGCCCCCTTCCAAGACCAAGCAGGGCACCTTGCCCAGAGGGTTGGAGGCATGAATGGTGGTGTTGGCCGACCACACGTCTTCGACCACCATGCGGTAGTCCAGTTTTTTTTCAGCCATCACGATGCAGACTTTGCGGACATAAGGGCTGGTGAGAGAACCGATCAATTTCATGGGTTTGTTCTTGTAAAAGTCGTCAAAAGCGAGTCGAATGGACATGCATTCTAGAGGAATCGCAAGCGGCATCATTTGTCAGGGTCAGAACTTACAATCGGCATATGACTTCTTCTCCTATTTCCGCCCTTTCGCCCTTGGATGGCCGTTATGCCAACAAGCTCAACGCACTGCGTCCGCTCATGAGCGAGCTGGGGTATATGCACCGCCGTGTGCAAGTTGAAATTGCTTGGTTCATTGCGCTGTCTGATGCGGGGTTCGAAGAATTCAAGCCATTGTCCTCAGGGGCGCGCCGATACCTCACCGGCTTGGTGACCCAATTTTCAGAGCAAGATGCTTTGGCCATCAAGGACATCGAAAAGACCACCAACCATGATGTGAAGGCGGTTGAGTATTGGATCAAGTCCAAATTCAAAGATCGTCCCGAACTCGAGCAAGCGTCGGAGTTTGTCCATTTTGCTTGCACCAGCGAGGACATCAACAACACCAGTCACGCTTTGCAACTCAAGGGTGCGCGTCAGCAAGTCATCTTGCCTGCGCTGGACGAGATCATTGAACAATTGCGCAGCATGGCGCACGCTTATGCAGCTGTTCCCATGCTCAGCCGTACGCATGGCCAAACTGCCAGCCCCACCACGGTCGGCAAAGAGTTGGCCAATGTGGTGGTGCGTTTGCGCGGCACACGCGACAAAATTGCGGGTGTTTCTTTGAAAGCCAAGATGAACGGTGCGGTGGGCAACTACAACGCGCACCTGTCGGCATGGCCTCACTTTGATTGGGAAAATTTTTCCAAGTCAGTGGTTGAAACACCCGAGTCGAACGAAGCAGGCGCTTCCAGCGAACATTGGGGCTTGGGCTTGTCGTTCCAGCCCTACAGCATTCAAATTGAGCCACACGATTACATGGCGGAATTGTTCGATGCCGTGGCGCGCGCCAACACCATCTTGATCGATCTGTCGCGTGACATTTGGGGGTATGTGAGCTTGGGTTACTTCAAGCAACGCCTCAAAGCCGGTGAGATTGGCTCATCAACGATGCCGCACAAAGTGAACCCCATTGACTTTGAAAATGCAGAAGGCAACCTGGGTTTGTCCAATGCGGTGCTGAAGCATTTGTCAGAAAAGTTGCCTATCAGCCGTTGGCAGCGCGATCTCACCGATTCAACGGTGCTGCGCAACATGGGCGTGGCCTTGGGTTACGCTGCACTGGCGTATGCATCGCTCATGACGGGTTTGAAAAAGTTAGAGTTGAACGAAGAAGCATTGGCCCAAGATTTGGACGCTGCGTGGGAAGTTTTGGCCGAGCCCATTCAAACAGTCATGCGCCGTTATGGCGTGCAAGGCGCTTACGAGAAATTGAAAGAAGTGACGCGTGGCAAAACAGTGACGGCAGACGCGTTGCATGGCTTGATCAAAGGCTTGGAGATTCCCCAAGAAGAAAAAGATCGCTTGTTGGCCATGACACCGGGAAGCTACATTGGCAAAGCCATTGAGCTGGCCCAGCGGGTTTAAGCGAGTCACGCATGGCGCTTAAATCCACCATCTACAAAGTCAATCTTTCCATTGCAGACATTGACCACAGTTA
>JACCDK010006168.1_pt1 | contig 20034 bp, 15 predicted proteins | sample 7445871 | NCBI WGS metagenome assembly JACCDK01 (sample SAMN15323436, study PRJNA562643) | freshwater metagenome | isolation source: river surface water | place: USA:Blue River Watershed | collected 2017-08-15
ACTATGCAATCGATTCCAGAAGTATTACGTACGATTCCGCTGACGCATTACATTTTATTTAGTTCTGCTCTTTTTTGTATCGGAATTTTAGGGGTTTTAACACGTCGCAATGCGATTATTGTGTTCATGGCCATCGAACTAATGTTAAATGCTGTCAATTTGTTATTGGCTGCATTTTCATCTTATTTCTCTGACCCGGCAGGTCAGATATTTGTTTTCTTTATTATGGCCGTTGCTGCGGCTGAAGTAGCGGTTGGCCTTGCCATCATCGTAATGATTTACCGTAATATTCAAAGTATTGATATTGGCGTACTTAATAAAATCAAGAATTAATTACTGCGCTTTTAACGATCCTCCTATGTCATTAGTCTATTTAATCCCTCTATTACCGTTTTTAGGTTTTGCTATCAACGGATTGGCCTTCCCTAAATTAAACAAATCCATTGCAGGAATCATTGGAACCATACCTCCCTTGGTAGCCTTTGCGTTATCATTACAATTGTTTTTAAACTTCGATGGGAAAGCACAGATTTATACCTTAGCCGAATGGATAAAGGTAGGTTCTTTGTCGATCCCCTTTGAATTTCAGGTAGACCAATTATCGCTTTTGATGTTGTTAATCATCACAGGGGTTGGAACCTTAATTCACATCTACTCAATGGGCTATATGTCGCACGATGCGGGCTTTGGAAAGTTTTTTGCTTTCTTAAATCTGTTTGTGTTCTTCATGCTTATCTTGGTTTTAGGGGCAAACTTTACTGTTTTATTCATCGGCTGGGAAGGGGTAGGACTATGTTCTTATTTGTTAATCGGTTTCTGGAATCAGAAAAACAGTTATGGAGATGCCGCACGCAAGGCCTTTATTATGAACCGTATCGGTGATTTAGGTTTCTTAGTGGGTATATTCTTATTAATTCAAAACTTTAATACCACCAATTACCAAAGCATTTTCCAAGCGATTGCTTCCGGCAACGTACCTGAAAATGTAGGCTTAATTGCTTTCTGTTTGTTCATTGGAGCGATGGGGAAATCGGCACAAATTCCATTGTTTACTTGGTTGCCAGATGCCATGGCGGGGCCAACACCCGTATCGGCCTTGATTCACGCAGCAACGATGGTAACGGCTGGAATTTACATGGTTATTCGTGCCAATGTGATTTTTGAATTAAGCCCTGAGGTCTTGCATTTCGTGGGTTGGATTGGTTTAGCAACGGCCTTATTAGGTGCGGCGATTGGCCTATTCCAGAATGATATTAAAAAGGTGTTGGCCTACTCAACCGTTTCTCAATTGGGCTACATGTTCATGGGATTGGGAGCTTCTGCTTACACTGCATCTTTTTTCCATGTCATGACTCACGCTTTCTTCAAAGCACTCTTGTTTTTGGGAGCAGGTTCTGTGATTCATGCCATGTCGGATGAACAAGATATCCGTAAAATGGGTGGATTGAAGTCAAAAATGCCAATCACCTATTTCACGTTTTTATTGGGGACAATTGCCATTGCAGGTATCCCACCATTTGCAGGTTTTTTCTCCAAAGACGAAATTTTAGCCCATTTATATCACCATGATTTTGCCATGTGGTGTTTAGCGATTGTAGGATCTGCTCTAACTTCATTCTACATGTTCCGCGTGTTTATCTTGACTTTCTTCGGTGATTTCCGGGGAACGGAGGAACAAGCACATCATTTACATGAATCGCCTTTGAGCATGACCTTTCCATTGATGGTTCTCGCTGTATTATCGGTTATTGGAGGATTAATCAACTTGCCTCATTTCGCAGGGGGGAATGAATTCTTAGCGCATTGGTTGGCTCCCATTTTACCTGAAGCAGGAGAATCTGCAGAAGTCTCATTCTTAACCTTAGAAATGGGCGCGCCTCTTATGGCAGCCTTTGTACCAGCCTTTCTAGCGATTTATTTATTTGGTGTAAAGAAATCAATTCCAGCATCTGACGAATCAATCAGCGGAATCCAAAAAGTGATTTACCACAAATTCTATATTGATGAATTATATGATTTAATTATCGTAAAACCGATTTCCATGCTTGGAAATTTCTGCTTTCAGGTTGTTGAATTTTTGGTAATCGATTTGATTGTGGAGGGGATTGGACGAATTGTGACTTATGCTTCGACTGAATTCCGTCGGATTCAAACGGGGAATGTTGGGTATTACATTTTCGTTATGGTTATTTCCATCACCCTTATTCTCGCATTGAGTTTAAGAACTTGGATTTTGTAATTTTTAATAGACAAAAAAGGTATGTTATTACTATTTATCCTATTATTTCCGTTGGTGTTGGGAGCAGGATTATTGCTTGCTAAACCCCTTAAACCTTTTGGCATTGCTCTAGCGGGATCGATTATTGAGGCGATTGCCATTGCTTATGCGCTGGGATCAGGAGATACGGCGGCATTGCAATTTTCACAAGCTTGGTTACCTGAGGCAGGCATTAGCTTTAGCCTTTGGTTGGATGGCATCAATGGTGTTTTAATTGGGTTAACGGGCCTATTGATTCCATTTATTATTGGGTCCACGACTAATTCAGATAAATCGGAAAACGCATCCTACCTAGGCCTTATCTTGAGTATGCAATCTGCTTTACTCGGTGCATTTTTAGCGAAAGATGCATTCTTGTTTTACTTCTTCTTTGAAGCATCGCTTTTGCCTATTTACTTTTTGGCTGCACAATATGGCGGAGAAAACAGAACAGCTATTACGTTTAAATTTTTTGTCTATACCTTGTTTGGTTCTTTGTTCTTGTTAATCGCACTAATCTATGTGTATTTACGTACTACTGGGGAAACGCATTCGGCGGATATTGAAACCATGTATTTGACTGCCCGAAATTTAACTGCAGAACACCAAGGATTTTTATTCCTAGCATTCTTTATCGCTTTTGCGATTAAAATGCCGGTATTCCCATTCCATACTTGGCAACCTGATACTTACACAACCTCGCCTGTTCAGGGAAGTATGTTACTTGGGGGTATCATGTTAAAAATGGGAACTTACGGAATGATTCGCTTGGTTATTCCGATGTTTCCTTTGGGCATTGCGCAATGGGGATTGACGGTATCCGTTCTTTCGATTATTGGAATAATTTATGGTTCGGTTATTGCCATCCAACAAAAAGATGCGAAGCGCTTGTTGGCTTACTCGTCATTTGCACACGTTGGCTTAATGGCTGCCGGTATCATGACACAGAGTGTTGATGGTATACAAGGGGCCCTTTACCAAATGCTTTCGCATGGCATCAATTTAGTTGGCTTATTCTTTGTCATAGAAGTCATTGAGCGTAGAGCAAAAACACGTGAATTAGCTCAATTAGGGGGAATCACACAATCATCTTATGTTTTAACTGTCGCATTTATTGTGTTAAGTTTGGGCTCGGTGGCATTGCCATTAACCAATGGATTTATTGGTGAATTTTTACTTTTAAAGAGTGTATTTGACCAAGATATGTATTTAGGAATTATCTCGGGAATTACGATTATTTTGGGAGCGGTTTATACCTTAAGACTTATCCAAAAATCAATCTTTGGAAATGTCTCCAAAGTGACGAAATCCTTCGAAGATCTTGTATTGGGGGAAAAGTTAGTATTGATTCCGCTCATTATACTTGTGATTATCGGAGGATTATTCCCACAATATGTCTTATCATTTAGTGCCGCCAGTGTAGAAAAACTTGTTGCCCTTCTTAACTAAGCGGAAATTAAAATAACAGCCAAGCAGAATTATGACAGCTATCATTGCTTTATCATTATTTGGAATCTCAAATCTATTTTTAGGTTTTGGGTTATCGCGTAAAATGATTCAACTGATCACCTTGTTGTTCCTTGCCATCGGCATGGGGATTACAGTGATGGATTGGAATCATGAATTCTTGTGGTTTGGAAATATGTTCCGGACGAATAATACCTCCATTAATTTCAGCATCATTATCCAGTTAGCTGCATTTTTTGTTGTGGCCTTTTCAAATGCTTTTGGGCAAGATGATGAGCATACGCATCCTGCAGAGTATTATGCTATTCTATTGTTTTCAACAGTAGGAGCTATCATTATGGTTTCATTTGACCATTTAATGATGTTATTCGTAGGTCTCGAAATCCTTTCCGTAGCCATGTATGTTTTAACAGGTTCGGATAAGAGGAATTTACGATCGAATGAAGCTGCGATAAAATATTTCTTAATGGGTTCATTTGCCACGGGAATTTTATTGTTTGGAATGACTTTGGTATATGGTGCAACACGTTCGTTTTATATCTCAAATATGGCGACTGTCATTGCATCAACAGCTCCCGAGTCGATACCTTCATTTTTATATGCAGGGGTCTTGTTAATGCTGGTGGGTCTATTGTTTAAAGTATCCGCAGCACCTTTTCACTTTTGGACTCCGGATGTCTATGATGGGGCTCCGACCATCTTTACGATGTTCATGTCAACAGTGGTTAAAACGGCAGGATTTGCTGCGATTTACCTAATTTTTGCGGGGATATTTGGCAGTTTATACATCACCTGGGTAATGCCTGTCTATTTTATTAGTATGTTCACACTCGTGATAGGAAACATCACAGCGGTATACCAACAAAGCATAAAAAGGATGTTGGCTTATTCAAGTATTTCCCATGCGGGCTACATGTTGTTGACCGTTTCGGCCCGTCAAGCAACGAGTACATCAACCATCTTGTTTTATTCATTAGCCTATACAATGGCTACGTTGACGGCATTCGCTGTCTTTAAATTAGTATCTGAACATCAAACAGGTCGAGTAGAAAAACCGGATCACTTCCAGTCCTTTGAGGGCTTAGCTAAAGCTAATCCATTTTTAGCATTTTGCTTTAGTGTAGCCATGCTATCGCTTGCGGGGATACCATTAACAGCAGGCTTTTGGGGGAAATTCTTTGTATTTTCAGATGCCTTTAATCGGAATATCATTTACCCAGTCGTTTTAGCAATAGCAATGTCGGCAGTCGGCATCTATTATTATTTCAAGGGAATAATCGCAGTTTATTTTAAACAAGGCGATATTCAAAAAATTGAGATGAGTACCTTGTACCAAGTGGCGCTTGGATTAAGTACATTGAGTACATTGATATTGGGTCTGTTTCCCAATATTGTTAAATCCCTTTTCTAATTGAAGAAAAAAACTACACTATTTAATCGCAAAGATTTGTTTGCCTATTTCCTCATCGCAGGAACGGGTGCTGTGATTCAGTTGTTGGCGGGAGCGCTTTTAAAAGATTGGTTTCGTTTGGGATATGAAAAAACCATCTTACCGGCTTATTTTATTTCCCTGATAGCGGGTTTTATTATGACAAAGCTTTTTGCATTTGATGCCCGGAAATCCCAACAAACAAGAAGGGAAATGATTAAATTCATGATGGTTGCCACATTTTCTGGCTTTGTTACCTGGGGATTCAGCGTTCTTCCATATCATTTTATTCAAGCAAGTTACAGGGATCTATACATTCAAATCCCTTATTCAATCAAACATGTAAATGTTACCCAAATCAGCACAACGATGAATGGCATGGGATTTAGTTTTGTTTCAAACTATGTTTTACACAAAACTTTTACCTTCAAAAGCAGCGGTTTTTATGACCGTTTCAAGATCTTAATCAGATAATCATCGACTTAATTTCCCCTAAGTATTAAATAAATCTTAATAACATTAAGAAGCACAGGCGGCTTTAAAGGCTTTAATGAGGCATTTGAAGAAAAATAAACCTAAATCTTAAAAAAAACTTAAATTTTTTTACGGATTGTTTGCAATTAAAAATATATGGCGTAGATTTGTAGCTCAAACCTTAAAATATTACAAAAAATGAAAAAAGTATTCGCTTTAGCTTTCGTTGCTGGTATGGTAACTTTAGCATCTTGTGGTGAGAAAAAAACTGAAGCTGCTGCTGATACAGTAGCAACTGATACTGCTGCTGCTGCACCAGTAGATACTGCTGCTGCTGATACAGCTGCTGCTGACACTGCTGCTGCTAAGTAATTTTAGCCAGTCTCACAAAAGAAGGTCCTTCGTTCGCGAAGGACTTTTTTTATGTCCAAAAATGAATAAAAACCAGAAAATAACTTCTTTTCTCGACCACTTTCCTCCGAAAGTGGCTGAATACTGTTTTCATCTTTGGGATGAGCTAAAGTTTGAATTGATTGTTTCGAAAAAAAGGGATAGTAAACTGGGGGATTTCCGCTATGCGCCTAACAAAGGTTTTCAAATTACGGTAAACCACAACCTCAACCCTTATGCCTTTTTAGTTACCTATCTGCACGAGGTTGCCCATCTCCTTACCTTTCAACGACATAAAAATGAAGTAAATCCGCATGGCCAAGAATGGAAGCAGGTGTTCTACGAACTTTTTGAACCGATTCTTGACCCTGAATTATTACCCGCTGAACTTGTTCCTGTATTGCAGGACTACCTTAAAAATCCAGTGGCTACTTCCAATGGATTTACACCCCTCGTGGAGGCTCTCAAAATATATGATCAAAATCAAGAGACAAGCCTTTTATTATACACGCTAGCGGAGGGATGTATTTTTCAATTAAAAAACCTCCGCTTAAAGAAAGGGAAACTACGTAGAACACGTTACATTTGCCAAGAGGTAGAAACAGGCAAATTATATCTCGTCGCAAAAAATGCACAAGTTCAACCCTTTGATTCATAAACGGATCTTTTTTATCTTCCTTTTAGGGTTGATCTGTTCTATTCAGACAAGTTTTTGCCAAAACGCATCCCCCCTACAACAAGGCAAATGGATTAAAATCGCGGTTACGCAATCTCAATTCTATCGACTCAATCAATCTTGGTTTGCCAAACATAAGATTCCAATGGCGAGCCCCATGAGCATCTCGATTTATGGCGCTAAATCAGGAATGTTAAATCCAGCGGCGGAAAACCAGCAAGGTTATTTAGAACCTGTCGCTGCCAGCTACCTAGGCAAGGAAGGGAAGTCGTGGGAGATTTTATTTTGGGGAGATTCCCCAGATGCTATCAACCAAAAAAAAGTTTGGCGCCAAGAGACGAATCTTTACAGCGATACCGCTTTTTACTATGTACAAATAGATGCCAAGAAAATCGAGGAGATTGAGGAAATTACCCCGGCCTTAGGTATCGGTCCAGCGCTTACATTTGCTTATGGCCTAAAACATTATGAGCCGGAAACCTACAATCTCTTGCAATCAGGTCGGACTTGGTTGGGGGATGCCTTCTTCGGAAACAGTAGCAAAATTTTACAATATTCACTGAATGATTATTTTGAGGGCAAACCGGCGTACTTGGAAGCTAAATTTTATGCACGCAGTATTTCGGCAAGTTCGTTCACGCTACAAGGATTGGGGAAAAGCCTCAACCTGAATCCAATCAGTGGCGCGCGCTACGATACCAAAGCAAGTCACGGAATCCTGGAAATGTGGCTGACCCCTACACTTTCCGCCAAGAACTGGAATCTACCCATCCAATATCAAGGCAATGGTGGGACAGGCTATATCGACTATATCAGCCTTTTGTATCCTCGTATCCTAGATGCTAAAAATACAAATCCGCTTTATCTTCTTCCAAACACCATCGATTCCACCATACATTTGTCCATTGCCAATTTGAGTTCTCAACAACAAATTTGGATTAATGACGGAGGCAAAAAGTGGCGCAAACTAACCAATAACCAAGCTTTTTTGTATCGATTCCAACCCAATAGTCGATTGGCTATTGCAGACATCAATCAAGCCGCAGAACCCACTTTTGTCGGTCATGTTGAAAATCAATCTTCCTTGACCATTCCAGCTTCGGCTGAACTCATTGTCATTTCATCACCAAGGTTGCAGAAAGAGGCGGAGAAACTGACGAGCTATAAAACAACAAAACGAGGTATTCAATCTTTCTCATTAAGCACATCAACCATCTATCAAGATTTTAGTGGAGGGAAACAAGATGTGACAGCCATTCGGAATTTTATTCGACATCAATATCAAAAAACAGGATCTAAACTAAAATATGTTATCCTCTTGGGGGATGCTTCCGTAGATTACAAGGGTCAAAGTATTGTTACTAGCCCACTTGAAAAAGCCTGCTTGGTTCCCACCTATCAAAGCAAGGAATCCCTAGAACCTCTATCAAGCTATGCATCGGATGATTATTTCGGAATCGTAGGAAAAAATGCCGGAGATTGGAGCGAGGAAGACAAGGCATCAAACGCAGATATCATGGTGGCTATAGGCCGAATACCAGCCAAAAATCCGCAAGAAGCAAAGATGTTCATTCATAAACTCATGGACTATGAGAGCAAACAACGTACACGACTAAGTCAGTTTGCTTGGGTAGCGGATGATGGAGATGCCAATATCCACATGCAAGATGCCGAGGATTTCTCCAAGCACCTGCTTGAGGCATTGATTCCCATCCAACAACACAAAGTATATCTTGACCAATATCCGATGAGTCAATTCAATGGTATAATGACTAGTCCATTAGCTACCCAAGCAGTCTTAAATCTATTCCAAGAAAAGGCAGATTTCATCCATTATACTGGCCACGGTTCCGAAAGTGGATTGGCAGATGAAAAATTACTGACAACTAACGACTTAGTAAAAATAAAAAACAATCAAAATTTACCCATTTTGTTGACAGCAACTTGTCAATTCGGGCGATTTGATGACCCCAATATTTTATCCGGCGGCGAAGTTAGTGTATTGTCGGATCAAGGAGGCGCCATCGCATTAATCAGTACCACGCGACCTGTATTCCAAAGTAGTAATTATCTATTTGGACAGGCATTCTATCGTTCCTTAATTGCTAATCGAAAAAATCTATCTTTCCGCTTAGGGGATTTGTTCCGAGAGGCTAAAAACCAAAGTCAAAGTGGGGTAATCAACCGAAATATCCAACTTTTAGGGGATCCCAGCTTAAGCCTACCTTGGGCATCGGAAGATCTTATGTTGGAATTGGATAGCCTCAAACAAGAACTAAAAGTTACCCATGAAAACCTTAATGGTCGGACCCTATCCATCCAATTACATCGGGTGACGGAACCGCAGAAAACATTGGGGACGAAAGAAATAGCCTATTCATACACAACCATGAGTCCAATCATTTGGAAATCGTCCCTAGTAAGTAAGAGTAAAAGTCAACGCATTCCATTAAATACGCTTCCCCACCTTCGCCAGGACAATTCGTATCACTTACTAGTTTGGTCCAACCAAGGTTCCGCATCCATTCCATTAAAAAATTGGAAAAACAAGCAACTTCCCGAACAAATAGCCCCAAAAATTACGATTGATTTGGTCAATGAAAAGGTGGAATCGAGCAGTGCAAGCCCAACAATCAAATTCAGTTTTGCCGACTCCTCAGGACTTTTATGGCAAAATAATCGGGGCGAAATTGCCTTTATTCGAATCGATGACAGCGTACGTATTGAATTAGCGCCAATCATTCAAGTGAAAGAAGGCAATACTCGGCTGGGAACTGCTAGCTTGAATTTAAAAAATTTAAAAAAGGGCAATCATAAAATTCAAGTATTTTGTTGGGACATCTACAATAATTACGCCGAACAAACGTTAAGTTTCCAAGTGGTTTCGGAAGAGGAGAATTTATTGGCTGGGCGCGTATATCCAAATCCATTAAGCAGGACGTTTAATTTTGCATTCGAACAATTAAACCCCTGGAATACAATGCCTTACCAATTAGAAGTAGTAAATCTTGCTGGTCAGACCCTTATAAGGAGGAATGGATACAGCGCATATCAGGGCAATAATGAAGGCATCATTACATTTGATTGGAGTGAAGATGAATGGCAAAAAATGAATCAAACGCTGATCGTAAAAATTAGTTTAACGGATGAGTTAAAAAATCAAGTAAAAATATTCCGATTAAAAACATCTACCCTAAAATAAGTTTTCACATTTTTTTTAGCATTAGAACAACCATTATCCTAAAAATTACCTATTTTTGTTTCTATACTAATTAGATTTAAAAGACTCTCTTATAATTTAATATACCATGACAAAGAATTATTCAATTATCCGCAAGGCACTTTTAACAGCCTTCACTGTATGCCTAGGCACATTCGCGTTTGGCCAAACATTGGTTTCTGGACAATTAAATTCAGGTAGAATCCCCACCCCAACGATGCTATTTTTGAATGTTGCTCCAGACGCACGCTCAGCAGCGATGGGAGATGCAGGTGTGGCTATATCATCAGACGTAAACGCGATTTATTGGAATCCTGCCAAATTAGCTGGTGCAGATAAAGACCTAGGATTTGCTATCTCGTACACGCCATGGTTACGTAACTTGGTTAATGATATGGCCCTTTACAACATCGCAGGTTACAAAAAAACTTCCAAAGATCAGGCATTCGGATTTTCGATAAACTACTTTGATCAGGGTCTTTTCCAAGCAACGTTAGCGAATGGTACGAGTGCTGGAAACTTCAATTCGAAAGAATATGCATTATCATTAACCCATGCAAGAAAGTTATCAAATGCGCTTTCATTGGGTGTTAATTTAAAATACATTAACTCCAACTTATTAGGTAATTACCAAGGAACTTCCGGTACAGGAGTGGCCATGAAACCTGCACAAACAGTGGCTGCGGATATCGCATTGTATTGGAATACGAACTCAGAAAAGAATTGGAATTATACGTATGGTTTAGTACTCTCGAATATTTCCGGCAAGGTATCTTACGGTGGTGCTGAAAAGAATTTCATCCCAACAAACTTGCGAGCAGGTGTGGCTGCAGTTAAAAACATTGATGATAAAAACAAATTGACCTTAACTTTTGATTTGAATAAGTTAATGGTTCCAACGCCTCAGTCAGTGGACGTAAATGGAAATAGAGTAGGAACAGACCCAACCACAACGTCGGCAATTGGAGGTATCTTCGGATCATTGTTTGATGCACCGGATGGATTTGGAGAAGAATTGAAAGAAGTGACAGCATCCATTGGAGCTGAATATCTATTCAACAACACATTTGCAATCCGTGGAGGTTATTTCAACGAGAGTGAGATGAAAGGAAATCGTAAATACTTTACCATGGGTGTAGGCTTTAAATTAGACCAAAAATATGGTTTTGATTTCGCTTACCTAGTACCAACAGGAACTAGCAGCCCGTTAGCTAATACGTTGCGTGTAACATTATTAGCAGCGATTAACAACGATAACGGTAAAAGATAATTAAACAAATTTCTTGTTTGCCAAATGACATTCCATCAGGAATGTCATTTGTTTTTATATTCCCATGATGATGCTAAATAGATCCATCGCGCCCCAGGCCTATCCCATCGAGTTAATCAAATTTCCGGCTGTTAAGTCCACAAAGCTTTCAAATGGGATAGAGATACAGTCCCTATCTCTTGGCGAACAAGCGGTATTTAAACTTGAATTCAGCGTGGCGGCCGGAGCTAGTTTAGCTGAAAAAGCAGGAATCGCAAACTTGACAGGTTCCCTCATGAAACGAGGAACATCCCAACGCAATGCAACGGAAATTCATCAAATCTTTGACTATTATGGTGCATTTTGGGATGTTCAAACAAATCTAGATACCGCCACCTTTGTACTCTACGGCTTGACCAAGCATCTCAAATCTTTGCTACCTTATGTGGTGGAAATCATTCAAGAGGCTAATTTCCCCATTGAGGAATTCGATAAAGAAATTGCTATTGAGGTCCAAAAAAACAAACTAAATTGGCAAAAAACAGCCTTTTCCGCGAGTCAGTTATTACGCCAACAGCTTTTTGCCACCGATAGCTATGGTCGGATTTCAACACCAGAAAGCATTGAAGCAATTCAACAGGTCGACTTGATTAATTTCCATGCCAGGTATTGGTTGGGAGCCATGCCCAAGATCTTTCTTTCCGGCAAAATCAGTGATGCTGCATTGGAAGAGGTTAAACAGGCCTTTGAAGGGATTAAAACTCAATTCGCCGCCCAAATCAGTTCATACACCCCAAAATCCCCTGTACAAAAACCCATTCATGAGATCCGAGAAAATGCCATGCAATCTTCCATTCGTTTAGGTATGATTTCCATGACGCGCCATCATCCCGACTACTTTAAATTTAGTGTATTGAACACCATTTTGGGGGGATTTTTTGGGTCACGCCTTCAAAAAAACATTCGAGAGGAGAAAGGATTTACCTATGGAATTTCCTCATCCATCATCCCTATGCAACGGGCAGGCTACTGGGTAGTGGGTACTGATGTAAATAACAGCAACGTAGAAGAAACCTGTGATGAAATTCGGAAAGAGATGCGGAAACTCCAACAAGAAGTCGTGGGAAGCGAAGAATTAACATTGGTCAAAAACTACTTAATGGGAAGTTTCACAGGTGAATTGACCCAAGCCTTTGACATTGCCGAAAAAATTAAAGTCATTCAATTGGACAATTTACCTTTGGATTTTTATGATCAGTTCCAACGACAAATTATGGAATGTACTCCTGAAGATTTATTGGAACTAGCAAATAAATATTTAGATCCAACAAATCTCCAGGAAGTCACAGTAGGAGGGCGTTAGAATCGAGCTAATTCCCGAAATTCATTGACGCGGGCTTCTAAATCTTGCTCTGTTATTTCAAGTAAACGCTCTGTACCAAATTTTTCTACGCAGTAAGAAGCCATCGCTGAGCCATAAACAATGGCCCTTCGCATGTTCTCAAAGGAAGTATCATCTGTTTTAGCAAGGTAACCGATAAACCCACCCACGAAAGTATCCCCTGCCCCGGTTGGATCAAATACCTCCTCCAAAGGTAATGCTGGGCAATAAAACATATTTTGATCTTGGAATAACAGGGCGCCGTGCTCCCCTTTCTTGATAATTAAAGTCTTAGGACCCATCGCCATAATCATCTTCGCTGCTGTACGCAAAGAGTACTGCTCAGATAATTGACGCGCCTCCTCATCATTGATGCACAACACATCTACCATCTTCAACACTTTCTTTAGGTCATCCATCGCTACATCCATCCAAAAATTCATCGTATCCATGACAATAAGTTTCGGCCGCTTAGTCAAACTTTGAATGGCTTCTATTTGCACCTGAGGTGTTAAATTCCCCAGCATCAGGTATTCACAATCTTGGTAAGACGCTGGAATTTCAGGTTTAAAATCCGCCAACACATTCAAATCCGTCACAAGTGTATCACGGGAATTCATATTGTTATGGTATTTGCCAGCCCAGAAAAAAGACTTCTCCCCTACTTTAACTTGTAACCCGTCCAAATTGATCCCTTTGGAAGTCAACATATCCATGTAAGACTGTGGAAAGTCATCGCCTACAACGGCTACCACATTTACACGAGGTAAAAAGAATGCGGATGACAAGGCAATATACGTACAAGACCCTCCGATAATTTTATCGGTCTTTCCATAAGGGGTTTCTAATGCATCGAACGCAACGGTTCCAATTGTTAATAAACTCATGATAAAGGATTTAACCAACCTTAGGACATCGACTAAAGGGCTGGTTTGGATTAAAAAATAAACGATATGTAATATAAGTCTTCTCGTTGGTCGCTCCTAACTGGGAGACAAAACGCAACATTTTCGGATTAAAGTCCCCAACCCAATTCATATCCATGGTTTCATAAGGATAAAATGGATTTTCACGAGCAGCTGTACGAAAACGCAAAGCGATCGCTGATTCGACTCCTTTCCCTTGGTGAGCGGGAACAACCCCAAAAATAACTCCGCAGGCACGCGTCAAAGCTCCGCGCATTTTTAACAATAAAAACTTAATCATTCCCCACCAATTTAAGCGCCCATTTAAGTGCTTAATGATTTGATTGAGATCAGGAATCACGATAAAAAAAGCTACGGGTTCTCCTTCTGATGTATAAGCAAACCATAGCAACTGTTCATCGATAATCGGCTTCATCGTCTTAACCAAGCGTTGTGCCTGTTCCGAACTCATCTCCTGGACGCCTGGAAATTTCGCCCAAGCTGCATTGAAAATGATGCGAAAATCCTCCGCATATTTATTCAATTTCGACTTCTCAATGTGCTGAAAAACATACTCAGGATTCTGATAAATCCGACTCGCTTTTTCCTCAATCGCGTCACTCACATTCGCTCCTCGAATGGAAGAAACATACACATATTGCTGGAAGTAATCTTGAAAACCATATTCCTCAAAAAACGGAATGTAATACGCTTTCGTCCAAGGCATTTTGTAGGTAGGCTCATATTCCCAACCCTTCACCATCAAACCCCAAAAACTATCCCGCTCTCCAAAATTAATCGGCCCGTCCATCCCTTCCATGCCATGTGCCTTCAGCCATGTTTTACAGGCATCAAACAAGGTAAATGCAGCATCCTTGTCTTCAATGCACTCAAAAAATCCCATGCCCCCAACTGGGACCTCCTCTTTGGATTGCTCAAAAAATGCGGCTACCCGACCAATCACCTGGCCAGCTTCATTAAATAAAATCCAGCGAATAGCATCCCCTTTTTTGAAATGTGGATTTTTCTTCGGATTAAAAATCGATTCCACATCCGAATCCAAGGGACGAATCCAATTAGAATCGGATCGATAAAGATCCACCGGAAATTGTAAAAAAGCTCGTTGAAGCGATTTGTCCTCGCCTACTTCCTTTAGCTGCATGATTGAATTTCAAAAACACACAAAGATAACACAATCTGAAAAGAATCGTTTCGAACTTGGCGAATTTGGGAAGTTTGGTGAATTAAAAGAATCAGCGTAATTTTAATTCCTTTTTAAGGAGTCTACACAAGCCCTAAAATTCATGCAGCCGTTAAAAATATACAACACACTCAGTCGTGAGAAAGAAGTATTTACCCCCATTAATGCTCCCCACGTGGGACTTTATGTTTGTGGGCCGACGGTCTATAATTTTGTGCACTTAGGCAACCTGCGCACCTTTACCTCATTCGACATCTTACATCGGTATCTAAAATTCATTGGGTACCAAGTACGCTATGTTCGCAATATCACAGATGTGGGACATTTGGTCGGCGATGGTGACGAAGGGGAAGACAAAATTGGCAAAATGGCCAAGCTTGAGAAGTTGGAACCCATGGAAATTGTTCAGCGCTACACCAACGATTTTCATCAAGTGTTATTACAATTCAATCTATTGCCACCGAGTATAGAACCTACGGCAACGGGTCACATCGTGGAACAGATTGAAACGACTAAAATCCTATTGGAAAAAGGTTTGGCATATCAATCCCATGGATCTATCTATTTTGATATTGAAACATACAACAAACAAGGTGGTGACTATGGCCATTTATCAGGTCGTATCTTAGATGACTTATTGACCGAAACCCGGGATTTAGATGGAGTCGGCGAGAAAAAAAGCCCCTTGGACTTTGCCCTTTGGAAAAAAGCTTCCCCCGAGCATATTATGCGTTGGCCATCTCCATGGGGCGATGGTTTCCCAGGCTGGCACTTGGAGTGCACTTGCATGAGTCATAAATATTTGGGAGACACTTTCGATATTCACGGCGGTGGAATGGACTTAAAATTCCCTCACCACGAATGTGAAATCGCCCAAGCAAAAGCGGCCCACGGACGCGCACCTGTACGCTATTGGATGCATACCAATATGCTAACCGTTAACGGCCAAAAAATGAGTAAATCATTAGGTAATTCCTTTTTACCCAGTGAATTATTTTCCGGAGCTCATCCCTTGTTAGATCAAGCCTACAGTCCCATGACGGTTCGTTTCTTTATGTTACAATCGCAATACCGGAGTACCTTGGACTTCTCCAATGATGCCCTCAAAGCAGCCCAAAAAGGTTATAAGCGGATAGCCAATGGGCTACGTATCATCAAGGGAATGGAATACGATTCGATGTCCCCCGGTGATTTAGACAAAGAACAAATCACCGAAATCGAAAGTGCTATTCAAGGCTGCTTCGATGGCATGAACGATGATTTAAATACGGCTGTAACAATTTCACATCTATTTACGTTATTAAAGAAAATCAACCAGCTCCATACGGGACAACTTACCTTTACCCAATTGGGTGAAGAAACTTTTGATCGATTAAAGACCCATTACATCGATTTCCTAGAACAGGTATTAGGTCTTCGAGAGGAGTTTCCATCGGATCAGGAAGCTTTGATTAAGGGAATGTTAGCCCTGTACAGCAATTTCAAAGAGAAACGCGAGTATGACAAGGTTGACGAAATTCGAGCTAGCTTTAAGGCCATGGGCCTGCTGGTAAAAGATATGAAAACACGTATCGACTGGGCATACGAAGAATAAAATTATGTTTAGAAATTTATCTCCTACGGTTCGTAACTTACTGATCATTAACATCGCGGTTTTTGTTTTTAGCGGATTCATCCCCAATGAATTGTTAAGTCTACATTACTTTCAAGCGAAGGATTTTTATGTATTCCAATTAGTCACCTACATGTTTGCACATGCTAGTTTGTTACACTTGATTGGGAATATGTTCGGGCTTTATATGTTTGGTTCCTTATTAGAGCGAATTTGGGGCCCTCAGCGCTTCTTATTCTTTTATTTTTTCTGTGGCATTGGTGCAGGTTTACTCTACATGGGAATTCAACATTTCGTTGATTTTGCTGATTTCCGGCAAGCAACCGAAATTGTCTTGAGTGATCCAAGTTCGATGCATTTATATGATTATGCCCAGCATTATCAGGTAATCCCTTTACCCGATGGCAATGTCAATATCGAGTGGGCAAAAGCAAATTATGCGGAATATGTGAATCGCAGTCAACTAGTAGGGGCATCTGGAGCGATATTTGGTATACTAATGGCTTTTGGCTACCTATTCCCAAACTCAGAAATGTATTTATTTCCATTTCCAATCCCGATTAAGGCAAAATACTTTGTGAGCGCATACGGGTTGTATGAGTTGTACCAAGGAACCGTTCAGAATCCACAAGATAATGTTGCCCATTTTGCACACATAGGTGGAATGATTTTTGCGGTAATCCTATTGATGGTTTGGAAAACCAATCGTAATCACTTCTTTTAGGATGCGCGAATTCTGGCAAAATACGATTCGCATGCTCATGCAACCAGGTCAAGGTTTGTTAAAAATCATTGCGGTAAATTGTGCAATTTTTATCCTTTTAATGGTTTTTCGGCTAATCAGTATTTTTTCAGGACATTCCCTGGTATATGATGCCCTATTGGAATCACTAACCTTGTCTTCCCAATTTTCGCATATATTACAAGCCCCTTGGAGCTTACTTAGTTACTTTTTTGTTCATATTGAAATATTTCACTTAGCTTTTAATATGATGTTTTTGTACTGGTTTGGGCAAATTCTTCAAGAGGTAATCGGAAATAACAAAAGTGTTCGGATCTACTTTATGGGAGGCCTCGTTGGCGCTCTTGCCTTCTTTTTAGCCTACAACTTTATTCCATTTTTCATTCAAAGAGGTGACGCATACCTTTTAGGAGCTTCCGCAGGGGTATTTGCAATTGTAGTCGCGGCAGCAACCTTACGACCTAACTATGAGGTTCATTTGTTCTTGTTAGGTTTTGTTCGCATTAAATACATAGCAGGCTTTTACATGATTTGGTCCTTACTAGAAACAGTTGGAGCAAACGCTGGCGGAAATATAGCCCACCTTGGAGGGGCCTTGTGTGGTTTGTGTATGGGATATCTTTTTGAACATCCCCTTACTTGGCGATGGCCTCAAAAAAAAGATCGCGTATTTATTAATGCCCCTTATACCCGGACAGCGCCCCCGCATAAAGGGACCGAAAACATCGATGAGGAAGAATTGAACCGCATTCTAGACAAAATTTCAAAGTCGGGCTACGACTCGCTTAGCAAACAAGAGAAGCGAAGATTGTTTACGGCGAGTCAAAAAAATGAGTAAGGCTCAAAAACATTTTTACCTTTGTATAGTTTTTCTTTCACTTGAATAATTTATTTGTGTCAACTCAATTCCCAGCAGGCCCTTTACTAAGCAAGATTCAGGCTCCCGCCGATCTTCGTAAGTTGAAAGCCAATCAGCTTCCCGCTGTTTGCGACGAATTGCGTCAATTCATCATTGACCATGTATCTGTTAATGGTGGGCACTTTGGAGCGTCTTTAGGCGTAACCGAATTGACCGTGGCATTACATTATGTATTTAATACCCCTTATGATCAACTCGTTTGGGATGTTGGACACCAGGCCTACGGACATAAAATATTAACAGGCCGACAAGGTGTTTTCCATACTAACCGTTTACTGGGGGGTATCAGTGGATTTCCCAAGCGTTCAGAAAGTGAATACGATACTTTTGGAGTAGGTCACTCATCTACCTCCATCTCGGCGGCGCTAGGGATGGCTGTAGCATCTCGCTATAAAAAAGAATTAGATAAGCAGCACATCGCGGTGATTGGAGATGGCTCAATGACCGCGGGTATGGCCTTTGAGGCGATGAACCATGCGGGAGATATCCCCAATAACATGATTATCATTTTGAATGATAATTGCATGGCGATCGACCCCAATGTGGGGGCTTTGAAAGAATACCTAACCGACATTACCACGTCACATACCTACAACAAGGTAAAAGATGATGTATGGAATTTATTGGGCAAAATGTCGACTTTCGGCAAATCTGCTCAAGAAATCGTTTCCAAAATCGAGAATGGACTGAAAGCTACTTTGTTAAAACAAAGTAATTTATTTGAGTCGTTTAATCTGCGTTATTTTGGACCTATTGATGGCCACGATGTAGAATATTTGGCAACTGTTTTGCGCGACTTGAAGGATATCCCAGGTCCGAAAATTTTACACTGTGTAACGACCAAGGGAAAAGGGTATTCGTTAGCTGAAAAAGATCAAACACTCTGGCACGCCCCAGGTAAATTTGATAAAGTAACTGGAGAAATCGAGAAAAAGACCTACGATAATCCGCAACCACCCAAGTACCAAGAAGTTTTTGGACATACCCTCGTAGAACTTGCGGAACAAAATCCGAAAATCATGGGAATTACCCCCGCGATGCCATCGGGGTCATCCATGAATATCATGATGCGCGCGATGCCAGATCGTGCTTTTGATGTCGGAATAGCCGAACAACATGCGGTTACCTTCTCAGCTGGATTAGCCACTCAAGGCATGACAGTATTCTGTAACATTTACAGTTCATTCATGCAGCGGGGCTACGACCAAGTTGTACACGATGTGTGTTTACAAAAGCTTCCTGTTATTTTCTGTCTAGATCGTGCAGGTTTAGCCGGTGCCGACGGACCTACCCACCATGGTAATTTAGATATCGCCATGATGCGTTGTGTCCCGAACATGATTGTAGCAGCACCACGCAATGAGCAAGAATTGCGCAACATCATGTATACCGCCTCATTAGATTCATTCAAAGAGCGTGGCGAAGCCATTAGTATTCGCTACCCGAGAGGCCAAGGCGTCATGCCAGCCTGGCGGACAAATTTTGAGGAAGTTCAACTAGGGAAAGGTGTCCAACTTAAGAAAGGGAAAGATATTGCCATTTTGAGTATTGGACATATAGGAAACGAAGCCATCAAGGCCGCCGAACAACTCGCTTCTCAGGGAATCGATGCCGCACACTATGATATGCGCTTTGCAAAACCTTTAGATGAAGAGCTTTTGCATGAAATATTTACAACCTATAACACCGTCTTAACGGTAGAAGACGCATCCATTGTGGGCGGCTTCGGTTCTGCCATTGCCGAATTCATGGTGGATCACCAATACCAGGCCAAAATAATTCGCCTTGGAATCCCAGACCAAATCGTAGAGCATGGCGAACAACATGAGCTGTATGCACTCTGCGGGATTGATTCAAAGGGAATTGCACAAAAAATAGCTGAACATTTCGGTTCCAAAGCAAGCGTTAAGGCATCAAAGGCCCTGACAGAATAATTCTGCCTGCATTGATTTTTAATCAATTAGCACTTTTCAAAGAAATAATCACTACCTTTGCACCTTAAATTCCCCGACTTAGGAGAATTTTAATTCATTCAACGCCTACATTTTTATGCAAAGCATTCGTAACATTGCCATCATTGCCCACGTTGACCACGGTAAAACGACTCTTGTG
>JACCDK011198335.1_pt1 | contig 20032 bp, 18 predicted proteins | sample 7445871 | NCBI WGS metagenome assembly JACCDK01 (sample SAMN15323436, study PRJNA562643) | freshwater metagenome | isolation source: river surface water | place: USA:Blue River Watershed | collected 2017-08-15
CTTCTTTCTCGCTTCGATAAATGGCCCAGTGATAACCAGATATTGCGGCGTTAGTGATTAGTATTCCAATAACAAAACGAGTATCTCTAAAAGTATTCATTCCGAATTGAGAATTTAGAATGTCATCAAACAGTAGAAATATGCCCGTGATTAGAGAAATAACGGCCGCTACGCCGGATACACCAAAGAGCATGAGTAAGAAAATTCTCCTTGTGGGTGAAGCGAGATCCTCTTCTGCTTTTAGCACTTCGCGCTCGATTCGATTCCAGAAAAACCACCAAATCGGTGCGCCAACAACTAAGAGAGTGATAGCTAGTATCAGAGAGTTTGAGCCCGCACCCGATGCGGAGATATCACTTGGGGTAACGCTCTCGATTGCAGCTACGATAATTGTCAATACGCCGAGGGATGCAGCAATCAGACTTACTCCAGAAACTATGTATTCATAAATTCTTCGAAGCTCAGTTCTAGCGCGATCTTCTGCAAGTAAGGAACGGTGATATGTCCATATTGCAAGACCAGTTGCGGAAGCGCCTAAAGCGCTAGCCGTAGAGAAGAAATGTTGAGCCGCCGAATCATCTCCGGTATCCCCGAAGAACCAGACGAGAACGTCATAGAGGGTAACGCTCAAACCGGCTACTAGTGTGATGAAGCTTGCAGCAATACCTGCGAGGAATACGTAAGCGTGCCATAAAAAGTCGCGTGTGAACTTTAACGCTCCTCGATACCAATAGATAAGCCAGACTGGAATTCCTAGCAGCAGATTTATCGCGCTATTTACTACCGGATCTGTCCGTTCAATTGAAAGCACCTCTTTTTCTAAGTTAATTAGTTGTTCAATTGAATTGCCAACTAGGCCACCTAATCCCACTGCAAAAATAGATAACCCAATAGCAGAACCAATTAAGTATTGGGGTCGATTGGCATCACCAATATGCCCAGATAGCCGTAAGTGGAATATCCAAATCAATGCCCACACCAGCAATTGGGAAAGTGCACTTCCCCGGTACGGATCATTGCCTATTGCCCACGAAAGTACGCCGTGTAAACCATAGAGCGCAACTACCAACGAAGTTATAGATGCGATTGTTAAGTAGGCATGCCAAGCTAAACTTTTTCGCTCACTTGGATCATCTTTAAGGTTTCGATTTGACCAACGTCCAAATAAATAGGTTAACGGTATTCCAACGAGCGTGAATGAGAGATTACGGGCAAGATCCGTTCTACTTTCAGCAATTACTCTTCCAAAATCTAAAGTTCTACCGAGCAAGCCGGAAAGACCAACTCCCGCTATAACGACGGAAAAGAAAAGAAGTGAGTAATGAAACAATCGTCGGATAGAGAAGGCGCTAGAACCGCGTTTTCCAGCGCGGCTAAACAATTTAAATGCAGCAAAGAAAAGTAGACCAACAATGAGAATTTGTATGAATATCGCGGCAATCATTTAGTAATAGTCCCGCAATCCCAAAGTGGCCATGGAATACCCTCTATATGCCAACTACCGTTCTCTATTACTAGCCGATATGTATGAGATTCTGTGTAGCCATCATCAAATGGTCCACCTGAGCCGGTATTTGCATCTATCTTCACATATGCGCTATTTCCATCAGTTGAAGTTGAAACTAGGTTCACTCTTAAAGTGTCCGATACATATGCCCTATCAATATCAGAAGCATCGCATTGTGAACCTTTTACAAAATATTCTGCGGCTTGATCATTTTTACCTTCAATAATTGCTGTTAGATATAGCTGAACCACTCCCTCAGGAGTCGCAGGCGATAACTTAACTTCATCTCTATTTGCCGAAAAGATAGCTGAGAAGATAACTAAAGCAATTGAGGCAAAGGCAATCACCAATAAAATCCGGTTTGAGGTCTTTCGCGACATGTTCCTAATTATCGTCCTCAGCCGGGTATAAACCTCGTATTACTCTCACGAGGTTCCCTCAATCTCTTTCTCTTTGCCAAGAAACTAGGCTGGAATAGAATGCACACGTGGAATTGCAGAAAATAATCCTCTACTACGGTTTTGCTCCAGTCGCTGATCCGAATGCGGTACGACTTTGGCAGAACTCTCTCTGTGAATCTCTCGGTTTGAAGGGAAGAATCCTCATCTCTCGCCATGGCATAAATGGAACTCTGGGCGGAGAAATGTCTGCTCTAAAGAGTTATGTTAAACAGACAAAGCAATATCCGGGTTTTAAGAAGATTGACTTCAAGTGGTCAGATGGGACTGGGGATGATTTCCCAAGACTGAGTGTCAAAGTTCGTGAGGAGTTAGTTTCATTCGGAGTTGCTGATGAAATACAAGTAGATGTAAATGGTGTAGTTGATGGTGGCGAGCACTTAACTCCAGAAGCGCTCCACGAACTAATTGATGCTCGAGGTGAAGATGTAGTTTTCTTCGATGGGAGAAATTCCTATGAGGCAAAAGTTGGAAAGTTCAAAAATGCGGTAGTTCCACAAGTAAAGACAACGAAGGACTTCATTGGTGAGATTGAGAGTGGAAAGTTTGATCATCTAAAGAAGAAGCCAGTCGTCACTTACTGCACCGGTGGAATTCGCTGTGAAATCCTCTCCAGTGTCATGAAGAAGCGTGGCTTTGAAGAGGTCTACCAAATTCAAGGTGGCATCGTTCGTTATGGCGAAAAATATGGCGATCGCGGCTATTGGGAAGGTTCGCTCTATACCTTTGATGGGCGCATGACGGTCGACTTCTCCCCGGAGACCAAAATCATCGGCGAGTGCGACCTCTGTGGAAGTCCAACAAAGTCTTTTACAAACTGTGCAAACCAATCTTGCCACCAGCTCTATCTTCTCTGCGGCAAGTGCCTTTCTGATCCGAAGAATATGGAGTGCACACATGTCGCGGCGGAAACTTCTATCAACTGATAATAAATATTCTCGGGGCATAGTCGTTGTTTGCGCTGGTTCTAAGAAGTACCCTGGAGCGGCGTTGCTCTCCGTGGGCGGTGCGCGGGCCGGTAATGCGGGCTATATAAAGTTTTTCAGTAAGAGTCGCGAATTATCGCTCTTAGTCGTCTCGAAGTATCCCGATGTCGTACCAATATCCGAGCTAAAAGGGCAACGCGTCGATGCCTTACTTGTTGGACCGGGTGAAAGTTCTCTCCCCCACATACCGAAAGTTCCACTGGTTCTCGATAGCGCCGCAATCTCTAATGTCACTAAGAAACAAACTCGAAGCAAAAATCAAATTATTGTAATTACGCCACATGAAGGTGAATTAAAATACTTAGGAGACTCTTATTTAAGATCATTACAAAATCTAACTCGCGTAGAAAAAGCTAAGAAGATAGCTAATGACTTCTCAGTTATCGTTATTTTAAAGGGTGCAGGAACCGTGGTTGCAACTCCCGATCAAAGAGTTTTTATAGATGAGATTGGCGGTGCCGAACTTGCAACTGCTGGATCTGGAGATTTGTTGGCAGGATTAGTTGCTTCGATGCTTGTTGATGTTAAGAACGAGAGTGATCCCTTTGAATTGGCATCTACAGCAGTAAAGATGCACTCGAAGGCGGGGCGTTTAGCGGCAAAGAAATTTAAGACGGTAACGGCCTTAGAAATTCTGGATTGCCTACCCCTTGTTTGAGAATCGATGGGGGTTAGTGATTAGATAGCGATATGTCTGAGATCATCCCTAACCCCGCGCGGGGTAAGGAAGTTTTTGATCTTGATCGCAAATTCGTATTCCACTCTTGGTCTGCTCAGGGCCAAATCTCGCCACTTCCTGTTGCAGGAGGCAAAGGCTCCTATTTTTGGGATTTCGATGGGAATAAGTACTTAGACTTTTCTTGCCAATTGGTCTTCACAAATATTGGATTTCAACATCCTAAAGTTATTGAAGCCATCAAGAAACAGGCAGACACTCTCGCAACAGTGGCGCCACAAGTAGCTAATGATGTTCGAAGCGAAGCGGCTATGCGAATAGTTGAATTAGCAGGCTCAAAATTCGCAAAAGTATTCTTCACAAACGGCGGTGCCGATGGAATAGAGAACGCTATTCGTATGGCGCGCTTATTTACCGGTCGACATAAAATTCTTTCTTTCTATCGTTCGTATCATGGCAATACCTCAGCTGCGATCTCAGCCACGGGCGATCCCCGTCGTTGGCCCAATGAGTTTGCATATGGTCATGTGCACTTCTTCGGCCCATTTGCATACCGAAGCGCATTCTGGGCGAAGTCCGAAGAGGAAGAGTGTGCGCGGGCGCTTGAACATCTTGAGAATACGATTATTTTTGAAGGCGCAAAAACTATCGCCGCTATCTTGATTGAATCAGTAGTTGGAACTGCCGGAGTTCTCATTCCTCCTAAGGGATATTTAGATGGAGTCAGAGCGCTCTGCGATAAATACGGAATTCTCTGGATTGGCGATGAGGTCATGTCCGGGTTTGGTAGAACTGGAAAATGGTTCGCTTATCAACACTCTAACGTTGAGCCCGACTTAATTGTCTTTGCTAAAGGTGTTAATTCCGGATACGTACCTCTCGGTGGTGTTGTGATTTCACACCCGGTCTCAGAGTCATTTAATGACCGAGTATTTCCAGGCGGGCTTACCTACTCAGGTCATCCACTTGCTTGTGCGGCAGCGGTTGCGACTATTGATGTCATGAAAGAAGAGAAGATTGTGGAACAGGCTAAGCAAATAGGTGAAGAAGTCCTCGGGCCCGGACTTCGGGAGTTGGCAACAAAGCACAAAGTAATCGGTGAGGTACGAGGCCTAGGAGTTTTTTGGGCGCTAGATCTAGTAACCGATCGAAATTCGCGCGCACCGCTAGCGCCGTACGGAGGTACGAGCCCTGCTATGTCAACACTTGTTGCTGAATGTAAGAAACGTGGGTTAATGCCATTTACTAACTTCAATAGATTGCATGTGGTTCCGCCTTGCAACATAACCGCCGATGAAGCGCGCAAAGGGATTCAAATTCTCGATGCCGCCTTTGCAACCATTTCACATCACTATGAAGGTAAGGATTGACTTTGAGTTCCCGAAAATTAACTCACTTTATAAATGGCGCATCATGGAATGGTGCTGCTGAGCGAAGTGGCGATGTATTTAATCCAGCAACTGGAGAGGTCATTGCAAAGGTTGATTTTGCCACCAATAAAGTCGTAGATGAAGCGGTAAATGCAGCAAAACAAGCCGGAGCAGAATGGCGTAACACTTCACTTGCAAAGCGAACTCAGATCCTCTTTGCCTTCCGAGAGATTGTTAATAACCGTAAAGAGGAGCTCGCAAAGGCGATAACTCTTGAGCATGGCAAAGTTTTATCTGATGCGATTGGTGAAGTAACGCGAGGACTTGAAGTAGTCGAGTTTGCCTGTGGAATACCACACCTATTAAAAGGCGGATTTAGTGAAGGGGTATCAACTGGAATTGATGTCTATTCGATTCGCCAACCCCTTGGAGTAGTAGCGATCATTTCTCCTTTCAACTTCCCCGCAATGGTGCCCATGTGGTTCTTTCCTATCGCGATCGCAACTGGTAACTCGGTAATACTCAAACCAAGTGAGAAAGATCCAACTCCGTCGTTATTGATGGCTTCATATTGGAAAGAGGCTGGGCTACCTGATGGAGTATTTAATGTGGTTCACGGAGATAAAGAAGCGGTCGATCGAATTTTGGAGCATCCTGATATCGCATCGGTTTCTTTCGTTGGCTCAACGCCAATTGCGAAGTACATATATGAAAATGGCACAAAGGCCGGTAAGCGGATCCAAGCGCTAGGTGGTGCAAAAAATCATATGTTGGTGCTACCTGACGCCGACTTAGAACTTGCCGCAGATGCCGCTGTGAATGCTGGATTTGGCTCAGCTGGTGAGCGTTGCATGGCGATTTCAGCGCTAGTGGCGGTAGATCCGGTTGGCGATGCATTAGTTGCAAAAATCACCGAACGAATAAGCAAGTTACGCACCGGCGATGGCAACGCGGGAGCGGATATGGGTCCACTAGTCACATCAATTCACCGCGACAAAGTTGCCTCCTACATTGATGCCGGAGAGAGCGCGGGCGCCAAATTAGTAGTTGATGGTAGAAATCCAAAAGTTGAGGGAGCTGCTTCCGGTTTTTGGTTGGGTCCTACCCTCTTTGATCATGTAACGGCAGATATGTCTATCTATAAAGAGGAGATCTTTGGACCAGTTCTCTCAGTCTTAAGAGTTAAGAGTTACGACGAAGGTCTCCAACTTATTAACAGTCATAAGTATGGAAATGGCACTGCAATATTTACAAATGATGGCGGCGCAGCTAGAAGATTTCAAAATGAAGTTTCAGTAGGAATGATTGGAATCAACGTGCCCATCCCCGTTCCTACCGCTTACTACTCATTTGGCGGTTGGAAGAGTTCACTCTTTGGTGACACTCACGCCCACGGAACTGAAGGAGTTCACTTCTTTACTCGTGGAAAAGTAGTAACAAGTAGATGGCTTGATCCCAGCCATGGCGGAATAAATCTTGGCTTTCCCCAAAATCGTTAATCTCTCTTTACAAATAACTCCATCAATTCATTAACCGGCATTTTTGAAAGCTCTTCGTAATTAAGAGTGGCATTAGCAATAATTGCGGACTCCGAGGGGCTGAAGATACGGTCAAGATTAGTTCTGTATTTCTTTATCAAAAGCGGAATACCCTCCGCCCGGCGCCGTTTATGCCCGATTGGATATTCGATTGCTACCTCATCGCTTGCCGATCCATCTTTAAATATCACTCTTACAGCATTGGCGATTGAGCGCTTCTGCGGATCATGGTAATCCTTGGTGAATTGTGAGTCTTCAACGCAGACAATCCGCTCTCGAAGGGCATCAATTCGCGGATCAGCAGCGATGTCATCCTCGTAATCTCGAGCAGTCAAGCGCCCAAAAATCAAAGGGATCGCAACCATGTATTGAATAGTGTGATCTCGGTCGGCTGGGTTTCGAAGTGGACCTTTCTTATCAATAATTCTTATACACGCTTCATGGGTACGAATCTCGATTCGCTCAATCTCATCTGAAGTTTTACCAGCCTTCACCATCTCGCTATGTATTTTCATTGCTGCCTCTACAGCAGTCTGGGCATGAAATTCTGCGGGGAACGAGATCTTAAATAGAACGTTTTCCATAACATAAGTTCCGTAGGGACGTTGGAACTTAAATTTGTTTCCATTAAATGAAACATCATAGAAACCCCAAGTTTTAGCAGAGAGGGCCGAGGGATAACCCATCTCCCCAGTCTTTGCAATTAAGGCAAGGCGAACTGCTCTTGAGGTTGCATCACCAGCCGCCCAAGATTTTCGCGATCCGGCATTAGGAAAGTGTCGATAAGTGCGCAGCGATTGGCCATCAACCCACGCTAAGGAGATTGCGTTTAAAAGTTGATCGCGGGTTAATCCAAGCATTTTGCCGACGACCGCCGTGGAAGCAACTTTCACAAGAATCACATGATCTAAGCCAACTTTGTTAAAGGAATTTTCAAGAGCGATACAACCTTGAATTTCATGGGCCATAATCATCGCTTCAAAAACATCGCTCATCAAAAGTGGTTTACCACCATTTGCTACCGCACTTCGAGAAAGCCAATCGGCAACAGCGAGAATTCCGCCCAAATTATCGGAAGGATGGCCCCATTCAGCAGCTAGCCAAGTATCGTTGAAATCAAGCCATCGAATTGCAGCACCGATATTAAATGCACCCTGAACCGGATCAAGTTCAAAATTTGTTCCGGGCACACGAGCGCCATTTATAACTTTCGTTCCAGGTGTTATTGGACCTAAGAGTTTTCGACATGCTTCATATTCGAGCGCCTCAAGACCACAACCAATCGTGTCCAAAAAGCAATGCCAGGCAGTCTCCTTGGCAAGTGTTGAATTAATTCTGTAATTCAGGACATAGTCAACAATGTCCACTATCTCTTGATCAAAGGGGAGATCTGACTTTGTGTAATTTGAAGACACTATCTATCTCCGATCTTCACAAAATTCCGATTCTCAGGTCCAGTGTAAATTGCGCTGGGGCGAATGATTTTATTGTCATGGCGTTGCTCGATTATGTGTCCAGACCACCCCGTTAGACGAGCGAAAATAAAGATAGGTGTGAAGAAAGAAGTTGGAATGCCCATCTCTTTATAAGCAACCGCTGAGAACCAATCAAGGTTTGGGAACATTTTCTTTCTCTCCCACATAACACTCTCAATCCGTTCTGCGATCAAATAGAGATTTTTATCGCCATTTTCCTGGGAAAGGGCTTGGGCAATTGCCTTGATGATTGGATTGCGCGGATCAGCGATTGTGTACACCGGGTGCCCAAATCCAATGATTACTTCCTTATTCGCAACTCTACTTTCAATGTCGCGCTGTGCGTCATCTGGACTTCCATAACGCTCTTGTATTTCTAGCGCGACCTCATTTGCGCCACCGTGTTTTGGTCCGCGTAATGCGCCAATTGCGCCAGTAATGGCTGAATAGATATCTGAGGATGTTCCTGCGATTACCCGCGCGGTAAATGTGGAGGCATTGAACTCATGCTCCGCATAAAGTATTAGGGAGGCGTGCATCGCCTTTATCCAAGAGTCTCGCGGTTTACTCTGATGCAGAAGTGTTAGGAAGTGCTCTCCTACGGAATTTGCGCCCGTTTCCAGCGTGATTCGCTTACCGCTGTTAGCGAAGTGGTACCAATAAAGCAAGATTGAAGGCGTGCAAGCAATTAGCTTGTTTGCAATAGCTAAAGCGGCATCGTCTCCATGATTGATTGGTTCGGGTGAGTGGCAACCAAGAGCTGAAACTCCGGTGCGAATTACATCCATCGGATGGGCAGTTTTCGGAAGGTTTTCGAGAATTGTGAGGACTGGGGTTGGCAATCCCCTTAACTCTGAAAGCTCACTCTTGTATTTCGAAAGTTCGCTGACGTTAGGTAATTTTCCATAGAGGATAAGGAATGCAACCTCTTCGAACTCACAATTTTCAGCAAGATCTTTAATGTCATAGCCACGATAGTGAAGATCGTTACCGCTCTGGCCAACCGTCGATAGAGCGGTCGCACCAGCTGGAACGCCGGAGAGTGCGACAGATTTCTTCGCTTTAAACTCGCTCATTCTCCGCGTTTCTCAGAGTTGAATCTATCGAGAGTCTTTTCATACTCGTAATAATTGATTCTTTCATAGAGCTCTTCCCGAGTCTGCATCTCACTTATAAGTGATTTCTGAGTTCCCTCTTTTCGAATGACCTCAAATACCTGCTCCGCTGCCTTGTTCATAGCGCGAAAAGCGGAGAGCGGATAGAGCGCCATAGCAACTTGCGCACTACGTAACTCCTCGACTGTGAACAAAGGAGTCATTCCAAATTCCGTAATGTTTGCAAGTACCGGAGCCTTAACTGAACGCGTGAAATGCTTATAGTCATCAAGGCTAGTAATCGCCTCTGCGAAAATTGCGTCAGCGCCCGCAGCAATGTAGGAATTGGAGCGCGCTATCGCACTTTCTACCCCTTCATTCGCCACAGCATCAGTGCGTGCTATCAGATAGAAAGAATCTTCACCTCGAGCAGATACTGCTGCTTTGATGCGATCGACCATCTCAGCTTCACTGACAATTTCCTTATTTGGTCGATGTCCACAACGCTTGGCTCCGACTTGATCTTCGATATGAGCTCCGGCTGCGCCTGCTGAAATCAAAGATTTGATGGTGCGCTCGATATTAAAAGCAGAAGGTCCAAATCCAGTATCAATATCTACCAATAAAGGTAAATCACATACTGCAGTGATTCTGCGGACATCAACAAGAACATCTTCAAGAGTTGTTATTCCAAGATCCGGTAGCCCAAGTGATCCAGCAGCAACGCCGCCTCCGGATAGGTATATGGCTTTATAGCCGGCTCGCTTTGCAAGTAACGCGTGATTGGCATTTATGGTTCCAACAATTTGTAGCGGCGATTCTGCAGCTAAAGCTGCGCGGAATTTCGAGCCGGCTGAACTCACTTCGCGAACCTATCAAAGAGTTCGCGCTTAACGCGAAGTAGGTCAAGAGCTGCAATTGCGCTGTCATATCCCTTATCTTCTTTACTTCCCGCTACTCCGCTTCGTGCAACTGCCTGTTCTATGTTTTCAACGGTGAGGACTCCAAAACCGATTGGTTTATCTAGGTCGAGGGAGACGCGCATCACGCCATCTGTTACGCCTTGGCAGACATAATCAAAGTGAGGGGTCTCGCCACGAATCACAACCCCTAGAACAATTGCGGCGTCTGCTCCCGACTTAAGTGCAAATTGTGCAGCTAGCGGTAATTCGAAAGAGCCCGCTACATGGATTATCTCTACCTGCTTTACGCCCGCCTCTTTTAATGCTCGCTTGGCGCCGGCCACTAAGTCATCGCATATTTCCCTATGCCAACTAGCCGAAATGATTGCGATACGGGCATCCTCAAGCCTTGCGGGAATGATTCGCGGTGCGTTGCCTGACATCTATGCCTCGTTTCCAATGTGAAGGTGGCCCATACGTTCTGCTTTAACTCTTAAGTAATCAAGATTATGTTGGTTTGGTTTAACTTTTGCGCCTTTTATCTGCACTTGTATTCCTGCTTTAACAAGCGCCCGCTCCTTATTCGGATTATTTGTTAATAGTAGAACGCTATTAATTCCTAGATCTTTGATTATTTCAACCGCGTCTTGATAATCACGTTCATCAATCTCATGACCAAGGGCTAAGTTTGCCTCCACTGTGTCTAGTCCTTCATCTTGTAACTTATAAGCACGGATCTTCTCGCTAAGACCAATACCTCTACCTTCTTGTTCGCGCAGATAAATGATGACGCCACTTCCTGCATCCTCAATCTCACTCAAAGCTAGTGAGAGTTGATCACCACAATCGCAACGCATAGAACCAAGTACGTCACCAGTTAGACATTCCGAATGAACTCGCACCAAGGTTTCGCCCTTCAATTCTCCCAGCGCCATGACTGCATGTGTTACTCCGCCTTGTCCGGAGTGAGTTGCAATCCGCCAATTTGCATTTGCTCTTGGCAACTTCGCCCATTCGAATCGTTCGATATTTCTTGGTTTGGCTGGAGCCAGAGTCTTTGATAGCTCTTCAATAGAAACAATCGGGATATCAAATTTGTCGGCAAATTCAAGTAATGCTGCGCCGCGCATCATGGAGCCATCTTCATTCACGATCTCGCTGATAACGCCGACTGGGGTCTCACCCACGCGCTGACACATTTCAATTACTGCTTCGGTGTGACCCCGTCTTGCTGCCAAGCCACCCGCTACAGCTATTAAGGGAAAAATATGACCCGGACGAATGAAATCTTCTGCGGTTGAATTCGCATCAGCGAGGGCTCGAATCGTGTTAGCCCGCTCCGCCGCGCTAATTCCAGTAGTAATTCCATGCTTAACATCAACGGTGACTGTAAAGGCGGTTCGCTTCGTATCCTGATTTTGCTTGACCATTAGCGGTAAATGAAGTTGGCGAGAGCGCTCTTCAGTCATCGCCACACAGATAACACCTGAGGTGTAACGAATCATGAATCCAATCTTTTCTGTGGTTGCAGAACTAGCCAACAAGAATAGGTCCCCTTCATTCTCCCGGTCGGAGTCATCAGTAACAATTACAAAGCCACCCTCTTTGAAGTTCTTTAGCGCCCGTTGCAAGTCAATTTCCATAGTTCTCACCTCGCTGCAACAATCGTTCAACATACTTCGCTATGACATCAACTTCGATATTGACTTTGTCCCCCGCGGTTTTTCGGGAGAGATTTGTCTTTGCCAGAGTCTCCGGAATTAGCCAGAGTGTGACGATGTTCTCGTCTATCTCACCTACGGTTAGTGAAACACCATCAATACAAATTGAACCTTGATTGACTATGTATTTGGTGAGCGACTTTGGGACTTCGACTACAAAACGATTCCATTTCTCACCGGGTGAATTCTCTTTAACTTCCGCAACGCCATCAACATGTCCTTGCACGATATGGCCACCGAGACGTGAGTCGGCTCTAGTAGCCAACTCCAGGTTTACGTTATCTCCTACTTCGAGAGAGCCGAGACTAGTCACATTAAGGGTTTGCACCATGACATCAGCTTTAAAGGAGTTATTACCAATTTCTACTGCAGTGAGGCAGACTCCATTGACGCTAATTGAATCCCCTACGCGCAACTCATTGCGTAAGTTGGTTTGAATATCAATCACGGCCGATTCGGCCCCCTTCGAGATCGAGATAACTTCGCCTTTATCGGCAACTAACCCGGTAAACATCAATCCTTCACCGCCAATAAATGCAACCTTAGGTCGCGCCTCTCATCACCTAGAGCAAGAAAATCGCGTAGCTCTAGATCCATTCGCTCTGAGATATCTCTGATTTCAAGCTCGCCGGTGAAGTCATTACTTCCCCCAAGGAAAGTGGGCGCTTGATAGAGAAACAACTCATCAAATAACCGCGCATTGAGAAACGCTCCCACAAGCTTTGGGCCAGCTTCAATCAAGATTCGATTCCAGCCTTGCGCGCGAGCTAACTCCATTAAGTCTGTTAAGTCATTGGTTTCTAAATGAATTGTGGGCGCAGATTCATCAAGTATTTTCGCCCCGCTTGGAACTGGACGTTTTCCCATGACGATTCGCGTGGGGGCAAATTTCGCTCCAGCTCTTTCAACTCCTCTTACAGTCAAGGCTGGGTCATCGGCGATCACAGTTCCGATTCCAGTAACAATTGCATCGCATTCACTTCGAAGTCGGGCCACATCGCTCCGGGAAATTTCATTTGTTATCCATTTTGAAGAACCATTAGCTGCAGCAATCTTCCCATCCAGACTAGTTGCCAATTTAAGGGTTATGTACGGTCTATTTTTAGAGATCTTCTTAAACCAGGCTCGATTTGAGAAGCGCACTTCTTCTTCCAGCACACCGCTAATCACTTCAATTCCGGCTGCTCTAAGTTTTTCCGCACCACCTTTAGCAATGGGATTTGGATCAGAGACTGCAAAAACAACTCGCTTAATGCCAGCTGCGATTATTGCCTCAGTGCAAGGTGGAGTTTTTCCCTCATGATTACAAGGCTCAAGAGTGAGAACAAGAGTTGCGCCTTTAGCCTTTGCGCCGGCTTTATCTAGTGCAACTACTTCAGCATGGCGTAAATCATTTACTCTTTGATGGAATCCTTCGCCGACATTTTTACCGGTTGCGTCAATTATGACTGCGCCAACTATTGGATTTGGTGATGTTAAGCCAAGGCCCAATTCTGATAATTGCAGGGCGCGTCTCATCGCTACAGAATCATCGATCAGGATCGCCACCCCCTAAATAGATTCCGGGGTGCGCAAAAGAGTACGCGCAAGGATGCGCGTATTTGTTTCCTCTCATCCGGACTTTAACCGTCGGTCTTGGAATTTCACCAAGTCCACCGATAGCTGGGTGCTAGCGGGTCGCAGACTATGACTGCCGGTTCGGAATTACACCGACCCCGGAAACAACAGCGCGATTCTAGCCCAGCGCTATTGATCGGGCTTTATTGCCCGTTCCAAGCGGCCATTTCAGCCTTAAATGGATCAAGTCCCATGGGCCCGAGGTTTAAAACATAGGAGTGGAATTTCTTTAACTCAAATTTTGATCCAAGTCGGCGCTTCGCATCTTCACGCGATTCCATCATGAAGCGCTCTCCCACTTTGTAAGAGATTGCTTGGCCTGGCCAACCGAGATATCGATCAACTTCACTTCTAGCTGAAATTTCATCTAGAAGTGCTCGCTCATGAAGAATCTTAAATGCGGATTCCGCATTCCAAACCTCTCCGTTGAAATCTTTATAACCACAATGCATTCCAATATCTACAACAACGCGTGCAGCACGTAGGCCCTGAGCGGATAGATATCCCATTTCAAAACCAGGATCTTCAAATGCTCCAAGTTCATCCATTAAACGTTCTGCGTAGAGCGCCCAACCTTCTCCATAGCCTGAGACCCAGACGCGATTGCGTTGGAAACGTGTTAACCGTTCGGTATTTATCTTTGTTGTGGCAACTTGGAGGTGATGGCCAGGAACTGCTTCGTGGTACCAAGTTGAAACGATATGCCACCAACCAAAAGTTTTACGTCCCATAGTTGGATACCAAGTTGTTCCTGGACGAGAAAGGTCTTCACTTGGGCCCATGTAATAGGCGGCAGATGCGCTCCCTTCTGGAGCAAGACGTGCTTCGCAATTCTTGATTCGTGGATCTATATCAAACTCTTTACCATCAAGGCGTTCTACCGCCTTTGCAATGAATTCCGATAATTTACGGAGCAATTCTGCTTCACCTTCAACGGTGTAACGAGGATCTTTCTCAAGGCGGTCGGCTACTTCGCGAAGCGATGAGGCATCTGGATATAGACGATCGGCGGCGCGCTTCATTCGCGCATTTATCTCTTCAAGCTGCGCGATTCCCCACTCATATGTATCCCTTAAATTTAAGTCAGCGCCGGTGAAATGGCGTGCCCAAATCTTGTACCGCTCTTCACCAACTCCATCCTTTGGATCTGCCTTTGCAAGATAGGAGTCACGTAACCAATGAGCTGTCTCTAGACAGGCGGATTCGGCCTGTTTTGCGGCATCCATGAGTGAGCTGTTCTCACCTGATGGATCAAATTTCTTTGCGACGCTTTGGAATGCGCCTTTGGAAAATGTTTCAAGTTGGCCGATGGTGGCATTTACTTGGCGAGTTGAGTTCACTCGCCCCTTACTGGCGACGAATTCAAGGGTTGAGCACCAGCCTTTCAGCGCATCGCTCACTGCATTTAAACGCTTAGCAACATTTGCTTGTGAATCCGGAGCATCTTTCTTCATCATCTCAAAGACTTGGCGGATTGACTTAGCAGGTGAAGAAATCAAATTAAAAAGTGCACTTGATTCATAACTCTCACTCAATTTCAATTCTGATGAGAGTCGCTCAATTGCTACGGCTCCTGCTACTCGATCAAATTCGTTTTCGGGGTTAGCTCCCTTGATTCCAGCGAGAGTTTTACGTGTTAACTCTTCTCTTGCGTTTTGCCCTGCCATAGAGAAATCATCGAGTTTGTCATCCGACCCCGGTACACCTAAAAGAGTGGCTCCGATTGGGGTTAATTTGATTCCCTCTTCCATGAAGTCATCAAGAATCGCAGATATTTTTGTTGCCATTTCTACCCCTCTGTTGGATCGGCTAGTTCGAACTTTCCTTTTCCGATTTGGCCTTGCTTACGATAACTCTCTAATTTTGCTCGAGTATCTGCGATATCAAGGTTTCTCATAGTTAATTGGCCGATGCGATCTTCTGGGCCGAAGGCGGCACCTTCGGTTCGCTCCATTGAAAGTTTTTCTGGGTGATAGGAGAAGTTATCGCCTTGGGTATCAATGATTGAGTAATCATCTCCGCGCCGCAGTCGAATAGTGACAGTTCCCGAAATGGTAGATGCGACCCAGCGAGTCAAAGACTCCCGCAACATCAATGATTGTGGGTCAAACCAACGACCCTCATAAAGCAACCTGCCTAACTTTCTACCTTCTGAGGAGTAATTCGCGATTGTGTCTTCATTATGAATTGCGGTTAATAGTCGTTCGTAGGCGATGAAAAGCAGCGCCATTCCGGGAGCCTCGTAAATTCCGCGGCTTTTCGCCTCAATTATGCGATTCTCAATCTGGTCTGACATACCTAGGCCATGCCTTCCGGCAATCTCATTTGCCGAGCGCATAAGCGATACTGAATCTTTAAAGTCTTGACCGTTTATAGATACTGGACGCCCAGATGCAAATTGAATTCTTACATCTTCACTCTTGATGGCAACTTTCTCATCCCAGAATCGAACTCCCATAATTGGTTCTACTAGCTCAATTGAGCTATTCAAGTTTTCAAGTTCTTTAGCTTCATGTGTTGCACCGAGAATATTTGCGTCGGTTGAGTAAGCCTTCTCTTTGCTATCTCGGTAAGGAAGTTTGTGGGAACTTAGCCACTCAGACATCTCTTTACGGCCACCGAGTTCGGCGACAAATGCACTATCTAACCAAGGCTTGTAAATCTTCAAAGTTGGATTTGCAAGCAATCCATAACGGTAAAAACGTTCTATATCGTTACCTTTGTAAGTCGAACCATCTCCCCAAATTGAAACTTTGTCAGCCAACATTGCGCGGACTAGCAAGGTCCCGGTAACAGCTCTTCCAAGCGGAGTGGTGTTGAAATAAATTCTCCCCGCCGTGCGAATATGAAAAGCTCCGCAAGCAAGAGCTGCGAGGCCTTCTTCAACAAGGGTTTCTTTGCAATCAACGAGACGGGCAATTTCAGCCCCATATTGTTTCGCGCGGTCCGGAACGCTTGCAATATCGCTCTCGTCATATTGGCCAAGATCTGCGGTGTAAGCACATGGGATTGCGCCTTTTTCACGCATCCAGGCAACCGCCACAGAAGTGTCGAGGCCACCGGAGAATGCAATTCCAACTCGCTGACCGATTGGGAGTGAGGAGAGAACTGTGCTTGACATAGAGGTAAAGCCTAACTTAATCCAGCAGCTGGGCGAGATACGGATTTATCTGCCACTTCGCACAAATGCTTTCGTATTTACTTCGCTCCCCCGCTATTCCATTAAAAACTGCTCTGATCATAAGGTTCCTAGGGGTGTGATCTAGAGAGACAAATTCAAAAATCTCACTTCTATAGCCATGCAGTTTCATAATTTCAGCCCGCAATGAATCCGTTAATAGATCGGCAAATCTCTCTTTCATGATGCCATGTCGAAAAATTATCTCCGCAGCTTCTTCCTTTGCCTTTATTTCCTTATTCAATTGATGATGGCAACATGGTGAGACCAGCACTACTTTCGCTCTGCTCTTTACTGCCCAGGCAAGTGCATCATCTGTTGCGGTATCACAAGCGTGTAGGGCTATTACTAAGTCAACCTCTCGATTGGGAAACTCGCTTATTGTCGAATCTACGAATTCCAGATCATCTGAAAGAGACAAATCAAGTGCGATTTTTGAATTCCTAGCCCTTGATTCGGTTTTACTATCAACGCCAACTACTTTCACGACATGTCCTTTATTCGTCAAATAGCGATATGTAGCAAAAGTTAAATAAGCATTGCCGCACCCAAGATCAACGATAGATAGTGGTCCGGCGCCTAGTGAACTCTCCTCGCTCTCAATAATCCGCAGGAAATCATCAACTTGACGGTACTTATCGCTCTGCCTAGGAATTAATTCGCTGCGAGAATCTGTGATGCCTAGGGCTTGAAAGACTGGATCACTTATCGGTAGCACTCTTCGCTTCGAGCGGTCATGGGAGAGATTTGGTTCACTTTCCTCCTCAACTTGAGCGCGATGAATCTGCAGATCTCCTTGCTTAGTTATTCGAATCGTTAACTTCTCAGATAGACGTTCAATCAATATATTCGCATAACCTTCATTTAAATAATCCGCGACATTAAACTTCGAAAATGCAAAATTCTTAGTTATATCTTTCTTGCCATCATGAGCGACGACTTGTAGGAGAAGTTCATCTTTTATCAGGACTGGCCTGATATCAATACGCTCATATCTCGGGTGATGAGATTTTCTTTTTCCTGAGATGACAACCCGCTTAAGTGAGTTTGGCTCACAGATCCATCCCTGAATGGTTTCGATATCTTCCTTTTTCATACCTGAGTTAGTCTAGGGCGATGAAAAAGGCTAACCCGGCTCTATGGATATTGGTCCCGCTTAGCCTCATTCTTGCCACTAGTTCGCTCTGGGCCACCTTTCACTTTGGCCCGACGGGATCTAAGGCCTACGCCACAAAACAATGTGACTCTCTAAGAACTTTTGTTTTGGATGAAGAGAATGCCGGAAAAGCTGATTGGACCATTTATAAAGGTCAGGTCAATGAATATTTAGGACTAAATCCGGAAGTAAATCGGACAGAAATTGTGGACTCAATGTCGAAGTCAGTCGTAAAAGTTTTGGAGCATGACCTTAAAATCTATGAACGGCTCAACCGTTTTCCAGCTTGCTTATTGGCGACTCGAAGAGATGAAGTTCCTGGATTGATTGATGAAACACGAACCGCAATCGAATATTTGAAGGAGAGTTTTGATCCTTCAACGGGTGAGTGGAATACCGATTTTTATGCTGACTATTTGAGCGCGAACCAGTTCCTCAAGAAGTCAAAAGAAAAATCCGCTTAATCTAGAGCGGAATACTTACCAAGATTACGGTTAGCGCTAAAGCTAACAGCACGCCCTGAAGCAGAATAATTGTTGCAGTTTTGCGATCAGCTCTTCGATCTTCTGGACTTTGGACGCGCGAAATATCTCCAAGTTTGCCGAGATTAAAAGTGCCCATTAGTCCGTAAGCAAGACAGAACTTCTTTCGCGACTGAATAAATCCGATTGAGAAGACCATCAGCGGCGCAAAAAGAGACCAACGGGCGGAATTTGCCGTATCTGCTGCAACTAATCCGAGAAAGCTTGCCAAGGTAAGAACCAGACCAATGACTGCCACAATCTGGCGCCGTCTAATTTCGGCCTTACCTAGATTGCAAGTTCCGGGAATATAGGAATATGTCATTAGATGACATCCTCGAACTCTTCATCGTCAGTCCACACGGTACTTACCTCTTCCTGTTTCTCAAACCAGGAAAGGAAAGAGAGGATGCCCTTTATCGCTACTGCGATTAAGGCAACTAGTGTGAAAATGCGACGAACGAACTTCATGGCAAAATTCTATTGATTCCCCTAAATTCTTTCTAGGGCAGCCATGGCAGCGTTATGGCCTCCAATTCCACTTACTCCACCACCGCGTTTACTACCCGCACCTGCGAGCAAAATTCGTGAATCACTCGTCTCTACGCCCCATCTAGATACTTCATCTGTACTCCGCCAAGGAAATGAGAGATCACCATGGAAGATATTTCCCCGTGGTAGATCAAGCTCCGCCTCCAATTCCTGGGGAGTTTTTACCTCTATGCAAGGGTGGCCGTACTTGTCCTTCAGAAGTAAAGGTTCGATTGGTTCAGCAAGATATTTGTTTAAGCCACGCAAAATCCGAGTTGTTACTTCAACTTTAACTCGATCATGGTCAAGATCAAAGAGAGATGCTGGGGTATGTAAGGCAAAGAGAGTCAAGGTGTGATTTCCGGCCGCTTGCATTTCATCACTTAATATTGATGGATCGGTCAAAGTGTGGCAGTACATTTCTGCAGGAATCACATCCGGAATTTGCCCCAACTTTGCTTGCTGATAGGCAACTTCGAGTTGCTCATATTTCTCATCGATGTGAAAGGTGCCAGCAAAAGCTAACTTGGGATCAATTCCACTCTTTAATCTAGGTAGGCGCGATAAAACCATATTGATTTTGATTTGGCATCCGTCTCGACCATTTTTTGCCTTGATACCCGATAATTTCTCAAGTCGCTTAGGTGAACAGCCAGCTATTGCCATCTTTGCTTTGAATGATTCACCATTACTGCTTACGACTGTTACTCCATTTGAACCTGACTCAATTCTTTCAACTTCAACCTTGGTACGAAGTTCTACGCCAAGCGCTTCTGCTCGCTCAACCAGCGATGAAATCAGAGCCCCCATTCCTCCCTTTGGTACCCGCCACTCACCGCTTCCATTTCCGATCAAGTGATAAAGAAAGCAGATATTTGCTAGTTGGTCTTCTGCGCTAGTAAAAGTCCCAATCAAGCCATCGGTTAGAACTATTCCCTTTATCAAATCGCTCTTGAAATGCTGATTTAAGGTGTGGGCAAGGGGTTGTTCTACAAATTCGCCCCATAGTTCTTGACCCAGCAAAGATCTAATCTCGGATTCTTCCTTAAGCGGTTCGAGCAACGTTGGCGCAAGTAGTTTTGCGACTTCTCCTATCCGGCTATAAAAAGCTTGCCAAGATTTACTTTCTCCGACGAAACCCGCGACTTCATCAATTGATTTAGCCGAAACATCATCAAAGATTCTATTTATTAGAACTCCTGTTTGATCGTATGGAGTGTATGAAGAGACGTTGCGGCTAAGGGTCTCGAATCCGAGTTCAAGATCTTTAATTATCTGTTCGGGAAGAAGTGCGACTAAGTA
>JACCDK010532355.1_pt1 | contig 20013 bp, 20 predicted proteins | sample 7445871 | NCBI WGS metagenome assembly JACCDK01 (sample SAMN15323436, study PRJNA562643) | freshwater metagenome | isolation source: river surface water | place: USA:Blue River Watershed | collected 2017-08-15
CGGCTCAACCGCAAGCCGGCACCCTGGGCGCTGATTGGCATTCCCGCCATCTCAGTTCTGCTCGGTTCGCTGACCCCCCTTCCGCCCAATATTGCCACCTACCCATTTTTGCCGCCGATTGGCCTCTTGATGCTCTTGGCGTGGCGCACTTTGGTTCGCGCTTTATGGCCCAGCTGGGTCCCCTTGCTCTTCGGATTTTTTGATGATCTGTTCAGCGGGCAGCCCATGGGATCTGCCATGCTGCTATGGACATCCGTCTTTCTTATTTTGGATATCTTTGATCGCTGGATGATGTGGCGTGACTATCGACAAGACTGGATTATCGCAGGCACATTAATTGCCATTGTGCTACTGGCCGGAGTGGGCATTGCCAATTCGGCAGGCGGTGCCACGCCTGTCATTGTGATCCTGCCTCAAATTCTGGTGTCCGTCCTTGCCTTTCCGCTCGCGGTCCGGGCCTGTGCATGGCTTGATCAATGGCGGTGGCGGCTATGAAGTGGCTGTTGGGCAGCAACCGCCACATGACCGAGGCGCAGCAAAGCTTCACCTTTTCCCGCCGCGCCTTTTTTCTTGGCGCCACACAAATTGGCATTGGCACTTTGCTGGCCGCGCGCATGGGATGGCTGGCCGTTGCTGAGAATGAAAAATATTCACTGCTTGCCGAAAGCAACCGCGTTAATTTGCAGATTTTGCCCCCGCGACGGGGCTGGATTGTCGATCGCAACGGCCGGCCAATTGCGCTCAATAAAACTGCCTTTCGCGTCGACCTGATTCCGGACCGCTTGCTAGATAAAGACGCTGTGATCGGCCAGCTGCAGAAAATCATGCGCTTGACCCCCGAAGACGTTGCCCGCGTCCATGCGGATCTCAAAAAGGCCTATGGCTTTCAACCCGTTCCGGTTGCCGAGAATGTTGATTGGGAAACATTTGCCGCGGTCAGCCTGCGCACGCCCGATATGCCGGGCGTTGCCCCAAGCGAATATTTCACGCGCTTTTATCCTGAAGGGGCCAGTGTTGCGCATCTGGTTGGCTATGTCGGCGCGGCTTCTGCCAAGGATTATGAAACCAACCGCGACCCGCTGTTGATCACCCCGGGGTTTAAAATCGGCAAGGCAGGGCTTGAGAAAACACAAGAAGCTGTTTTGCGCGGTTCCCCGGGGGCAAAACGCACAGAAGTGACAGCGCGCGGAAAACTGGTGCGTGATTTGGCAACGCGACCTGACGTGCCAGGCAAGGCTGTTAAGCTGACTATAGACGCCGGATTGCAAGACTTTGCCGGCAGACGCCTTGGACTTGAGTCTGGGTCCGCCGTTGTGCTGGATTGCCAGACGGGGGGCATATTGGCCCTCGCCTCAATGCCCGCTTTTGATCCCAACAGCTTTTCTGATGGCATTGGCCGGCTTGAATGGAAAATGCTGCAAGAAGATGATCACATCCCCATGCTTAATAAGGCGATGCAGGGTCTTTATCCGCCGGGATCAACAGTTAAGCCAGCGGCAGCGCTTGCTTTACTGCAAGCTGGGGTAGACCCAGAAGAAGTCGTTGTGTGCAATGGGGGCTATCGGCTAGGCAATCGCACCTTCCGGTGCCTTGGCCGACATGGCCCAATGACGATGCGCCACGCGTTGATGAAGAGCTGCAATACCTATTTCTATGCCATGGGCCGGCGCATCGGATATGACCGCATTGCCCCTGTTGCCCGTCTGCTGGGCATGGGTCAGGAATTTGATTTGCCCATGCCCTCACAGCGTTACGGCACGGTGCCAGACAGCGCATGGAAAATGCGGAAATTTCAAAAACCTTGGTCTCAGTCAGACACGCTGAACGCCACCATCGGCCAAGGCTATGTGCAGGCAAGTCCGCTGCAGCTTGCGGTCCTTGCGGCGCGCATTGCCTCTGGCAAGCATCTTGAACCCTATCTGATCGCAGGCCAGCAAAAGCCTATCCGTCCGCTCGATATTGCGGCCGAACATCTGGCCGTGGTGCGTGACGGCATGGACCTGGTTGTCAATGGGGACGGCACCGCCGTTGCGAGCCGCCTGCCCCTCCCCGACATTCGCATGGCGGGCAAAACGGGCACAGCACAGGTGCGCAAAATTGCTGGTGCGCAGCGCGGCCAATCAGGCGCATGGAAGTATCGTGACCATGGGCTCTTCGTCTTTTTTACACCTGTTGAAGCCCCGCGTTATGCGGGTGCGGTGGTCATCGAACATGGCATGGGCGGCGCAAGAGCCGCAGCGCCTGTCGCAAAAAGCATGATGACCTACTTATTTGATCCTGCACGCGCGATGGAAGAGCTGACAGCGCTTGAGACCAATTGGGGTGGCGATGTGAACACCCGCATGGCGCGCAAAGCCGCTGCCTGGAAATCTGCAGGTAATAGCAGCGAGGCTGCAAAAGCTGGCGCACAAGGCAGTGTGGACGATGCCGAGGTTCGCCAATCCACACAAGAAGGCACTGCCGCACCTGCGCCCGTCAACCGCGATGCCGCCGCCGCGCCAGAGCCGGAAACTGCAACAAACCCCGCCTCGCCCGCGTCCCTGCGGCCCAGTACAGCCAATCCACCCACGGGAACGCCACAGCCATGAGCGACAGTGTCATCCCAACAGCTTTGCGGCAATTGCCGTGGCGCCTATTGGCCTTGCTGATTGGTGTAGCGGCCTTTGGCGCGATCGTACTCTATTCGGCGGCTGGCGGATCCCTGACACCTTGGGCAACCAGCCACGTTGTGCGCTTTAGCATCTTCCTGATCATGGCGATGATTATGGCGCGCATTCCCGAAACAACTTATGCGCGACTTGCCCTGCCCGGATATTTCATTGTTCTGATCTTGCTGATTGGCGTGGAGCTTATTGGTGCAATTGGCGGGGGCAGCCAGCGTTGGCTTGATTTAGGCTTTATTCGGCTTCAGCCGTCGGAGTTGATGAAGCTGATGATTGTGCTGGCAACTGCACGCTTTTATGCGATGCTGCCTGCGGGCGAAATCCGAAAATGGACGGCAATCTGGCCACCTTTGGTGCTGCTTGGCCTGCCTTTTTTGTTGGTGCTTATTCAACCCGATTTGGGCACGGCCTCGATGATTGCCATCGGCGGGCTGACCATCATGTTCCTTGCCGGCATTCCGCTGCGCCTCTTCATTGGCGCGGGGGTCATTGGTGCAGCGGCTTTGCCAGTCATTTACAGCATGCTGCATGAATATCAGAAGAAACGTGTGCTGATCTTCCTCAATCCAGAAGCAGACGCGCTGGGTGCCGGCTATCACATCACGCAGTCCAAAATCGCAATTGGCTCGGGCGGTATTTTCGGCAAAGGCTTCCTCAATGGAACGCAGAGCCATCTCGATTATCTACCAGAAGGCCACACCGATTTTGTCTTCGCCACCATGGCTGAAGAGTGGGGGCTTGTTGGCGGACTTGCGGTTATTACCGCGTTTGTTCTGATTGGCCGCTGGGGCCTCAATGTCGCCAACCGCGCCAATAGCCGCTTTGGCCGTTTGACAGCCGCTGGCTTGTCCATGACCATTTTTTATTACGTCACGATCAACCTGCTGATGGTCATGGGCTTTGCCCCTGTGGTGGGCATTCCGCTTCCCTTGGTGTCACATGGGGGCACCGCCATGCTTACAGTCATGCTGTGCTTGGGCGTGCTGATGTCGATCGATCGGCATAACCGTGTTCAGCGAGGACTTTGAAAAACCCATGATTAGGGCATTGCATTGCCCGAAAGCCACTGCTAATGGCCCGGCCTCGCAAACGAAATTGTCGCTTCAGCGGCAGGTTTTCATCGCGATGTGGACGCATAGCTCAGTTGGTAGAGCAGCTGACTCTTAATCAGCGGGTCCTAGGTTCGAGCCCTAGTGCGTCCACCATTTTCCTCGTCAAAGTCCAGCAAATGTCCCAAACATGGTGGCGTTTGGTTTTCTTGCGAGCTGCCAAGCCGCACGCTTGCCTTCCGGTTGGGCCATTTTGCACAGCACCATAGTCCTCTGGTTAGCTAGGCGGCTGACGGCGAGCATGTCAAAGCACAGGGCATCCTTCGCGCCATTTTTACGCCCAGCCGAAGGCCAGCGGAAAAATGGCAGAGAGATATTGAATGGCTGACCCCCGGTACAAAAAAGTTCCTACAGCACGGTTTTCGCGGATGGCATCATTCGGGCAGCTCGCCAGCGGCATTGCCAGCGGGATGCTCGCCGAAGGCGCTCGCCGATTAGCAAGTGGAGAACGGCCCCGCCTTTCTGATATGCTGCTGACCCCCGCAAATGCGCGCCGTGTGACAGACCAGCTTTCCAGATTGCGCGGTGCGGCGATGAAGCTGGGGCAAATGATTTCACTGGACGCTGGCGACATTCTGCCAGCTGAGCTGACGGCCATTCTCGCCCGCTTGCGAGATTCGGCCCATTTCATGCCGCCCAGCCAGCTCAATAGCGTTTTAACTCAGGAATGGGGCCCAAATTGGCGCGCCCGCTTTGCGCTGTTTGAAGCAACACCAATTGCAGCTGCCTCTATTGGTCAAGTGCATCGTGCCACCCTTCCCGATGGCCGTGTGCTGGCAATTAAAGTTCAATATCCCGGCATTGCCGCCAGCATTGATGCTGATGTTGATAATGTCGCCAGCCTTTTGCGGATGTCAGGCCTTTTGCCAGATGGCTTGGATATCAATCCATTATTGGCCGAGGCAAAGCGACAACTGCATGAAGAGGCAGATTATGTGCGCGAAGCCGGCCAGATGCGTCACTATCAAAGCCTTATTGGAGACGACCCCGCATTCCTCATCCCAGAACCAGTAGAAGCCCTGTCAACCGAACGCGTCCTCGCAATGGACTTCATCTCGGCCCGCCCGATCGAAACGCTTCAAGAGGCTCCGAAAGAGACACAGAATGCCGCCGTAAAGGCGCTGCTTGGGCTGGTTTTGCGGGAATTGTTTGAATTCGGCCATATGCAAACAGACCCGAATTTCGCCAATTTCAGGTGGCAGCCAGAGACAGGACGGATCGTGCTTCTCGATTTCGGGGCCGCGCGGCCAATCCCGCAAGACACAATATCGGCCTATCGCGCGATGATGGAGGCAGGACTGGCGGAAAACAGGCAGGCTCTCACCGAGGCTCTATTATCTATTGGGTTCCTAACGCCTCGCTTATTGGAACGGCACCGGGCATCCATGGAGGCCATTATGGAGGCGCTGCTTGTGCACCTCGGCAAGCCGGGATTGTTCGATTTTGCAGATCGAAGCTTTATTGAGCCCGTGCGTTATCATGGAGAACGCATTGCTGCAGACCGGGCCGCATGGCACATCCCACCGACGGATACGCTGTTTGTGCAACGCAAGGTAAGCGGCACGGCCATGCTGGCGGTCCGGCTGCAAGCGCGCTTGCCTTTGCGTGATATGGTGTGTGCTGCAATCGCGTGATAAACCCAAAATTCTGTCAAGCAGCACCAAGCCATGCGGCTAGGATCAGGCAATAGGACAAGCGACTTAGCACGGCTTTACGGATTACAGGGCAAGTCCAGGGCCGCTGCAACGGCTTGATGCTTAATTGCTCCGTTGGCGACGTTGAGCCCAGCTGCCAAATGCGGATCTTCTGCCATGGCGCGGGCCGCGCCTAAATTGGCAATGCGCTGCACAAAAGGCAGCGTTGCATTGTTCAGGGCCAAAGCTGAGGTTCGTGCCACTGCACCGGGCATATTTGCGACGCAATAATGGAGGATCCCTTCGGCCACAAAAACGGGGTCCGCATGGGTCGTTGCGCGGCTGGTTTCAAAGCAACCGCCTTGGTCTATTGCAATATCGACAAGAACAGCACCCCGTTTCATTGTCTTCAGCATATCGCGCGTGACAAGCTTTGGCGCAGCGGCCCCGGGGACGAGAACTGCACCAATCACCAGATCAGCATTCGCAACGGCCTCGGCAATGCTCGCCTTTGAGGCAAAGGCCGTCTTGATTGCATTGCCAAATTGCGCGTCCAATTGGGCCAGCCGATCATTGTTAATGTCATAGATGGTCACGTCAGCGCGCAAGCCCACGGCCATTTGCGCCGCATTAAGGCCGGAAACCCCGCCCCCTAAGATAACCACTTTTGCCGGGGCAACTCCGGGCACACCGCCCAATAGGACCCCACGCCCCCCTTGCTCCTTTTCCAAATAATGTGCGCCAACTTGCACAGACATGCGGCCCGCAACCTCAGACATTGGCTTCAGCAAGGGCAAGCTGCGATTTGCGTCTGTGACAGTTTCATACGCAATGCACGTCGCACCAGACCGCATTAAACCAAGCGCCTGGGCCCTGTCAGCCGCCAGATGGAGATAGGTAAACAGCGTATGATGCGCCTCAAGCAAGTCAATTTCTGAGGGCTGAGGCTCCTTCACTTTGACAATCAGGTCCGCCGCTTTGAATATCTCGGCAGCACTGCCCAATATGGTCGCGCCAGCCGCTGTATAGCCTGCATCGTCAAAATCGATGCCAAGGCCAGCGCCGCTTTCAACATAGACCTGATGCCCTGCAGCCACCAGATCAGCAACTGACGCTGGGGTCAAACCCACACGATATTCGTGCACTTTGATTTCCTTGGGAACCCCGATCTTCATCCTCGCCTCCGCGGTCAATTTCTGTCGGGAAGATTACGATAGTATCGTTCGGAAGTGCGTGCAAAATTCCTCGCTTATTTGAAAGTTATCGCTAATCTTTTACCAATATTATCCACGAAACAGGATATTTATGCACATTGACGCAATTGATAGACGAATTCTGACAGCCCTTATGGCCGACTCGACACTGACAAGTGAACGCGTTGGCCAAAAGGTCGGGTTATCGGCATCAGCCGCGCATCGCCGCATCAAGCAATTGGAAGATGCCGGCATGATTTTAGGATATGGCGCACGTCTTTCTCCGCAGGCGCGCGGCAATCCAACAACTGTCTTTATCTCGGTCACATTGGTGGATCAGCGACGCGACACGATGGAAGAATTTGAGGCCGCCTTAAGAGAGGAGCCATTGGTTACGCAGGCCAATTTGATGAGTGGCGAATATGATTATTTGCTCAAGGCAGAAGTTCCCGAAACCGATAGCTTTGAACGCGTTCACAGAGAGGTTTTGGCCGCCCTTCCCGGCGTGCAACGCTTGGTTACACATTTCAGCTTGCGAAGCGTGATTGTAGACACTTAGCGCAGATTGAATTGACTTGCAGTGCGCGCGCCATGTGGCCTAGCATTTTTGCTATGGTTTCTGCTGCAATCCCTGTCGCTCGGCGATGATCGACCCCGTCTTTTTTAGTCTGTTACTTTTTGGCGCGGCCGCGCTGTATTCCGCCGTGGGCCATGGGGGCGCATCGGCCTATCTTGCACTCATGGCGCTCGCAGGCTTTGCGCCAGAGCAAATGCGCCCGCTGGCACTTGCGCTCAACCTTTTCGTGTCCGCAATTGCGTTCATCCAATTCCGCCGCACGGGTGCCTTTGATTTCAAATTGTTCTTGATGTTCGGACTTGCGGCCATCCCAATGGCCTATCTTGGTGGATCGATTGACCTTGGCAGCACATGGCATCGTCGGGCGCTGGGCCTTGTGTTATTAGCATCAGCGGCAGCGCTTGCCTTTCGGCCAAAGCTGGCCTCGTACAGCGTCTCGCCACCAGGGCTTGGACAGGCGATACCAACGGGCGGTATTCTTGGCCTGATTGCAGGCTTAACTGGCACTGGCGGCGGCATTTTCCTCAGCCCCTTGCTTGTTCTGATGCGCTGGGCCGAAACCCGCACTGTTGCAGGGGTCAGTGCCGCCTTTATCTTTTGCAACAGCGCAGCAGGCCTGATTGGCCAAGGCGCCCGGCTGTCTGCACTTCCGCCAGCAACCCCCTTTTACATTCTGGCCGTCATCATCGGCGGGTTTGCTGGCAGTTGGCTCAGCGCCACACGCCTGCCCAAGGTCGCCATTCTTCGGCTGTTATCGCTGGTGCTTGTTATTGCAGGGATAAAGTTACTTGGCGTGTGAACGTCCCCTGATCGTTATCGCAGCGGGTGGAGACGGGTCTCGCATTGGCGGCTCAAAACCTGAGAGAATGTTGGGCGGGCAACGGCTTATTGACCGAATGGTCTTTTGGGCAAACCAACAGACTGACGCAATTGCCCTTGCCGTTCGAGACGGCAATGAAGATTGGGGGACAGGCCTTCCCCTCCTCTATGATCGGTATGACCACATCGGGCCGATCAGTGCCCTTGCCAGCGCACTGCACGAAGCCCAGCGCATGGCGCGAAAAACTGTTTTGCTGATTGGCTGCGACCTTCCATTTCTGCCTGATGATCTGATCTCGCGGCTCTCCGCTGTGTTGGCTGAAAATGGCGTATCCATGCCGTTGAGCCAGGGCAGAGTGCATCCAATGGCTGCTCTTTGGCGGACGGAGCCAGCCCGGCTCGATCAATGGATTCAACAAGGCGGGCAATCCATGTGGCGCTATGCGCGCGACATAGGCATGGCAGACGTGCTTTGGACGGAAACGCCTGACCCGTTTACCAACATCAATGATTTAGACGCCTTGGCGCGCGCAGAACAGCAGTTCAAAACGCGATACAGCTAACGGCCTCTCCTGCCGCACGCGCGGCTTGGCCTGCAGGGCAACGGATCAGCCAATCCGCGTCAACCAGCGCGTGCTGTGCGCCGCTATCTTGATTGCTCAGTGGGGCAAGCCCCTCCTCAGCCCAACGCGCGCGCACAAAACTCTCTCGGTCGCCCGTTGCAGGCAAGGGCGCCGCGAGCGGCAATTGACGCCAGCTCAAGGCGTCGAAGCCAGACCGACCTTGCAGGCGGGCCAGCATCGGCAAAAGGAAGAGCCGCGCTGTCACCATTGCCGATGTCGGGTTGCCCGGTAGGCCGAGAACCCATGTTCCACCTGCGCGCCCCGCCCAAACAGGTTTTCCGGGCTTTATACCGACTTTGGCAAAAAGCAGATCCAGCCCATGTGCTGCAAACATGGGCTTGGCAAAATCTCGATCCCCAACAGACGCCCCGCCGGTCACGATCACAAGGTCCGCACTGTCCAAGGCAACACCCGCCGCTGTTTCTAATGCAGGAAGATCATCCAGCCCAACGCTTTGCCCAACGCAGTGTGCCCCGGCATTTTCAACCATTGCGGCAACCCCAAAGGTAACGCTTTCGGGAATCTTATCCACGCCCAGATAAGCAGATCCGGGAGGGGCAAGCTCGTCTCCCGTACCGATAATTGCAACACGCGGCCGTTTTGCAACGGTGATGCGCGCGACATCGGCTGCGGCCGCTGCGATCATCGCCCGCGGCGTCAAAACGCGTCCCGCCTCCAGCAAAATCGCGCCCGCTTGAAAATCGCTGCCCGCCTTCCGTACATTCCAGCCGGGTCCATAACCTGCTGCAAATTTTACATATTCGCCGTCACGCGTTGCATATTCCTGCATAATGCACCGATCAGCGCCTTCAGGCATGGGCGCGCCAGTGAAAATCCGCACGGCCTCGCCGGCAGAAACTGAGCCAGCAAAGCCAGCCCCGGCACGGCTCTCTCCTATGAGGCGCAAAGGCGTGTCAGGCTGCGTCGCGCTATCCAAGACGGCATAGCCATCCATGGCTGCGACGGCATTGCGCGGTGAGGCCATGCGCGCTTTCAGCCCGTCTGCCAAAACGCGGCCAGCGGCCTCTCCAAGATCAACAACTTCGGTGCCGAGGGGGGCAACATGCGCCTCAATGAGGCTAAGAGCATCATCAAAGGAAATCATGGCTGCGTCCAGTCGCCAGATCGGCCTCCTGACTTGGCCGTGACACGCGCATGATCAATGACCATCGTCTTATCAATAGCCTTCAGCATATCAAACAGGGTCAGCGCAGCGACAGTCACAGCCGTTAGCGCCTCCATCTCCACGCCGGTTTGTCCCGAGGTGCTAACTTCGGCGTGCACCGAAAAGCCCGGCACCGCATCATCGAGTGTGATTGTAACTCCAATGTGCGAAAGAGCCAGCGGATGGCAAAGCGGAATTAAATCCGCCGTCCGTTTGGCGGCCATGACTCCCGCCAGCTCTGCCGTGGCGATCACATTGCCCTTGGGCGTTGTGCCTGATCGAACCGCATTGAGCGTATCTGGCGCACATCGCAGCAGACCGCGCGCCTCGGCACGGCGGCGGGTTGTGGCTTTTTCACCCACATCCACCATGCGCGCACGCCCCTGATCATCAATATGTGTCAGTTTGCTCATGCGCACACGTCCCGCAAGCGCGGCAATTGCCCGGCAATGGAACAAGGGCGGTAGCGGCTATCAAATTCCTGGCCCAAAACCAGATCCCAAGCATCACGACAAGCCCCTGTTGAGCCGGGCACACAGAAGATGAATGTGTCCCCCGCCTGCCCCGCAAAGGCCCGCGATTGCAGTGTGGAAACGCCAATCGTCGTCATACTGGCTTGGTGGAAAACAACACTGAACCCGTCCATGACGCGCGTCAGCAGCGGCGTCACAGCCTCTGGCGTCACATCGCGCGGGGCAAAGCCAGTGCCGCCTGTGCTGATGACAATATCCACCGCAGGATCGGCAATCCAGCCGCGCATTTTCTCTTGGATTGCCGCAATTGAGTCCGCCACAATGGCGCGGCCCGCAAGATGGTGCCCGGCTTGCGTCAGACGCTCCACCAGCAGCCCGCCTGAGCTATCCGTCTCCAATGTGCGCGTGTCAGACACAGTGAGGACGGCGATGTTCAACGGGTAAAAGGTTCGGCTTTCATCAATTCCGGGCATTGGCATCGTCCTGCTTTTTGGCCCAACGGGCAACATCTAAATGGTCAGCTTCAGTTGGCTCTATCCAGCATTTTCCGTTTGGCCCAACTTCTTGCTTCCAGAAAATGGCCTCCGTCTTGAGGCGATCCATCATATAATCCGCAGCGTCAAATGCTGCACGGCGATGAGCTGAAGCAGCTGCCACAAAAACAATGGCTTCACCGGGCGTTATATGGCCATAGCGGTGCACAACATGTGCGTGCGTGATGGGAAAGCGGGCAACGGCATCCTGCACAATGTTTTCCATCGAGGCTTGGGTCATGCCACGATAGGTTTCGAGAACCAGCGCATCAATCGGGTCGCCCGCACGATTTGTCCCTCGGGCATGGCCGGTAAAACTCACGACGCCGCCCGCCCCTTCGGCCCGCGCCGTAAATGCGCCTAACAGCGCGGCTGGGTCGAGCGCAGATGATACCAGTTCAACGCGCATGCTTAGCCACCAGATACGGGCGGGAACAAGGCGACCTCATCCCCAATCCGAACAAGGCTGTCCTCTGAGACAAGCGTTTCATTGACACAGACGCGCACAGGCCGGCCATTTATCGCGGCAATAAGCTCAGGATAGGCGGCCAACACGTCCGCAATCAGATTGCGGACAGACTTACCCCCTTCAGCCCATTGCAGATCCACCCGGCGCCCATAGGGATCGGCAAGACAACCGCACAATTCAACGTGAAGGCACTTGACGCTCACCCTACCCTCCAATCGATGCAAAATGGGCGGTCCCGCCGCTATTGCCCTCATGAAGACGATGCGTCGGCGCTTTTTGTCCCGTTAAGTTGATGATTTTTTCCACCAGCAAATCTTCCTGCCCATCGGCTTGCAAAAGCGGGCGGAGATCAATGCCATGATCGCTAAACAAGCAGAGGTGGAACTTCCCCGTCGCCGAAACGCGCAGCCGATTACAGCTTGCGCAAAAATCTTTGGAATAGGGCGCGATAATGCCAATTTCGCCGGGCAAGCCGGGTTGCGAATAAACGATGGCAGGCCCGGCACCCGACTCTCTTGGCACCCGTTGCCAGCCCATTTCGGTCAGCCGATCAGCAATATTGAGTCCAGATAGGTGATGCCGCTCAAAAAAGGCGACATTATCGTTGGTCTGCATCACTTCTATAAAACGCAGGGCAACGCCATGCGTCTGAACAAAGTGGATAAAGCCCTCAAGCTCATCATCATTCACATCGCGCATCAAAACGGCATTGAGCTTGATTGAGGTGATGCCCGCCTTGCGTGCCCTCTCAATCCCAAGCTGTATTTCTGCCAGACGATCATGGCCTGTAATCTGCAAAAAGCGTTTCGGATCAAGCGAGTCCACGCTCACATTCAAGGCGCTGATCCCCACTGCGGCATAGTCTGCTGCGCGCTCTGCAAGGCGGTAGCCATTGGTTGTCATCGCAAGCCGGCGGATACCAGGGACGTCTGCCACAGTCCGTGCGATGTCGAGAAACTCGTCACGCAGCGTTGGCTCGCCCCCAGTGAGACGCACCTTCCACAGGCCGAGCCTAGCAAAAGCTGTCACCAGCCGGCGGATCTCATCTACGGATAAATTGGCCGGAGTTCCGGGCTTTTTCTGATAGCCATTGGGCAAGCAATAGCTGCACCGAAAATTGCAGACATCGGTCAAAGACAGGCGCAGATATTCAAATGTACGGCCGTGGCCATCTTGAAGAACGAGCGTCATGGTGCAGCACCGCGCCAAGTTAACTGGCCCGCCGACGGGGACAAATCCAACATAGCATCCGGCCTCGCCAACGCAATCAAACGCAAACCGGCTGCAGCCGCGCGTTCTGTGGCCAAGCTTGTCGCTGTGGAAATAGTAACAAGTAAGGGACACCCCGCAATGACTGTTTTCTCTACAAGTTCATAGCTGCATCGCGAGGATAGCAGGAAAAAACCATCCTTGGGCAATGTTCCGGCGCGCGCCAAGGCCCCAATCAACTTGTCGAGCGCACAATGGCGGCCAACATCTTCGCGCGCGTCGAGGATTTCTCCATTGGGTGCGCAAAAGGCTGCCACATGGGCGCCGCCTGTCATTGCGGACAAAGGCTGATGCGCTCTCAGGGATGCAAGTGCTGAAAACAGCGCCTGTGGCGCAACATCAACCCGCGCCTCAACAGGCGGCAAGGGTGCTGCCAGTTGCTCCAAATTCTCCATACCGCACAGGCCACAACTGCTTTCCGATACGCGCACTCTAACCCGGTTCAGCATAGGCTCAAACCGATGTTGGGCCAGCGCCACTCGGACGATCCATCCTTTTTCAGTTTCATATATGTCGATGTCTTCAAGTTCATCGATTGAGGCGATGATCCGTTCCGACAAGGAAAACCCCGTTACGAAATCTTCAAGCTGATCCGGCGTCGCCATCATCACAGCATAGCTGATGCCATTATACTCAATCGCAATAGGGGCTTCGACTGGCAGAGATCGTGATTCAGGCGATATGTTATCAGGCGTTAATCGGAGGACTGGCACCTCCCGAAAAGCTGTCATGACTCGTCTCGAAGCTGGTCGAGCGCACGCGCAACATCAGGCAAGACGCCCGAGACGTCAGGCGCGAGGATAAGTCGCCGCATCCGCGGATCCCAGAAAAGGCGGATATGCTCTGCGACCGCTTTGGGAACATCCGGCTCATGCTGCAAATTGGCAGCAATCTGGTTCGCCATCCGAACAAGATTGTCCGTCGTAGACGTCATTCAGCCGCCTCGGCCTTTGCAATGCGCCGGGCACTGCTTTGAAGCTTAGCATAGCTTTCTTGCCATTCTGTCGGCCCGTTCGACGGCGAGATCTGCACCGCAGTCACTTTATATTCCGGGCAATTGGTCGCCCAGTCTGAATAATCGGTCGTGACCACATTTGCTTGCGTAAGGGGGTGGTGGAAGGTGGTATAGACCACGCCAGGTGCCACACGCTCCGTCACAGTGGCGCGCAAAGTCGTTTCCCCCGCGCGGCTGGCCAGACGAACCCAATCGCCCGACTTAATCCCTCGATTTTCGGCATCAACGGGGTGGATTTCCAGCAAATCCTCTTCATGCCAAACCACATTATCGGTCCGGCGGGTCTGCGCGCCAACATTATACTGGCTGAGAATTCGGCCTGTGGTCAGCAAAAGCGGATAACGCGGGCCAGTGCGCTCATCGGTCGGCACATAATCAGTCACGACAAACTTGCCCTTGCCGCGAACGAACCCATCGACGTGCATAATGGGCGACCCATCTGGCGCGCTGTCATTCACCGGCCATTGCAGCGAGCCTTCTTGATCTAGCCGATCAAAGCTGACCCCGGCAAAGCTAGGGGTTAATCGGGCAATCTCATCCATAATCTGAGACGGATGGGCATAATTCCAGTCCAGCCCCAGCGCTTGCGCCAGCTTTTGCGTCACTTCCCAATCTTCATACCCGTTCAGGGGCGTCATAACCTTGCGGACGGGCTGAATGCGACGTTCGGCATTGGTGAACGTGCCGTTCTTCTCGAGGAAAGTCGAACCCGGTAAAAAGATATGCGCGTAATTGGCCGTTTCATTCAAAAACAGATCATGCACAATCACGCATTCCATCGCTTCCAACCCTGCCGCGACATGATGCGTATTGGGGTCAGACTGAAGAATATCTTCGCCTTGAATGTAGATGGCTTTGAACACCCCATCAGTTGCGGCGTCGAGCATATTGGGAATGCGCAGGCCCGGCTCAGAATCGAGCTGGACGCCCCATTCCCGCTCAAACAGCGCGCGCGTGGCGGCATCCGAGATATGGCGATAGCCTGCCAGTTCGTGCGGAAAGCTGCCCATGTCGCAGGCACCTTGCACGTTATTCTGGCCCCTAAGTGGGTTCACGCCCACGCCACGACGCCCAATATTCCCGGTCGCCATCGCCAGATTGGCAATCGCCATCACCGTGGACGAACCTTGTGAATGCTCTGTCACGCCAAGGCCGTAATAGATAGCACCATTGCCACCCGTCGCATAAAGGCGCGCCGCTGCCCGCAGGTCCGCTGCCGGGACTTTGGTTATAGCTTCCAGCGCTTCGGGACTGTTGCGCTCTTCAGAGACAAAACTTGCCCAGTCTTGATACTCATCCCAATCACAGCGCTCTTTGACAAAGGCTTCGTCGACGAGGCCTTCGGTCACAATGGTGTGCGCCATCGCCGTTAGCACCGCCACATTGGTGCCGGGCTGAAGCGCCAAATGATGTTGCGCCTCGATATGGGGAGAGCGAACAAGATCCGTTCGGCGCGGATCAATCACAATCAGCTTTGCGCCTTTGCGCAGGCGCCGCTTCATTCGGCTGGCGAAAACGGGGTGGCCATCGGTTGGGTTCGCCCCAATGACCAAAATGACATCGCTATCTTCCACGCTGTCAAAATCTTGCGTGCCGGCAGATGTGCCAAACGTTGTCTTCAAGCCATATCCGGTCGGCGAGTGACAAACACGCGCGCAGGTGTCCACATTGTTGTTTCCAAAGCCAGCGCGGACAAGCTTTTGAACGAGGAATGTTTCTTCGTTGGTGCAGCGCGATGAGGTGATGCCACCCAACGCCTGTTTGCCATATTGATTGCTGATGCGTGTCAACTCTGATGCCGCATAAGCCAAAGCGTCATCCCAGCTCACTTCCTGCCACGGATCGTGGATAGAGCGGCGGATCATTGGCTTCAAAATGCGTTCTTGGTGCTGGGCATAGCCCCAAGCAAACCGGCCTTTAACGCAGCTATGGCCGCGATTGGCCTTGCCCTCTTTCCACGGGACCATCCGCACCAATTGTTCGCCGCGCATTTCCGCCCGGAACGTACAGCCGACGCCACAATAAGCGCACGTCGTGACGACGGCACGTTCGGGCGTGCCAATCTCGACCACCTTCTTTTCAATCAATGTCGCGGTGGGACAGGCCTGAACACACGCCCCGCACGAGACGCATTCTGACCCAAGAAAATTATCAGACGCGATGCCAGCAGAGATTTTCGATCCAAATCCTCGGCCTTGCACGGTTAGAGCCAAGGTCCCCTGCACTTCGTCACAGGCGCGCACACAGCGCGAGCACACAATGCATTTGGAGGGATCAAAATCAAAATAGGGGTTGGACTGGTCTTTGGCTTGGCCAAGATGCGTCTCGACGGGCTGATAGCGCACATCGCGCAGGCCAACCGCACCCGCCTGATCTTGCAATTCGCAATCGCCATTGGCGCCACATGTCAAGCAATCCAGTGGGTGATCAGAAATATACAGCTCCATCACACCCATGCGGAGCTTTTGGAGACGCGGTGTTTGCGTATAGACGACCATGCCGGGTTCAACCGGTGTCGTGCAGCTGGCAGGCGTGCCGCGGCGCCCATCAATCTCTACAAGGCAAAGCCGACAAGACCCAAAGGCCGAAAGACTGTCTGTTGCACATAGCTTTGGAATCGACGTGCCCTGCTCAGCGGCCGCGCGCATAACCGATGTACCCGCTGGTACTGTTACCTTCCGGCCATCAATGGTCAGCGTAATCTGCGCATCTGACGTGGCAGCGGGTGTCCCAAAATCACTTTGCGGCTGATAGGTCATATGGTCACCGTTCGCCAAAATCTTCAGAGAAATGCTTGATCGCAGAGAGCACGGGGTAAGGCGTAAAACCGCCCAGCGCACATAACGATCCAAATTTCATTGTATCACATAAATCTTCAACAAGCGCGAGGTTCTGAGCAACATTATCGCCGGCAACAATGCGGTCGAGCGTTTCAAGGCCACGGGTGGAGCCCAATCGACAGGGCGTGCATTTGCCGCAGCTTTCTGCCGCGCAAAACTCCATCGCAAACCGGGCTTGTTTTGCCATATCAACGCTGTCGTCAAAAACGACCAAGCCGCCATGGCCAATCAGGCCGTCAATCTCGGCAAAACTTTCATAATCAAACGGCGTGTCGAACTGGCCTGGCGGGTGATAGGCCCCTAATGGCCCGCCCACTTGCACGGCGCGCACAGGCCGGCCAGTTGCTGTGCCGCCGCCAATGTCCGTCACCAATTCGCCCAGGGTGATCCCAAAGGCGGTTTCAAACAGCCCGCCAAAACGCACATTGCCTGCAATCTGGATGGGCATCGTGCCGCGCGACCGGCCCATGCCATAATCGGCATAGGCCTGCGCACCATGCGCCATAATCCAAGGCACTGTTGCCAATGTCAGGACGTTGTTCACGACTGTTGGCTTGCCAAAGAGACCTTCTAGCGCGGGTAGTGGCGGTTTCGCGCGGACTTCACCCCGCTTCCCCTCTAACGAGTTAAGGAGCGACGTTTCCTCCCCGCACACATAAGCCCCTGCCCCAACGCGAATTTCGACATCAAAAGGGGCCACAATATGGGCGCAGGCCCGCACAGCGGCCTGCATCTTCTGAATGGCATGCGGATATTCGGAACGAATATAGACATACCCCTTGGTCGCGCCCACGGCAAAACCAGCAATGGCCATGCCTTCAATCAATTGGAAGGGGTCCCCCTCCATCACCATCCGGTCGGCAAAAGTGCCGCTATCGCCCTCATCAGCGTTGCAAACGATGTATTTCTGGTCGGCTTGGGCGTGCGCCACAGTCCGCCATTTGAGGCCCGCGGGAAAACCGGCCCCGCCACGTCCGCGTAAACCTGATGCAATTAGCGCTTCTATTACAGCCTCTGCGCCCAATTGGCGCGCTTGGTGGAGGCCCACCCAGCCGCCCGTGGCTTCATAATCCACCAAGCTCAAGGGTCGCGTTTTGCCAGCGCGGGCAAAGGTCAACCTTTGCTGGCGGGAAATAAAGGGGTGGTCTGCAATGACGCCAATCGACAAAGAGGCACCCTGCCCGCTGAGGATTGACGCAACATCCTCAACAGCCACCGGCCCATAGCCGATGCCATCAATGTCCACCAAAGGCTCTAGCCAATGCATGCCCCAAGAGGATGTCCGCTCAACGTCCGCACCCGCCGCCTCAAACGCCGCAGCAACGGCATCCGCCCCGCAGGCCAGCGCCAATGCGTCATCAGAAATACGCACCTTCATAGCGAGTCCACCAAAGCTTGAAGCTTGGCCTTGTCCAACCGGGCATGAACCTTATTGCCCGTCATGGCCGCTGGCCCAACCGAGCAAAGGCCCAAGCAATAGACTGTTTCCAGCTTCACCCGGCCATTGTCTGCCAATTCTGAAACCAGAGCATCCACGCCACGCGCCTGACAGGCCTCTGCCCGGCATATTTTCAGCACAGGCTGCCCCTCAGGCGCCGTCTTAAAGTCGTGGTAAAAACTCACCACACCATGAACTTCGGCGCGTGTTAAGTTGAGTGAAGAAGCAATTGTCTTGATTGCCTCTTCACTCACATGGCCGAACGCCGCCTGCACATCGTGCAAGATAGGCAGCAAAGCCCCCTCAACGCCACGATGGCGGTCAAGAATGTCCAAAACAGTCACTGCGCGTCTCGCGATGCGGTTAGGGCATCGGGGATATGCTGTGGCGGCTCTGGTGAAGTCAAAATCATGCGGGATTGCTTTAGAAAACCACGACGGACCGGATGGATTTACCGGCGTGCATCAGGTCAAAGGCCGTGTTGATCTCTTCCAAGCCCATGACATGGGTGATCATGGGATCAATCTCAATCTTGCCCTGCATGTACATATCGACGATCTTGGGCACATCGGTGCGACCCTTCGCGCCGCCAAAGGCAGTGCCGCGCCAATTACGGCCCGTCACCAGTTGGAACGGCCGCGTTGCAATTTCCTTGCCCGCTTCAGCCACACCAATGATGATGCTGGTGCCCCAGCCGCGATGGCAGGCCTCAAGCGCTGTCCGCATCACATCCGTATTGCCTGTTGCATCAAAGGTATAATCTGCGCCGCCATCGGTCATTTCTACAATCTTGGCGACCACATCTTCGCGGCTCATTCCCTTGGAATTTAGGAAATGCGTCATGCCGAACTTGCGGCCCCATTCTTCGCGATCCGGGTTGATATCCACGCCGATGATGCGGTTCGCACCCGCAAGCCGCGCGCCCTGGATCACGTTGAGGCCAATGCCGCCCAAGCCGAAGACAACGACATTATCGCCCACTTGCACCTTGGCGGTGTTAATAACGGCACCAACGCCCGTCGTGACGCCACAGCCGATATAGCAGCTGGTCTGGAACGGCGCATCTTCGCGGATCTTCGCCACTGCGATTTCCGGCAAAACAGTGAAGTTCGAGAAAGTGGAGCAGCCCATATAATGATAAATTGGCTGACCCTTATAGCTAAAGCGCGTCGTGCCATCGGGCATCAGCCCCTTGCCTTGCGTCGCGCGGATCGCCGTGCACAGGTTCGTCTTGCCCGACAGGCAGGACTTACACTGGCGGCATTCCGGGGTGTACAGCGGGATGACATGGTCACCGGGTTTTACTGAGGTCACACCAGCGCCCACCTCGCGCACCACGCCGGCCCCTTCATGGCCCAAAACGCTTGGGAAAATCCCTTCGCTGTCAAACCCATCCAGCGTATAGGCATCGGTATGGCAAATGCCCGTCGCCATAATCTCCACCAAAACCTCGCCAGCCTTGGGGCCTTCAAGGTCCAGCTCCACAATCTCCAGCGGCTTCTTCGCTTCAAATGCTACAGCTGCTCGGGTCTTCATCGTCCATTATCCTTATCTTTAACTTCAAGAATCTGCAGAAATTTAATGCCTCGTTAGTCCAGCCAATGGGCTAACACAGCCACGCCAACAACGTCCATCCAATAGCGTGATCGCCACATTATTGAGGCTCTGGCACATCAACAACCAACACCTCATGCTGGTGCGTGGCCAAAAACTTTACCAAATCGGGCCCTGCAATGCTGAGAGTGGCCGTATTGCGCAGCGGATGCACATTGATGCAGCCAGAAACTGCCAAGGGGCGATCAAGGACCACTCTCGCCTTTGCCTCTTGGTCATTAAAGGCGGCAAGCGGCGTTACCGAGCCTGGTGTCACACCCAATAACCGCTCCATGTCCTCAGCTTTGCCGAAGCTTAGCTTTTTGGACCCAATGACAGCGGGAAGCGCTTTCAAGTCTACACGCTTATCATGCGGCGCTGTCACTAACCAAAAAGCCCCGCCTGCATCCTTCAGAAAAAGGTTTTTTGTGTGATCCCCCGCAATTTCCGCATGAAGGACAGCGCTTTCCTCAACAGTGTAGACAGCTTCATGCTCATGAAGCGTTACAGCCATGCCCAAGTCCGCCAGCGAGGCCATCATTTGATGCTCTCGTGACACCAGCGCCTCCTATTTAAAGATAACGGTTCGATTGCCGTTCA
>JACCDK010818937.1_pt1 | contig 20008 bp, 28 predicted proteins | sample 7445871 | NCBI WGS metagenome assembly JACCDK01 (sample SAMN15323436, study PRJNA562643) | freshwater metagenome | isolation source: river surface water | place: USA:Blue River Watershed | collected 2017-08-15
GGTCGTGCAACCAAGCCAAAATTGGGAGGTCAATCGAGGCATCGCGAAGAGCTAGCGCCTCGGCGATATCGGCGACGCCAAGATAGTCAACGCCTGCGGCCTCGAGCTTGCGGGCGACCTGAATCATTCCGTGACCATAGGCATCGGCCTTGACCACACCCATAACCATCGGTGCTGAGACCTTGCTTCGCATGGTGGCCAGGTTCGCAGCAATTGCATCAAGGTCGATAATCAGCTCTCTCAAGGCTCGACTCCCTCTGCAATTACTTGAGCCACCGCGGTATCACCGTCGTGGCTGATCGAAACGTGAAATTTTCTGATTCCTAGTTGCAAGGCTAGCTTGGCTGTTGCGCCGTGCAACCAAATAACCGGCTTGCCACTGCTCTCTTTGCCAACCTCGATGCCATACCACTCGATTCCCGGAGCACCGCCGAGAGCCTTAATGACGGCTTCCTTGGCAGCAAATCTGCCAGCCAGGGTGTTGATGCTAGCGCCATCTCGTTCTATGTCTAAGAACAAACGATCAGCCAGACGAGGAGTGTCTTTTAACTTGCTCTCAAATCTACTGATCTGAACGATGTCGATGCCGGTGCCAAGAATGACCATGATGACCTATTCGACCGTGACTGATTTAGCCAGGTTTCGAGGCTGGTCAACATCCAAGCCTTTTGCTGTTGAAAGTGCAAGAGCAAAATATTGCAACGGGATAACCTGCAGAATCGCAGCAAACATTGATTCAGACTTAGGCACAAAAATAACGTGCTCGGCATATTGGCCGACCTGGTCGTCACCCTGCTCGGCAATTGCAATCACCTTGGCACCGCGAGCGCGAATCTCTTGGATGTTTGAAATCACCTTAGGGTGCAGACTGTCTGCATCGCGCGGGCTAGGCACAATTACGATGACCGGCTGACCTTCTTCGATCAGGGCAATTGGGCCGTGCTTTAGTTCACCGGCTGCGAATCCTTCAGCATGGATGTAGGCCAGCTCCTTGAGCTTTAGAGCACCCTCCATAGCTACCGGAAAACCGACGTTTCGACCCAGGAACAAAACCGATTTGGCGTTGGCCATGTCTTCGCCCAGGCTCATTGGCAGCTTTGCGGCTTCGACCACCTTGGCTACGCGAGCTGGCATCTTTAGCAATTCTTTGCCGAGGTTTTGCAGAGTCTTTTTGTCGGTGCGCTCTTTGACTTGCGCCAAATAAAGGCCAAGCAAGAATCCGGCGGTGATCTGAGCGGTCAACGCTTTGGTTGAGGCAACCGCAACCTCAGGGCCCGCGTGGGTATAAATCACTGCGTCTGATTCGCGAGCCAGAGTCGCGCCCTGGGTGTTGCAAATTGCAAGAACTTTGGCGCCCTGTTCTTTGGCGAAACGAGTGGCCATCAGGGTGTCCATAGTTTCACCCGATTGCGAGATGGCAACGACCAGCGTGCGCTCGGTGATGATTGGGTCGCGATATCTAAATTCGTGCGAAAGCTCAACCTGAACCGGAATGCGCGACCATTTTTCGATTCCGTATTTGGCAACGTCGCCGGCATAGCTGGCGGTGCCACAGGCAACGATGATGATGCGCTCTAGGTTGCGAATTTCGTCTTCGGTGAGACCATCTATTTCGGTCAGGTTCACGGTGCCGTTTGAGTTCAATCGGCCCATCAAAGTGTCGGCAACCGCCTGTGGCTGGTCGGCGATCTCTTTGGCCATAAAGCTAGACCAACCGCCCTTGCTGGCCGCCGAGGCATCCCAGTTGACTTCAAATTCTTCAAGCTCAACCGGGTTGCCATCAAAGCCGTGCACCTCAACCGAGTTGGCGCGCAGAGTGACAATCTGGTCTTGACCGACGCTAAGTGCGCGGCGAGTGTGCTCGACAAACGCGGCAACGTCTGAACCCAAGAAGTTCTCACCGTCGCCAAGGCCAATCACCAAAGGTGCGTTTCGACGAGCGGCCAAAATCACGTCTGACTGGTCCTCGTGAATTACCAAGATGGTGAATGCGCCGTGCAGGCGTTTAACCACATTGGCAAAAGCCAGCGGCAAATCTTGGGTGGCCTCAAATTCGCGGGCAATCAGGTGAGCAGCGACCTCGCTGTCGGTCTCGCTAGAGAACTTTGTGCCTTCAGCGACCAGCTCGGCTTTTAGCTCAGCAAAGTTCTCAATAATGCCGTTGTGAATCAGTGAAAGTTTGTTGTGCGCACCGCCGTGGTGTGGGTGCGCATTTCCGTCGGTTGGAGCTCCGTGAGTAGCCCAGCGAGTGTGGCCGATACCGATATGAGATTGAGGCAGCGGGCTCTCGCTGATGCTAGCGATTAGGTTGTCTAGCTTGCCGGCTTTTTTGCGGGTTTCAAGTTGACCGCCGTTGGCGATGATGCTGACGCCTGCCGAGTCATATCCTCGGTATTCCAGGCGACGAAGTCCGCCCAAAAGTACATCCAAGGTCGACTTTTGACCCACATAGCCGACGATTCCGCACATACCCACTAATTTACCTTCGATTTAGGGCAGAATGGCTGATTGTGAGTGAACCACAACGAAGTCGCGGGCGGGCGGCCGAAGAGCCAAGCCCCTTTGTTGAAATCTCGCGAGCCGACTGGGCCGAATTAGCTCAGGCCACGGATTTGCCACTCACCGAATCCGAAATTTCGCAGATTCGTGGTCTAGGCGATTTTCTTGATATGGCCGAGGTCTCCGACGTCTACCTGCCGCTTTCACGACTGCTAAACCTTTATGTCGCTGAGACGCAAAAACTTCACGCGGTGACCTCTGGATTCTTGGGTGAGCGTGCCAAGCGCGTGCCATTCATCATCGGTGTCGCCGGTTCGGTTGCCGTGGGCAAATCGACCGTCTCACGCTTATTGAAAGAATTATTGTCTCGCTGGGAGGGAACACCATCAGTGGCCCTGGTCACTACCGATGGATTCCTTTACCCGAATGCCGAACTTGAACGCCGAGGCATAATGGCCCGCAAGGGATTCCCCGAGAGCTATGACCGCCTGGCCCTGCTGCAGTTTGTGGCTGACATCAAATCCGGTGCCGAGAAGGTTTCGGCCCCGGTCTATTCGCACCTGAGCTATGACATCGTTCCTGGCGAAACCGTCGACATTGAGTCGCCTGATGTTGTGATCATCGAGGGCTTAAATGTCTTGCAGGGTCCTGGTGAAAACCAAGCGGTGACCCTGAGTGACTATTTTGATTTCAAGATTTATGTCGATGCTGACACCGAAAACATCGCTAGTTGGTTCTTGAATCGGTTTACCAAGCTTCGTGACTCTGCTTTCACCAACCCAAAATCATATTTTCACCGCTATGCCGAAATGGATGAAGCCAAGGCCTTTGCTCGAGCTGAGGAAATTTGGGCGACAATCAACTTACCGAACCTGGTTCAGAACATAGCCCCAACTCGCTCGCGCGCAACTTTGGTTTTGCAAAAGGGCGCTCGCCACGCGGTTGAGCGTGTGCTGCTTCGCAAGGTTTAGAGATCCAGGAGCGGATTTATTTCAATGCCAGGCTGGCTCAAAAGTTCGGGATCAGATGCCTGCATAGTTGGTTGAGATAAATAACTCATAACCCCAGGTATTTGGCTTTTCCCAGGCATAGCCATACTTGATCAACGTTAGGCGAAAAATAACCGGGCTGTTCGGTGCTGTGGTTGACTTTCCCGACATCAACAATTCAGGTGACACCAACTCATACCTATGGCGATCCTTATGTGGATACGAATTCATGGTTTTCACACAACTGTCGATAGCCAAAACACGATTGGTTAGGTCGGCCGGTTGACCTGAAGGCAGTTCTTGCATTTGAGTGGCACCATTTTTGACGGCTAAATCAATCGCCAGTGCGCAGTGTTTTGGGATTTCTGGAACCTCGAGATTAAAGACGCCGGTGCGCCAACTGGTATCGGGTTCGCCTGGCCAATACTCATCAATCATTTTGAATTCTGCAGCTACTCCTTCGCTGCGAATGCGGTCGATAGTAGTTTTTGAGTCCACCGCATTCTGAATGCCCTGTTTGGCAGTTGGGGTGGGGCCGAATATTCCTGCAGCGGCAACCGAGAGCGTTCCAGGAAACAACAGAATTCCGGCTGTGGTCAAAATAACTATTTTCTTAGTTCGGCCTTTTTTTGCTTCTGGGCTTCTAATTCCCGCTGCCGCGAGCATGACCACGCCAATAGGGAGAAAGAAAATTACGTGGACAACCTGTGCCCAGCCCGTTCCTATGCTTATCGACGAGTTCATTTTTGGAGTCCCTGGCACAAAAATCGGATCGTTGATTAGGGCAATGAACGTGTTGAGTTCGATGGCCAAATTAGTCGCTAGGAAAATCCAAGCAAGAGCCAAAAGGATCATGCCACCCGAGGCTTTGGGGTCTTTTTTAGGCCAGTCTGGATTCAAATCTTTGGCCACTTTGCTCCCCCTGTATTTCTTTGCTACAAACTTAGGCGCTTCTAAACTTTGCGCGCAATGCGTTGGAGCAAAGCATGTCTCTGGAAGATGCTTCCGAAAAGCGTTATTCAAACGTGACCGCCACTCAGGATGTTCATAGGCAACTCTCAGGTTGACTTCAATCGAGCCAGTCGTTAGGTCGCCGCCAGGAGTTTTGAGGCAACGACGACGCAGACGATGACTTAGCAAAGTACATCTATTTTGAAAGGCTTCACATGAACACTCTCTCTGCTGTCTTGGACAACGGACAATTCAACCTGGTTTACAACATCTTGTCGCTGGGATTAGCGTCAATGCTTTTCACTTCAGTTTTTCTATTCGTAGCTCGCGAGCGAGTATTGCCGCGCTATCGAATGGCCGTAATGGTTTCTGGCACAGTCACCGCGATCGCTACCTACCACTACTTCAGAATGTTCGACAACTTCAATCACGCTTTTGCCGGAGCAACTGGCAACAACCCTGACGCCTACAACGTCGGCTACCGCTACGTTGACTGGCTGCTAACCGTGCCTCTACTACTAGTCGAGTTAGTTGCAGTTCTTGCACTCGCAAAGGCTGCCCAGAGCTCGATTTTGAATCGTCTGGTCCCTGCAGCGGCAGCGATGATTGCACTTGGCTACCCTGGCGACGCCAAACTCGACATTTGGGGAATTGCGCCATCGGTCTGGGGTCTTCTTTCAACAATCCCATTCCTTTACATTCTTTACGTTCTATTCATTGAACTTGGCAAGAGCCTTGCTCGCCAGTCAGAACCGGTTCAACGAAAAGTGAAGTTGCTGCGCATTCTGCTAATTGCAACTTGGGGCGTATACCCAATCACTTTCATCCTTGCGATGGGAACCCCAGCGGGCGGGCCATTCAATGCGAGCGAGTTCGTAGCTCGCGAAGTTGGCTACAGCATCGCTGACATTTTGGCTAAGTGTCTATTCGGTCTAATCATCTTCTCAATTGCGCGCATCAAGTCTGCAGAAGACGACGCAGAATATGCGAAGGCGGAGTTCAAAGACGCCTAAGCCTTTCGGATAGATACAAAAAACCGGGTCGGATTTTCCGACCCGGTTTTTATTTCGGCTAGATACACCAGGGTTCTGCTGGTTAGAGCGCCAAACGCTTTTCGACAACCCGAGCAATGCGGTCTGCCCAAGACTGTGCGGTTCCAGAGTCGGCTGCCTCAACCATTACGCGAACCAAAGGCTCGGTTCCTGAAGCCCTCAGCAACACACGACCGGTGCCGCGAAGATCGTCCTCGGCTTCGCGAACCGCGGCCTGCACCTCTTCGTCACTGTCTACTCGAGACTTGTCAACACCTGGAACATTGACCAAAACCTGAGGGTAGACCTTCATAACCGATGCCAACTCGGCCAGAGTTTTGCCAGTGCGCTTAATTTCGGCACCCAACTTTAGGCCGGTCAGAATGCCGTCGCCGGTGGTGGCATACTGGCTAAAAATCACGTGCCCCGACTGTTCGCCACCGAGGGTGTAGCCACCGTCGCGAATCTCTTCGAGCACATAGCGGTCGCCAACTTTGGTTTCGATCATTTCGATATCGTGCTCGCGCATTGCAATCTTTAGGCCGAGGTTCGACATCACGGTGGCCACCAGAGTGTTGCGAGCAAGCTGACCGCGCTCTTTGAACGAAAGCGCCAAGATTGCCATGATTTGATCACCGTCGATGATGTTGCCATCGGCATCGACTGCCAAGCAGCGGTCGGCATCGCCATCGTGAGCGACGCCAAAATCGGCACTGTGCTCGAGCACCGCGGCCTGCAGCGCGGTTAGATGGGTTGATCCATAGCCGAGGTTGATATTGAGACCGTCTGGGTCTGCACCGATAACGATGACCTTCGCGCCAGCATCTGCAAAAACCTGAGGAGAAACGCCCGAAGCCGCACCGTGTGCGCAATCGACAACAACTTTTAGACCATCGAGTCGATTCGGAATCGAGCGGAGCAGGTGCAAAACGTAGCGGTCTTCGGCGTCGGCAAAACGAGTAACGTGACCAACCTCAACGCCAAGTGGCGCAAGCTTTGAGCCGTGCATTGCGGCTTCGATTTTGTCTTCGATGTGGTCTGGCAGTTTATGGCCACCGCGAGCAAAAATCTTGATGCCGTTGTCTGGTGCTGGGTTGTGTGAGGCCGAAATCATGACACCGAAATCAGCGTCTAGGTCGGCGGTCAAAAACGCGGTAGCCGGGGTTGGCAGCACACCAGCATCAAATACATCAACACCCGAACTCGCGAGACCTGCGGCAATTGCGGCGGCCAAAAACTCGCCAGAAATGCGTGGGTCGCGGCCGATAACAGCTTTGGGCTTTAGGCCTTTTGCGCGAGAGTCTTCGCCCAAAACAATGGCGGCGGCTTGAGCCAGCTGAAGCGCGATATCTGCCGTTAAATCACGATTGGCGAGACCTCGAACACCATCGGTGCCAAAGAGTCTCGCCATTTCGTGAGTCTATGCTCGAAAAGCAGTGAAGAGTCGGATTAACGCTTCGAGAACTGTGAAGCCTTGCGGGCCTTCTTTAGACCAGCCTTCTTGCGCTCGATAACACGTGCGTCGCGCTTCAAGAAGCCAGCCTTCTTTAGTGAAGGACGGTTGTTGTCGCGGTCGATCTCGTTTAGAGCACGAGCGATGCCAAGACGAAGTGCACCTGCCTGACCAGCTGAGCCACCACCTGAGATACGAGCGATAACGTCGTATGAACCCTTAAGGTCTAGAACGGTGAATGGGTCAGTGATTAGCTGCTGGTGAAGCTTGTTTGGAAAGTAGTCAGCGAATTCGCGACCGTTTACCTTGATGATACCGGTGCCTGGCATGATGCGAACACGAGCAACAGCCTCTTTGCGACGGCCAAGGCCAGCGCCAGGAGTGGTTAGTGGACCGCGTGCCTTAGCAGCTGAAGCTGAAGCCTTTGCTGCTGGAGTCTCGGTGGTGTAGCTCTCTGGAGCTACTGCGTCTAGGGTCTCGTTCTTAGCCACGATGGGTTCCTTACTGGGCTACCTGGTCGATGATGAATGGCTTTGGCTGCTGTGCAGCGTGCGGGTGGGTTGCACCTGCGTAAACCTTTAGCTTGGTTAGCTGGGTTGCACCTAGCTTGTTGTGAGGAAGCATGCCCTTGATTGCCTTTTCTACGGCCTTCTCAGGTGACTTCTCTAGAAGCTCTGCATAAGTAGTAGCGGTTAGACCACCTGGGTAGCCTGAGTGGCGGTATGCCTTCTTCTGAAGAAGCTTTGAGCCGGTTAGAGCAACCTTGTCTGCGTTGATGATGATGACGAAGTCACCGTTGTCAAGGTGAGGAGCAAAGGTTGGCTTGTGCTTGCCGCGTAGCAGTGCTGCTGCGTGGGTGGCTAGACGACCGAGAACTACGTCGGTGGCGTCGATGACAAGCCACTCGTTGCTCAGCTCGTGAGCCTTTGGTGAATAAGTACGCACGTTAAATTGCCTTCTATATCTGTGTCGGATTGAAATGAATCCGCACTAGAAGAAGAAACTTCAAGGGATTCAAGTTTTCACATTGGCCGATAAATAACTGCCAATACCAAAGGTTTATTTTAGACCGTGGTTGGCACGCAGGTCAAACCCTAATTTTCATCAATTGAGCGGGTGTTTTTAGTAATGCTCGCCTGATTGGCCAGTTCACTGTCTGCCGGGTATCCGATTTCGATCAGAGTGAGCCCATGCGCCGGTTGAACCTTGTATGCACCGGCACGTTTTTTGGCATCTAGCGCGGCACGAATATCAGCGCGCGTAGCCTTGCCCTCTCCCACAGCTTTCAGCCCGCCAACAATCGAGCGAACCATGTTGTGCGCAAAGGCATCGGCCATCAGCTCAATTTCAATCACGTTTTCTTCAAGCGGATTACGGCGAACAGAGATGTCGCGAAGTTCACGGATTGTGGTTCCGAAATCGCGCGGGCGACAGAATGCGAGGAAGTCTTGGAGGCCCAGAAATTCGTGCGAAGCATTAATCATCGCGTCGAGATCTAAATCGTGGTTGATCCACAGAGTGTGATTGCCCTTGAGCGGATTTTTTTGAGCCAACCCGTCGGCAATGCGATAGCGGTATCGGCGGTGCGTGGCTGAAAATCGAGCATCGAAACCGGATGGCGCAACCTGGGCCGAATAAACCCGAACATCCGGGTCAAGCAGGTCATTGAGCTTGCCGACCATGCCAACCGCGCGCCCAAGGCGCTTTAGCTGTTTTGGGGTGAGGTCGATGTGTACGACCTGGGCGGTTGCATGAACGCCGGCATCGGTGCGGCCGGCTACTCGCATTCCGAAATCATCCGAGTCTTCGCCATAGATGATCGTGAGCACCTCAAGCAGGTGCCCGGCAACCGTTCTCAAACCATCTTGTTTGGCCCAGCCATTGAAATTGGTGCCGTCATAGCCCAAATCAAGCCGGTAACGAACCAACCCGTCAACCATAGGGTCAACGGGTTGGTTCATGAGAACTTAGAGATTACTCAGCTGCTGGAGTCTCTTCAGCAGGAGCTGCAGCCTCAGCTGCGGCCTCGACTGGAGCCTCTACTGCTGCTTCTGCTGCAATTTCGTCTGCAACGATCTCTTCGACAGTCTCGTCTGCAACAACTGCAACTGCAGCTGCCTTGACAGCGTTAGCAAGCTTTGGCTTCTTGTTAACTGCCTTTGGGTTGACTGGCTCTAGAACTAGCTCGATTAGAGCTAGTGGAGCGTTGTCACCCTTGCGGTAGCCAAGCTTGGTGATGCGAGTGTAGCCACCCTGACGGTCTGCAACCTGAGGTGCAATCTCGGTGAATAGGGTGTGAACCACTGACTTGTCGGTGATTGACTGAAGCACGCGACGACGAGCTGCTAGGTCTCCGCGCTTTGCGAAGGTTACTAGGCGCTCAGCCAACGGACGAAGACGCTTTGCCTTGGTCTCGGTGGTGGTGATCTTGCCGTGCTTGAACAGTGAAGTCGCCATGTTGCGAAGCATCAGACGCTCGTGCGCTGGTCCGCCGCCTAGACGTGGGCCTTTAGTTGGGGCTGCCATTTATTTCTCCTCTTGAAATTTCTCGAGCGACCGGCTTAAGCCTGGTCATCCTCGTCGTAAGCCGAGCTGAAGTATGCTGCGTCGAAGCCAGGGACTGAGTCTTTGAACTTTAGGCCCATTGAAGTTAGCTTGTCGCGAACCTCGTCGACCGACTTGCTGCCGAAGTTGCGGATGTTCATCAACTGGTCTTCTGACAGAGCGATTAGCTCTGAGACGGTGTTGATGCCTTCACGCTTTAGGCAGTTGTATGAACGGACGGTGAGGTCTAGGTCTTCGATTGGCATTGCTAGCTCTGGAGCTAGGCCAACCTCGACAGGTGCTGGGCCGATCTCGATGCCTTCTGCTGCGACGTTTAGTTCGCGGGCTAGGCCGAATAGCTCAACAAGGGTGCTACCTGCTGATGCAACTGCATCGCGAGGTGAGATTGAAGGCTTGGTCTCAACGTCAACAACTAGCTTGTCGAAGTTGGTGAACTCACCCGCACGAGTTGCCTCAACGCGGTATGAAACCTTTAGAACTGGTGAATAGATTGAGTCGATTGGAATCACACCAGCGTCTGCGTCTGGGTTGCGGTTCTGTGAAGCCTGAACGTAGCCACGGCCACGCTCGATGGTTAGCTCGACCTCAAACTTTGCCTTTGAGTTGATGTTCGCAATGACTAGCTCTGGGTTGTGAATCTCAACACCAGCTGGTGCCTGGATGTCAGCAGCGGTCACTGGGCCAGCGGCCTGCTTGCGAAGGTGGGCAACAACAGGTGCGTCGTGCTCTGAAGAAACAACAAGACCCTTGATGTTCAAGATGATCTCGGTGACGTCTTCGGCAACGCCAGCAACAGTGCTGAACTCGTGGCTAACGCCTTCGATGCGGATGTTGGTAACTGCAGCACCTGGGATTGATGAAAGCAAGGTGCGGCGTAGTGAGTTGCCAAGGGTGTAACCAAAGCCAGGCTCTAGTGGCTCTAGTGAAAAACGTGAACGGTTTGGAGCTAGAACTTCTTCGTGAAGGGTTGGGCGTTGTGCAATTAGCACGTTGGTTCCTTTCAGCTAGGCATCCGCTATATGACGCCTGTTTGTTTTTTCTGATCAGTGGCCACTAATCAGATTTGATGCGTTTTTAAGTTTTTGTGTGGCGCTATCAGCGCGGGATGAGTGCCCAGCGGCTATTGGCGCTCTTCTTTCGGCGAAGGTTTATTCGTCGTGTCGAAGATGCGACCAATAAACACTGGCTAGACGCGACGACGCTTTGGTGGGCGGCAGCCGTTGTGAGCCTGTGGGGTCACATCGCTGATTGAGCCAACCTCTAGGCCTGCTGCCTGAAGTGAACGGATAGCGGTTTCGCGACCTGAGCCTGGGCCCTTCACGAAAACGTCAACCTTCTTTAGGCCGTGCTCCTGAGCCTTGCGGGCTGCAGCTTCAGCGGCTAGCTGAGCGGCGAACGGGGTTGACTTACGTGAGCCCTTGAAGCCCACATCGCCAGATGATGACCAAGAGATAACAGCACCGGTTGAGTCAGTGATTGACACGATGGTGTTGTTGAAGGTGCTCTTGATGTGCGCCTGGCCGTTGGTGATGTTCTTGTTGACTTTGCGGCGTGGCTTGCGAGCTGCTGAGCCTGCCTTTGCCTTTGCTGGTGCTGCCATGGTTGTCTCCTAAATTCTGCTGTGGTCTCGAAGTGATCGCAGTGTCTAACGACTACTTGCGAGCTGCCTTCTTCTTGCCGGCTACGGTGCGCTTTGGACCCTTGCGAGTACGAGCGTTGGTCTTAGTGCGCTGACCACGAACTGGAAGTCCCTTACGGTGGCGGATACCTTCGTATGAACCGATCTCAACCTTGCGGCGGATGTCTGCTGCTACGTCGCGACGTAGGTCACCCTCAACTTTGAAAGTGCCTTCGATGAAGTCACGGATGGCGACTAGCTGGTCGTCAGTAAGGTCCTTTACGCGGATGTTCTTGTCGATTTTGGTCTCTTCAAGAATCTTTACTGAGCGAGTACGGCCAATGCCGTAGATGTAAGTAAGTGCGATTTCGACGCGCTTCGCGTCTGGAATATCGGCTCCGGCAACACGTGCCATAGGGATTTCTCCTTGTTTGTTGAAGGTCTGCAGCAGCACATCCAATTTCACAATTGGCTCCGGCCTTCTCCGGAGGTGACACCAACAGTCGTGGACCGCTAAGTGTTGTGTTGCCTTTTAGTTTTGGTGCTTATTTAGTTGTAAATCTGGTCTTGCTATTCACAAGCGCGGCGACAAACTTTTGAAGCCGGCTGGGAATCAACTAGGTTGATTAGCCCTGGCGCTGCTTGTGGCGAACGTTCTCGCAGATAACCATGACGCGACCGTGGCGACGGATGACCTTGCACTTGTCGCAAATCTTCTTGACGCTTGGGTTTACCTTCATGTCTCTAACTTCTGTTCGGGGTTATTGCTAACCGTTTTGCAAATCTTTATTTGTAGCGATAAATGATGCGGCCACGAGTCAGGTCATAACTGCTCAACTCAACAATCACGCGGTCCTCTGGGCGGATGCGGATGTAGTGCTGGCGCATTTTGCCTGAAATGTGGGCAAGGACCTTGTGACCGTTAGTCAACTCGACACGAAACATAGCGTTTGGAAGAGCTTCGACGACCGAACCTTCGATCTCGATGACACCGTCTTTACTGGCCATAACTCACTTATCTACTTCAAGTTTTTAGTGCTGCACGCGCACGCAAAAACAAAATCCATTGATTTGGGATTGCGTGTAAGAAACACCGAAGGTCAATCCTATGGGAAATACCCAGAAATTGGAAATTAAGTTTTACTATTTTGTGCCGCGAAACGACTTGGCTTAGCCGAGGGCAACTGGCTTTACGCCAAATTGAGCTAGTTTTGCGGCTCCGCCGTCTTCGGCGGTTAGCACCCAGATGCCCTTATCGTGAACAGCGATGCTGTGTTCCCAGTGTGACGCATCCGATGCATCCTTGGTCGATACCGTCCATCCGTCTTTCAATACTTTGACGCGAGGGCTGCCCGAAACCACCATTGGCTCGATCGCAACGCACAAACCTGGAACAACCTTTGGGCCCTTGTCGCGAACGCGATAGTTAAAAACCGGTGGGTCTTCGTGCATAGATCGACCGATTCCGTGGCCAACATAGTCTTCGAGGATTCCAAAGTCTTTTCCGAGGTGATTCTTCTGCGAATAGATGTATTCCTCGATGGCAATGCCGACATCGTTTAGGTGCTCAGCTTTCGACAAAGCTGCGATTCCAACCCACAGCGACTGTTCGGTTACGTCGCTCAGGTGCTGGCGTCGGGCAACAAGTTCTGGGTCGGCAACATCGTCGGTGCTGTTTGGCACGATCACGGTCATAGCCGAGTCGCCGTTCCATTCGCCGATTTCAGCGCCGCAGTCGATAGAAACGATATCGCCGGCTCGAAGCACGCGGGCCTGGGTCGGAATGCCATGCACAACTTCATCGTTCACCGATGAACAGATGGTGTGGTGGTATCCGGGCACCAATTGAAAATTTGAGTGGCCGCCGTGAGATTTGATAGTCGCTTCGGCGATGGCATCGAGCTCAATAGTTGAAACACCTGGCTTGATGGCCTTGCGAACCTCGCGAAGTGCTGCGGCGGTAGCCAAACCGGCGGCGCGCATTAGAACGATTTGTTCGTTGGTTTTGATTTCGAATCCGTGGCGGCTCATCAATTGCCCCTAAAAATTAGGCAACTGGAGAAAGGCCGCGAGCGTCAAGACCCTCAAGAATGCGGGCGGTGACATCGTCAACCTGACCCAAACCATCGATCATTAAGACCAAGCCGCGCTGAGCATAAACACTGATTAGCGGTGCAGTCTGCTCTTCGTAAACCTCTAGGCGACGACGAATAACATCTTCGGTGTCATCGGCACGACCCTGCTCTAGTGCGCGACCTAGCAAACGGCGAACAACCTCATCGGTGTCAGCAGTTAGCTGAATAACTGCGTCTAGCTTTGTGCCTGCATCGGCAAGTATGCTGTCTAGCTCGACAACCTGCTCGGCGGTGCGTGGGTAGCCATCTAGCAAGAAGCCGCCCTGGGCATCGTCGTGTGAAAGACGGTCGCGAACTAAATCATTGGTCAGGCTGTCTGGAACATATTCGCCACGATCCATGAAAGCTTTGGCTTGCTTGCCGAGCTCGGTCTCGTTCTTGACGTTATGTCTGAATATGTCGCCGGTCGAAATCGCAGGGATTCCGAATGCCTTAGCGATGAACTCAGCTTGGGTGCCCTTGCCTGCGCCAGGAGCGCCAATAATCAGTAGGCGGCTCATGCTTTTTACTTCAACAGACCTTCGTAGTTGCGCTGCTGCATCTGAGCATTGATCTGCTTAACAGTCTCAAGACCAACACCAACGATGATCAAGATCGAGGTTCCACCGAACGGGAAGTTCTGGTTTGCTCCGATTAGTGAGAATGCAATTAGCGGAATCAGTGCGATCAAAGCTAGGTAGATCGCGCCTGGGAAAGTGATGCGGCTAAGCACGAACTCTAGGTATTCGGTGGTCGGACGACCAGCGCGAATACCAGGAATGAATCCGCCGTACTGCTTCATGTTGTCGCTGACCTCTTCAGGGTTGAAGGTGATCGCTACATAGAAGTAGGTGAAGCCAAGGATTAGAAGTGAGTAAAGCGCCATGTATAGCGGGTGGTCACCGGCGGTTAGGTAGGTAGAAACCCAAGTTACCCAACCTGCAACGTTGCCGTTCTTGTCTGGCTGGTTGAACTGCGCGATCAGGGCTGGCAAGTAAAGCAAGCTTGACGCGAAGATAACTGGAACCACACCGGCCATGTTGACCTTGATTGGAATGTAGGTGCTTTGGCCACCATAGGTGCGCTTGCCAACCATACGCTTGGCATACTGCACTGGAATGCGACGCTGAGCCTGCTCGACCAAAATCACTAGACCAACCACAACGACACCAACTGCGATAACCAATAGCAAGGTTTCGATGCTCTTTGTCTCAGCGATGCTCAATAGTGAAGACGGGAACTGAGCTGCGATTGAGGTGAAGATCAACAGTGACATACCGTTGCCGACGCCGCGCTCGGTGATTAGCTCACCTAGCCACATGATCAAACCGGTTCCCGCGGTCATGGTGATAACCATCAGGATTACGGCGATTGGTGATGAGTCGGTAAGGATCGGCAATACACAGTCAGCACCAAACAGCGCACCCTGGCGAGCAACAGCAATCAAAGTGGTTGACTGCAGCACGCCAAGTGCGATGGTTAGGTAGCGGGTGTACTGAGTCAGGGTTGCCTGACCAGCTTGACCCTCTTTGTATAGAGCTTCAAAGCGAGGAATAACCACACGCAGCAACTGAGTGATGATCGATGCTGTGATGTAAGGCATGATGCCCAACGCAAAGATAGAAAGCTGCAACAACGCGCCACCCGAGAACAGGTTGACGAGCTCATAAAGCCCGCTGGTGTTCTGGGTCTGGGCCAAACACTTCTGAACGTTGCCATAGTCAACATATGGGGCCGGAATGAACGAACCCAAACGGAAAATGGCAACGATCGCAAGCGTGAAGGCTAGCTTGTTGCGCAGATCCGGTGTACGGAATGCGCGAACAATGGCGTTAAACATGTGGCCTCCTGGCTGATGAATCTAAAGCTTGTTGACTACTCGGTTACTGAGCCGCCCGCAGCAACAATCTTCTCAGCAGCAGATGCTGAGACCTTGTCGACACTGACAGTCAGTTTAACTGAGATGTCGCCGTTGCCTAGAACCTTGACTGGCTCGTTCTTGCGAACTGCACCCTTGGCTACTAGATCAGCAACAGTCACTGCGCCACCCTTAGGGTAAAGCTCAGCTAGCTTCTCGATGTTTACAACCTGGTATTCCACGCGGAATGGGTTCTTGAAACCACGAAGCTTAGGAGTACGCATTACTAGACGCACGCCACCACCCTCGAAGCCTGGGCGAACCTGGTAACGAGCCTTAGTACCCTTGGTACCGCGACCTGCAGTCTTACCCTTTGAAGCTTCACCACGACCAACACGAGTGCGGTCCTTCTTTGATCCAGGAGCTGGACGTAGGTGGTGCAGCTTTAGAACGTTGCTCTTCTCTTGAACAACTGCTGGCTTCTTCTTTGCAGGAGCAGCCTTAGCAGCAGCCTTTGGAGCAGCCTTGGTCTCTTCAGCCTTTTCAGCCTTCTCTGCCTTTGGAGCAGCAGCCTTCGCAGGTGCAGCCTTTGCGGCAGCAGCCTTTGGAGCAGCCTTAGCAGCAGCTGGCTTTGCAGCAGCCTTTGGTGCAGCCTTCGCTGCAGCTGGCTTCTTCTCTTCTGCCATTAGTCGATCTCCTCAACCTTTACGAGGTGTGCAACAGTCACAACCATGCCGCGGACCGATGGGCTGTCGCCCTTGACGACGATGTCGCCAATTCGCTTTAGTCCTAGGCTGCGAAGGGTTTCGCGCTGGTTTGGCTTGCCACCAATTTCACTCTTGATCTGGGTTACCTTGAGACGCGCGGCCATTAGGCACCTACCTTGTTCTGCTCACGAAGAAGACCTGCTGGTGCAACTTCTGCCAGTGTCAAGCCACGACGAGCTGCAACTGCGGCTGGCTCTTCGAGCTGGCGCAATGCCTCGATGGTGGCGTGAACGATGTTGATGGTGTTTGAAGATCCAAGTGACTTGCTTAGCACGTCGTGGATACCGGCACACTCTAGAACTGCACGCACTGGACCACCGGCGATAACACCGGTACCCGCAGCAGCTGGACGTAGAAGAACTACACCCGCAGCAGCCTCGCCCTGAACTGGGTGAGGAATGGTGCTGGCAACGCGAGGAACGCGGAAGAAGTTCTTCTTGGCTTCTTCTACACCCTTAGCAATTGCGCTTGGGACTTCTTTTGACTTTCCGTAGCCAACGCCAACTAGACCGTTGCCGTCACCCACGATGACTAGTGCGGTGAAGCTGAAACGACGACCACCCTTGACCACCTTAGAAACACGGTTGATGGTTACAACACGCTCTAGGAATGGGCTCTTGGTGTCTTCGCGCTCACGACGCTCACCCTTTGGGCCACGCTCGCGTGAACCGCGACGTGCCTCACGCTCGTTTGACTCTACGGTCTCTACAACTGGAGTTGCAGTTTCGGTTGACTCAGTAGACAACACGTTCTCCTTGTTTTCAGTCATTAGAGGACCAACCCGCCTTCACGAGCGCCATCTGCGATTGCTGCAACGCGGCCGGTGTAGCGGTTTCCACCACGGTCGAATACGACGGTAGTGATTCCAGCCTTCTTAGCGCGCTCTGCGATTAGTAGACCAACCTGCTTTGACTTGTCAGACTTGTCGCCTGAAGCCTTGCGTAGATCAGCTTCCATGGTTGACGCTGAAGCCAAGGTGATGCTCTTGGTGTCGTCTACAACCTGGACGAATACGTGACGAGCTGAACGAGTGACAACTAGACGTGGACGCTGTGCATCACCCTGGATCTTCTTGCGAAGACGTAGGTGACGACGCTCACGGGCTGCGCTCTTGCTCTTGCCGCGGGTTCTAGTAGTTAGACCCATGTTTACTTACCACTCTTTCCGGCCTTGCGACGAACAACTTCGCCAGCGTAGCGAACACCCTTGCCCTTGTATGGCTCAGGCTTACGAAGCTTGCGTAGGTTGGCGGCAACTTCTCCAACAGCCTGCTTGTCAATACCTGACACAGAAACCTTGGTGTTACCTTCTACGGTGAAGGTGATTCCCTCAGGAGCCTTCACAAGGATTGGGTGTGAATAACCAAGAGCAAACTCAATGTCTGAACCCTTAGCGGTCACACGGTAACCGGTACCAACAATCTCAAGGCCCTTAGTGAAGCCTTCGGTAACACCGGTGATCTGGTTAGAGATCAAGGTGCGAGTTAGACCGTGTAGTGAACGCGAGTTGCGCTCGTCGTCTGGACGAGTAACAACAACGTTGTTCTCTTCTAGTGCAACGGTGATCGGTGAAGCAACTACTAGTGAAAGAGTGCCCTTTGGGCCCTTTACTGAGACGTTGCTGCCGTCAATCTTTACCTCGACGCCGGCTGGAACCGGAATCGGCAATCTACCAATACGTGACATGTGTGATTACCAAACGTAGGCGATGACTTCTCCGCCTACTCCCTTCTTGGCAGCCTGGCGGTCGGTTAGTAGACCGCTTGAAGTTGAAAGAATGGCGATACCTAGGCCACCAAGAACACGTGGAAGCTCAGTTGACTTCGCGTAAACACGAAGGCCTGGCTTTGAAACGCGCTTGATGCCAGCGATTGAACGCTCGCGGTTTGGTCCGAACTTTAGGTCGACGGTCAGGGTCTTGCCAACCTCTGCGTCTTCGACCTTAACGGCTGCTACGTAACCCTCTGACTTGAGGATCTCTGCAATGTTGGCCTTTAGCTTGCTGTAAGGCAGGCTAACGGTCTCGTGATATGCAGAGTTTGCGTTACGCAACCGGGTCAGAAAGTCTGCTACCGGGTCTGTCATTGTCATGCTATTTGCTACTTTCTTCGGTGGTATCCGTCACGTTTACAAGCGGACGGACCGTGCCGATTAAGGGGTTTGGTGAAACTAGTTAGATTCAGTCTTGAATGGGAAGCCCAGCGCCTTTAGAAGCGCGCGGCCCTCGTCGTCGTTAGAAGCGGTGGTCACAACAGTGATGTCCATGCCGCGGTGGCGATCGATCTTGTCCATGTCAATTTCGTGGAAAACAGTCTGCTCGGTTAGACCGAAGGTGTAGTTTCCGCGGCCGTCGAACTGGCGGTCGTTTAGACCACGGAAGTCGCGGATACGAGGAAGAGCTAGAACCAATAGGCGCTCTAGGAACTCCCACATGCGGTCGCCACGAAGAGTGACGTGTGCACCAATTGCCTGACCTTCGCGAAGCTTGAACTGCGCGATTGACTTGCGAGCAAGGTTAACCTGTGGCTTCTGACCAGTGATGGCAGTTAGGTCGCGCACTGCGTGCTCGATTAGCTTGCCTTCTTTGGCTGCGTCGCCCACACCCATGTTCACAACGATCTTGGTAAGAGTTGGAACCTGGTGAGGGTTAGCGAAACCGAATTCCTTGACAAGAGCTGCGATGATCTCAGCCTTGTACTTTGCCTTTAGGCGTGGAGCAGCCTTTGCAACTGGCTTGCTTGCCTTCTTGGCGGCAGCCTTTGCTGGCTTCTCTACAACCTCAACGGCTGCTTCGGTGGTCTCAGTTACTTCTAGTTCGTTTGCGTCAGTCATTAGATGTCCTTACCTGACTTCTTCGCAACACGAACGCGAACAGTCTTCTTAACACCGTTCTTGGTTACAGTCTCTTGACGTGAACCAATACGGGTTGGCTTCTTGGTTGATGGGTCAACTAGCGCAACGTTTGAGATGTGGATTGAAGCCTCTACAACCTCAAGACCGCCAGTCTTAGCGCCCTTGTCGTTCTGGCCGACACGGGTGTGCTTGGTGACTAGGTTTACACCCTCGACTAGAACACGGTTGGTCTCGCGGTTAACAGAAAGCACTAGGCCCTGCTTGCCACGGTATCCACCCTTGTCTTGCTTGCGACCGGTGATGACCTGTACTAGGTCGCCTTTTTTGATTGTCGCCATGATTAAATGACCTCCGGTGCTAGCGAGATGATCTTCATGAACTTCTTGTCGCGAAGCTCACGGCCGACTGGACCGAAAATACGGGTGCCCTGAGGCTCGCCGTCTTTCTTGATGATCACAGCTGCGTTCTCGTCAAACTTGATGTATGAGCCGTCTGCACGACGGGTCTCTTTTACGGTACGAACGATTACTGCCTTTACGACATCACCCTTCTTGACGTTTCCGCCAGGGATTGCATCCTTGACTGAACAGACAATGGTGTCGCCTAGGCCCGCGTAACGGCGCTTTGAACCGCCAAGCACACGGATAACCAAGAGCTCCTTGGCGCCGGTGTTATCGGCAACCTTGAGTCTCGACTCCTGTTGAAGCATTTTTTACTCCTCGTAATTTGCATACCCATTACCGACGGGCATGCTGGGGGTTGTTACTTGGCCTTTTCGATGATCTCGACTAGGCGCCAGTTCTTGGTGGCTGATAGTGGACGGGTCTCGTTGATTAGAACGAGGTCGCCGATACCAGCAGAGTTGGTCTCATCGTGAGCCTTGACCTTGGTTGAGCGGCGGATAACCTTGCCGTAAAGCGGGTGCTTTACGCGGTCTTCTACCTCTACAACGATGGTCTTGTCCATCTTGTCGCTGACTACATAACCACGACGGGTCTTGCGGTAACCGCGAGCCTCGACGGCAGTCTCAACAGCAGCCTTAGCAGCTTTCTTCTCAGCCATTGTTATGCCTCCTCGGTGGCAGCAGCTTCGTCAGCAGCAGCCTTCTTAGCCTTAGTAGCGGTCTTGGCTGGTGCAGCAACAACTGCACGAATACCAAGTTCACGCTCACGGATGATGGTGTAGATACGAGCGATGTCGCGCTTAACTGCACGCAGACGTCCGTGGCTTTCTAGCTGGCCGGTTGCCGACTGAAAACGTAGGTTGAAAAGCTCTTCACGAGCCTTCTTTAGCTCTTCTACCAATACTGAA
>JACCDK011303349.1_pt1 | contig 19975 bp, 18 predicted proteins | sample 7445871 | NCBI WGS metagenome assembly JACCDK01 (sample SAMN15323436, study PRJNA562643) | freshwater metagenome | isolation source: river surface water | place: USA:Blue River Watershed | collected 2017-08-15
AGTAGAGAGTGCTAATTACAGATCTAACCCACTTTTAAGGAGTAATCAATGGGCGTAAATATCAAGCCACTTGAAGATCGCATTGTTGTAAAGCCATCGACGGCCGAACAGACAACTGCATCAGGTTTAGTAATTCCAGATACTGCTAAAGAGAAGCCACAGGAAGGCACCGTGGTTGCAGTCGGACCAGGTCGCTTTGATGATGGAGTTCGCGTACCGATGGATGTGAAGGTCGGTGATGTTGTTCTTTACAGCAAGTATGGCGGCACTGAAGTCAAGTACAACAATGATGAATATCTAGTGCTATCGGCTCGCGATATTCTCGCAGTAATCGAAAAGTAATCGGGAAGCGACAATGGCTGGAAAGCATTTACATTTCGATGAAGTTGCCCGTCGCGCTATGGAGCGTGGCGTAAATATTCTGGCAGATACCGTAAAGGTCACACTTGGACCAAAGGGTCGTAACGTTGTGATCGCTAAATCATTTGGCGCACCATTGATTACAAACGATGGTGTCACCATCGCCAAAGAGATCGAACTATCCGATCCAGTTGAGAACATGGGTGCACAGTTAGTAAAAGAAGTTGCAACAAAGACCAATGACGTAGCTGGCGATGGCACCACCACCGCAACTGTGCTTGCACAGGCAATGGTCAAAGAGGGCTTACGTAACTTAGCAGCTGGCGCTCAACCTATGGATTTAAAGCTCGGAATTGAAGCTGCGGTAGTTAAGGTCTCCGAAACTCTGCGCTCGCATGCCACACCAATAAGTGGCAAAGAGCAGATCGGCAATGTCGCCACCATCTCTGCACAAGACAGTGCAATCGGCGAATTAATTGCTGAAGCCATGGATAAAGTCGGTAAAGATGGCGTTATCACGGTAGAAGAGTCTTCAACCACTGCGCTAGAACTAGATTTCACCGAGGGTATGCAGTTTGATAAAGGCTTTATCTCGCCTTATTTCGTGACTGATACTGATCGCATGGAGGCAGTATTAGATGATCCATATATCTTGATCTCAGGCGGCAAAGTCTCTGCACTTTCAGAGCTATTGCCAATCCTTGAGAAGGTTGCGCAGACTTCAAAGCCACTTTTGATTATTGCGGAAGATGTTGAAGGAGAAGCGCTTTCAACGTTGGTAGTCAATAAGATGCGTGGAGTCTTCTCATCAGCTGCTGTTAAGGCACCTGGTTTCGGCGATCGTCGTAAGGCGATGCTGCAAGATATGGCGATCCTTACCGGCGCAACTGTGGTCACAACTGAAATCGGTATGAAGCTTGATCAGGTGGGGTTGGAAGTTTTGGGTCGCGCTCGCCGCGTAGTTCTTGATAAGGACAATACAACAATTGTTGATGGCGCTGGCGAGAAGCAACGTGTACAAGATCGCATCTCTGAAATTCGCAAAGAGATCGAAATTACTGATTCCGATTGGGATCGCACCAAGCTGCAAGAGCGTCTAGCAAAACTTGCTGGTGGCGTCTGCGTTATCAAAGTTGGTGCACACACTGAAGTTGAATTGAAAGAGAAGAAGCTTCGTCTCGAAGATGCAATCTCTGCAACTCGTGCGGCAGTCGAAGAAGGAATCGTGGTTGGTGGTGGAGCTGCATTGGTACATGCAGCAAATTCACTTGAAGGCGATCTTGGCTTCACTGGCGATAAGGCGGTAGGTGTACGTCTTGTGCGTAAAGCATGCGACGAACCACTTCGTTGGATTGCCGAAAATGCCGGACTCGAAGGCTACGTTGTAGTTTCCAAAGTACGTGGCATGAAACCGAACGAGGGCTTCAACGCTGCAACTGACCAATATGGCGATCTAAATAAAGATGGCGTTATTGATCCAGTTAAAGTAACGCGCTCAGCATTAGCAAATGCTGCATCTATCGCAGCAATGTTTATCACCACCGAAGCAGTGGTCTTCGAAAAGAAGGAAGAAGAAGAGGCATCTGCAGGTGGACATGGACATAAGCATGGTCCAGGAGGGCATTCGCACTAAGTCACAAATTAAGGAATCCGCCGCAAAGCTGAACTCGGAAATGACCTGATTCAGTAAATGTTGAAATCACTTTTAACTTTCTGGTCAGAGCATCTCTACCGTTCACTTTGCTGGCGGATTTCTGTTGTTTTTGGGCTCACCATTAGACTAATTGCTTAGCCAATCGGAGGTGAGTTTTGAGCGAATTCGAGAAGGTTGCGATGCTCGGATTGACCTTTGATGACGTGCTTCTACTGCCGGGTCCTTCTGAGGTGGTGCCTTCTGAAGTTGAGACTGGTACTTGGCTAACCCGGAAGATCAAATTAGAAATCCCGCTGGTCTCTTCAGCGATGGACACAGTTACCGAATCACAGATGGCGATTGCACTGGCTAAAGCTGGTGGCATCGGAATTATTCATCGTAATTTAGCAATTGATGAACAGGTGGTTCACGTTAAGTTGGCGAAGAACGTGGGTTTGGTAGGTGCTGCAGTTGGTGTAGGCGAAGATGGATTCAAACGTGCCCAGGCATTGATTGATGCAGATGTAGATGTGGTTGTAGTTGATACAGCTCATGGACATCACCGCGCAGTGCTAGAAGCCATTGAAAGAGTTAAGAAATTCTCACCTGAAACTCAGGTAATTGGCGGAAATGTTGCAACTAGATCAGGTGCACAAGCTTTGATAAATGCAGGTGCTGACGGCGTAAAAGTTGGAGTTGGCCCAGGATCAATTTGCACCACCAGAGTGGTGGCAGGAGTTGGCGTGCCACAGGTAACTGCGATCATGGAGACTAATAAAGCTTGTAGCAAGGCTGGAGTTCCATTAATTGCCGACGGTGGCTTGCAATACTCTGGAGATATCGTCAAAGCAATTGTGGCTGGCGCTAATACCGTTATGTTGGGTTCGCTCTTTGCCGGTTGCGATGAATCACCATCAGAGTTAATTGAAATTGATGGCGCAAAGTACAAGGTCTATCGCGGCATGGGCTCATTGGGTGCGATGCAAAATCGTGGTGAACAGAAGTCATATTCAAAAGACCGCTATATGCAAGATGACGTGCTTTCAGAAGATAAATTGGTTCCGGAAGGTATTGAAGGAAAGATCAAATATCGCGGTCCAGTATCCTCAGTAATCCATCAATTAGTGGGCGGATTAAGAAGCGGTATGGGGTATGCCGGTGCGCCTGATATTGATTCGTTACGTCGCGAAGGACAGTTGATACAAATCACCTCTGCGGGCTTGAACGAGAGCCATCCGCATGACGTTACAGATATTTTGGAAGCGCCAAATTATGTTAATAATGGTAGAGAAAATCGGAAGAGATAAATGACCAATAGCATCGAAATTGCACCAGGTAAACGCGCAAGAGTGGCTTACTCTTTTGACGATATCGCAGTTGTGCCAAGCAGACGTACCCGTGATCCAAAAGATGTCTCAATCGAATGGCAGATCGATGCATACAAATTTGAGATCCCCATGATGGCTGCGCCAATGGATTCAGTGGTTTCGCCTGATACCGCAATTGAGATTGGTCGTTTGGGTGGTGTGGGCGTACTAAATCTAGAAGGTCTTTGGACCCGATATGACGATCCAAGAGTTCCGCTTGGAGAGATTGCATCAATGCCAGAGAAGAACGCTACCAAGCGCATGCAAGAGATTTATTCGGCTTCTATCAGGCCAGAGTTAATTAAGGAACGGATCAAACAAATCCGTGATGCTGGTGTCACAGTTGCAGCATCTTTATCACCACAACGGACTGCAGAATTTCATAGAGCAGTTATAGATGCCGGAGTAGATATCTTCGTGATTCGTGGCACGACTGTTTCGGCCGAGCATGTCGGTTCTAATACCGAAGCGCTTAATTTAAAGAAGTTCATCTACGAATTGGATGTGCCAGTAATTGTAGGTGGCGTTGCCAATAGCACCTCTGCACTTCATTTAATGCGTGCTGGAGCTGCTGGTGTTTTAGTTGGTTTTGGTGGTGGTGCGGCGCATACGACTAGAAAAGTTCTTGGAGTACAAGTTCCAATGGCCTCAGCAGTCTCCGAAGTTGCTGCCGCACGTCGTGAATATTTAGATGAATCAGGTGGTCGATACGTGCATGTCATCGCAGATGGTTCGGTTGGCAGATCCGGAGATATTGCAAAAGCAATAGCGTGCGGTGCCGACGCAGTAATGATGGGCTCACCACTTGCAAAGGCAAATGAAGCACCTGGGCTTGGCTGGCACTGGGGCTCTGAAGCACATCATCAAGAGCTGCCAAGAGGTGAACGAGTATCAGTTGGCACAGTTGGATCACTTGAAGAGATCTTGATTGGCCCATCACATTCATCAGATGGTTCCATGAATATGTTTGGCGCACTTCGTCGCGCGATGGCTACTTGTGGCTATTCAAATCTCAAGGAATTCCAACGGGTAGAAGTTCTAATTACGCGTGGATAATAAGGCTAATAGTAGTTTGGTCTTAGTTGTTGATTTTGGCGCGCAATACGCCCAATTAATAGCTCGAAGAGTTCGTGAAGCAAATGTTTACTCAGAGATCGTTTCATCAACAATTAGCGCATCAGAAGTAAAAGCTAAATCACCATCGGCGATCATTCTCTCTGGTGGGCCAGCGAGTGTTTACTCAGAGAGTGCGCCAGAGTTTGATGACCAAATTCTTAATTTGGGAATCCCAATTTTTGGCATCTGTTATGGCTTTCAAGTTATGGCAAAAGCTTTAGGTGGCGAGGTCACCAAAACAGGAAAATCAGAATTTGGCCGTACCGCATTAAAAGCAAAGGATTCTAAATTATTTGCTGGGTCACCACTTTCACAGTTGGTCTGGATGAGCCACGGTGATGCAGTCACCAAAGCACCGAATGGTTTTGAAATCTGCGCTACCACCGCAGATACAGCTGTTGCAGCTTTTGAAAGTGCCAGCGGAGAACTTGCCGGAGTGCAGTATCACCCGGAGGTATTACATACTGAATTTGGCCAGCAATTGCTTCATAACTGGATTATCAATATTGCAAAATGCCAACCGGAATGGACAATTCAAAATATCGCGTCCGATCAGATTGAAAACGTGCGCACAAAGATTGGTAATGGCCGGGCCATCTGCGGGCTATCTGGTGGCGTCGACTCTGCTGTTGCTGCGGCAATTGTTCAGCGCGCGATTGGTTCACAACTAACCTGTGTATTTGTAGATCATGGTCTTCTGCGATGGGGTGAAGCCGAGCAGGTAGAACGAGACTTTGTGGCAGCCACTGGTGTTGCTTTAAAAGTAGTTGATGCAAAGGCGCAATTCTTGTCAGCGTTATCTGGCGTGGTTGATCCAGAAGAGAAGCGAAAGATTATTGGCCGCGAATTTATTAGAGCTTTCGAATCAGCGGCTCGCGAAATCACCGCCTCGGAATCGGTGGAGTTTTTGGTCCAAGGAACGCTTTACCCAGATGTGGTGGAATCAGGTGGCGGAACCGGGAGTGCAAATATCAAATCCCATCATAATGTTGGCGGATTACCTGCTGATTTGAAATTTACATTGATCGAACCACTTCGTAATCTATTTAAAGATGAGGTTCGCCAAGTTGGATTGCAACTTGGACTTCCTGAAGCAATTGTTTGGCGACAACCATTTCCGGGTCCAGGACTTGCCATTCGAATTATTGGAGAGTTAACAGCCGATCGTCTTGAGATTTTACGCAGAGCAGATCTGATTGCCCGTGAAGAGTTAAAGAGTGCAGGGCTAGATCGAGATATTTGGCAATGTCCTGTAGTTCTATTGGCAGAGGTAAGAAGTGTGGGAGTCCAAGGCGATGGTCGAAGTTATGGCCATCCCATAGTGCTTCGCCCAGTCTCCAGCGAAGATGCCATGACTGCTGATTGGTCCAGAGTTCCATATGAGGTACTGGAGAAGATCTCTACCCGCATTACCAACGAAGTTCGAGAAATAAATCGTGTAGTTTTAGACATCACAAGTAAACCACCGGCGACTATTGAATGGGAATAGAGCGGGAACAGAGCGGGAATAGAGCGTAAGTAAATTGATAGCAGAGCAGGAGTAATGGGAATGGCTAACAAGAGTGCAAAGAAAAATGTAAAGAAGCCGGTAGCAGCAGCGCTGGTAACTTTATTGGTGGTTGGCATTGCCGTTTCTGTTAGCTCACTTGGCGGAGATAGCGCTAAAGAGACAGATAAGAGTTCTGCGACCGGACAAGTTGTAAAAGATGAAAGATGCGCTCAAGCAACAGCTAAAGCTCATACGCCACCTACCGTTTCTCAGCCAAGTAGCGCCGCTAATCCATTGCCTAAGCAATTTATTTTCAACACTAATTGCGGAGATATCGAAGTTACTCTTGATCCGAAAGCGCCGATTACAGTTACTTCACTTGCAGCTCTGATTAAAGGAAAGTATTACGATAATTCTCTTTGCCATCGGTTAACAACCGATGGTTTGTACGTATTGCAATGTGGAGACCCAACTTTGACTGGTGCAGGTTCACCAACTGGTTGGAAGGGTTATCAAGATGAGAATCTGCCAAAGAATGAGGTAAACAACTAACCAGCTGGCACCGTCGCGATGGCCAATTCCGGCCCTGGCACCAATGGCTCTCAAGTTTTCTTTGTATATAAGGACACCACACTTGGACCTAATTACACGATTTGGGGCAAGATCACCAAAGGTCTAGATGTAGTGCAATACGTGGCAGAGAAGGGTGCGATTACTCAAGATGCAAATGGCCAAGTGGTTTATGCGCCAGATGGATTTACTGCACAACCAGTTGAAATCTTTAGCGCAAAAGTAATTGACTAGCTCTAATCAGTATTAACTATTCGGAAAGCTTCAGCTAACCGGCCAACTGGCAAGCCTCCAACGCCTGCATTTCGCTCGCCCCATTCGCGAACTAATCTCTCAAGTTCGGCATTGTGTGCAGTCTGCGAGACATGAGCATTTAAAGCCGCGATTTTCGTAGGAAAAGATTCGGTGATATCCACCCAATGATCTGGAGTGTGATGAGCGTAAAGCCAGACCTCTTTTACTCGCCAAGGATCAAGCCCCTCTTCACTTCTTAGGTCCATGAAAGCAAATGGATTTCTGGCATCTGGATAGACCGCTTGTATTGCAGCTTCGCCAGCTGCGAGGTGATCTGGATGGCTGGCACCGATGCGATCCCAATTGCGTTCTGGGCTTTGAATCAACATCCGATCTGGCTTATGAATTCTGATCTGTCTGACTATGTCTTTACGTAATCCGATGGTTGGCTCTAGGTGGCCATCGCGATAATTTAGATAGATAACATCTTTTACACCCAAGACCTTGGCAGCGTCTCGTTGTTCGCGTTGTCTAGTTGCAGCCATTTCATCCTGAGGCACACCAGATTCTTCGCCACCTTGATCTCCATTAGTACAACAGACATAAGTTACTTCGATGCCCTTAGCTGTCCATTGTGCAACAGTGCCTCCGGAGCCGAAATCTGCATCATCAGGATGCGCATTTACAACTAAGACTCTCGAAATTTCTTTATCATCTCTTGGTTCCACGCGCCAATTCTCGCATGCTTTCGAATCGTCAGTGTCGGCCAATAGAATTCTGCTTCCATGTCTGAAGATCCATTATTAAAGGGCTTAAATCCGCAACAGAGCGCTGCGGTTGTCCATAGTGGTGCACCTTTATTAGTAGTTGCTGGTGCAGGATCAGGTAAAACTCGAGTTCTCACCAGGCGAATTGCATATCTGATGGCGCGCAGAAATGTCCGTCCGTTTGAGATTTTGGCAATTACTTTTACCAACAAGGCGGCTGGCGAGATGAAGGAACGAGTCGCTGATCTAGTCGGACCAATTGCAAAGTCAATGTGGGTCTCTACATTCCACTCCGCATGTGTTCGAATATTGCGCCAAGAGGCTCATCGACTGGGATATTCCAATAATTTCACGATTTACGACAGCGCTGATTCTCAGAGACTAATTGCACTGGTAGCAAAAGATTTAAATTTAGATCCAAAGCGATATCCGCCTCGACAATTTGCGGCGACCATCTCTAATGCCAAAAATGAGCTTCTCGGACCGGCAGATTATTTAAATGCCACTAGCAATCAATATGAGCAGATAGTTGCAGATGTATATGCTCTCTATCAAAAGAGATTAGGTCAGGCTAACGCTTTAGATTTTGATGATTTGATCATGCGAAGCGTAGAGGCGATCCAGCGCTTTCCCGAAGTCAAACAACGACTTCGCTCACGATTTCGCCACATCTTGGTAGACGAATATCAAGATACAAACCATGCTCAGTATGTATTGATCAAAGAGCTAGTCGGTAAAGACGAAGAGGGAATTCCGGCAGCGGAACTCTGTGTGGTGGGTGATGCTGACCAATCAATATATGGCTTCCGTGGTGCAACTATCAGAAATATCCTTCAATTCGAACTTGATTATTTGAGCGCAGAGACCATTTTGCTTGAACAGAATTACCGATCTACTCAAAATATTTTAAGCGCAGCAAATGCAGTCATCGAACAGAACCGTGACCGTAAAGCCAAAAATCTATGGTCGCAAGCCGGGTCGGGATCGTTTTTAGTTGGCTATGTAGCAGAGAGCGAACATGATGAAGCCGAATTCATATCTGGCGAAATCAGAAAGCTTGCAAACGAAGGCGTTTCCAAATTTGGAGAAACTGCGATCTTCTATCGGACAAATGCCCAATCACGTGTCTTTGAAGAGGTATTTATGCGCTCGGGGCTACCTTACAAAGTGGTCGGAGGAGTGCGATTCTATGAACGTCGTGAAATAAAAGACTTTATTGCCTACCTAAAAGTCCTAGCAAACCTAGAGGATGAAGTATCACTTCGCAGAATTATCAATGTCCCCAAGCGCGGAATCGGTGATCGCGCCATCGAAACTATAGAAAGTGTTGCAAGTTCTAGAAATCTTTCTTTTTGGCAAGCGCTAAATATTGTTGCCAACAGCTCCGAGCTTGGTGGCCGCGCAACTATGGCTCTTAGTAACTTTGTATCAATGATACTTGCATTAAATGTATTGGTAGAGGCGCATACCAAACCATCAAAAATTCTCGAAGCAGTACTCGAACAGAGTGGGCTCTTGGCGGAACTACAGAACAGTACCGATCCCCAAGATGAATCTAGAGTCGAAAATCTTCAGGAATTGGTTGCAGTTTCCATGGAATACGAAGAGAGACCAATCGATGAACTTCCTGAAGGATCTGAGATTTCACTAGCAGGATTTCTAGAGCAAGTCTCTTTGGTTGCAGATTCTGATGAGATTCCAGAGGGCGAAGATCATGGTGGGGTTATCACCTTGATGACATTACACACTGCAAAAGGTTTGGAATTTCCGACTGTATTTCTAACTGGAATGGAAGACGGGATCTTTCCACACTCCAGAACTCTCGGTGAGAAAGATGAGCTCGAAGAGGAGCGACGTCTTGCGTATGTTGGACTCACCCGCGCACAAGAGCGTTTATATTTAACGAGAGCCGAATATCGAAGTGCATGGGGCTCTCCCAATTACAATCCTGCATCAAGATTCCTGGAAGAGATTCCGGAAGAATTAATCGAATGGCGTCAACGTTCATTTACATCTAAACCTAAATTCTCATCCACTCCACCACCTAGAGCCAATCCGACTGGCAAGAAGAGCGCAAATACAATCTCATTAGATGTTGGCGATCGTGTGGCTCATGACACATTTGGACTTGGGACAGTTGTAAAGATTTCCGGAGAAGGTGATCGCGCAGAAGCGACCATTAATTTTGGAGCTTTGGGCGAAAAGCGCTTGCTACTGCGTTATGCGCCGGTCGAGAAGCTTTAATTGCAAGTTAGGATGCGGTTGTGGATTTGTACGAATACCAAGCGCGTGATTTATTTGAAAAGCATGGCGTGCCAGTTTTAGCTGGCGCAGTAGCAAGTACCCCAGAAGAGGCTGAAGCTGCTGCTACAAAGATTGGCGGCAAGGTTGTAGTCAAAGCCCAAGTAAAAGTTGGCGGTCGCGGCAAAGCTGGCGGCGTTAAAGTCGCCGAAAATGCAGCAGATGCAAAAGCGCAAGCATCTGCAATTCTTGGGATGGATATCAAGGGTCACATCGTGCATCGGGTAATGATCGCGCAAGCTGCACCTATCTCAGAAGAGTATTACCTTTCAATACTTTTAGATCGCTCTAATCGACAGTATTTATGTATGGCCTCAGTAGCTGGTGGTATGGATATCGAAGAAGTTGCAAGAACCGCACCAGAGAAATTGGCAAAAGTACCGGTATCTGCAGTGACCGGCATTGATAAGGCAAAAGCCACTGAAATTGTTAAACAAGCAAATTTTTCTTCAGAAATTGCAGACCAAGTTGTAAAGGTAATCGAGTTGTTGTGGCAAGTTTTCACTAAAGAAGATGCCACTTTGGTAGAAGTAAATCCTTTAGTAAAGACTGCAGATGGTCGAATAATTGCGTTGGATGGCAAAATTACCTTGGATGACAATGCTGAATTTAGACAGCCAGATCACGAAGCGTTGATTGATAAAGCAGCAGCAAACGCGCTAGAAGAAGCAGCGAAGGCCAAAGGTTTGAATTATGTAAAGTTAGATGGCCAAGTCGGAATCATCGGAAATGGTGCGGGACTCGTAATGTCTACTTTAGATGTCGTGGCGTATGCTGGTGAAAAATTTGGCAATGTCAAACCTGCAAACTTTTTAGATATTGGTGGCGGTGCATCTGCGGAGGTAATGGCCGATGGTCTATCCATAATTTTGGGCGACAAAGATGTTAAGAGTGTCTTTGTAAATGTCTTCGGTGGCATCACTGCCTGTGATGCGGTTGCAAATGGCATTGTTAAAGCGCTAGAAATCTTGGGGTCGTCAGCAACCAAACCAATTGTGGTGCGCCTAGATGGCAACAATGTTGTAGAAGGCCGCCGAATTTTGAATGAAGCCGCGCACCCATTAGTACAGCAGTTAGACACGATGGATGGCGCAGCTGCTAAGGCAGCAGAGTTGGCGGCAAAGTAGCTATGGCGATTTTCATTAATTCCAACAGCAAAGTTATTGTGCAAGGAATGACTGGCTCTGAAGGTACCAAGCACACCAAACGCATGTTAAAAGCGGGCACCAATGTGGTCGGAGGCGTAACTCCCGGCAAAGGTGGACAGATCGTCGATATGGATGGCAAGCAACTTCCAGTTTTCAATACAGTTGCGGAGGCAATTGTGGCAACTGGAGCAAATGTCTCAGTAGTTTTCGTGCCTCCCAAATTTGCCAAAGCAGCAGTAATCGATGCCATTGATGCAAAGATGCCATTGGTGGTTGTGATTACCGAAGGTATCCCAGTTCATGACTCTGCCTATTTCTATACATATGCAAAGGAACGCGGAACTACGCAATTAGTTGGTCCAAACTGTCCGGGTGTGATCAGTCCCGAACAATCCAATGTTGGGATTATTCCGGCCGATATCACTGGTCGTGGTCCAATTGGATTAGTCTCTAAATCTGGAACTTTGACTTATCAAATGATGTACGAATTACGTGATATCGGTTTTACAACTGCAGTCGGTATTGGTGGAGATCCAGTTATTGGTACCACTCATATTGATTGTTTGAAGGCTTTTCAAGATGATCCCGAGACTAAAGCGATTGTAATGATCGGTGAGATCGGTGGAGATGCAGAGGAACGTGCAGCAGCTTTCATCAAAGAATATGTAACTAAACCAGTTGTTGGCTATGTAGCAGGTTTTACTGCCCCAGAAGGAAAGACCATGGGACATGCCGGTGCTATCGTCTCTGGAAGCTCCGGAACTGCACAAGCAAAGAAGGATGCCCTTGAAGCAGTTGGTGTAAAAGTCGGTAAGACTCCTAGCGAAACTGCCAAATTACTTCGTGAGGTAATCGGCAAGTAATCAAACGCAGCGGATAGGCTAACTACGTGTTCTTGACCGCGATTGCACAGAGTTTTCGCAGCATACTCATTACCTTTATCCCAACTGCGGTTATCACATTTCTGGCATGGGCAATTGCAGGTAGCGCATATGCCAGCACAACCGATCCATTTCGAGGTGCAGCCTGGATTACTTTAGGAGCGCATGCCATCCCATTTAATCTTGCGATTCCACCGAGTGGAAGCGTTGGCTGGTTTACATATCTGCCGCTTGGCGCATTGGCGCTCCCGGCATTTGGTATTGGCGTTGGCGCAAAGAGAACTCTGGAGAGAGGTGGAAGCGAAATTGCGGTCTGGATCTTTTCAGCCTGTTATGTAATGCAACTGCTTCTGCTTTCGTTACTTTCCTCAAACGAAGATGTAAAAGCAACTTGGTATTGGGTGATTGCTTTTGCTACTCCATTAACTTTTTTGGTCTCTTATATCGCAATCAATCAATTTAGATTCTCTGCACCCATCATTTATTTATTGAAGATTTGGGCTTTGTTATTGGGTTTTAGTGGAGTGCTTTTGGGAATTTCTTTATTGGTAAATTTGGAAACTGTCCATCAATTAACCACGGTGCTGCAGCCAGGATTAATGGGGGGCCTGCTGCTATTAATTCTTACCGTTCTTTATCTACCCAATTTCTTTATATCAACTTTGGCATATATATCTGGAGCTGGATTTGCCATCGGCTTAGAAACTGAAATCTCTCCATTTAATTTCGAATTGGGCAAGATCCCAGCGCTACCTATTCTAGGTGCGTTACCCACTGGCGAGCATCCTTGGTATTTTCTCGGAAGCTTGAGTGTTGTGTTGGCAGGCGCGATTGTTGCTTATCTAACATTAGATAGCGCTCGAATGGTGCTGCGACAAACGATCACTCTATTTTCATTGAGTACAGTTGTAGTTGCATTTCTTGGGTCTGGAGCTCTGATAACCACAGAGTTAGGTACCGTGGGACCTTCACTTTGGAAGTTCCCTTTGATTCTGATTTCAGAATTCTTGCTTGGGGTCGGGTTAATCAAAATACTTCCAATGATTCGATTCAGATTAAAGTAGTTAAAGTAGATTAAAGTAGATTAAATTAGAAAAAAGTCGCTCTTAGCACCCTAAAAATTGGCATTTTCACTAGCGCTTAAATAGGATCGCGTATATGACTGCACAAATTCTTGATGGCAAGGCATTTGCCAAGAAAATCAAAGAAGATCTCGCAAAAGAGGTTGTTGCGCTAAAGGCGCGTGGTATCACACCGGGGCTTGGGACAATTCTGGTCGGTGATGATCCAGGTTCTCGTCAATATGTTGGTGGTAAACATAAAGATTGTGCTGAGGTCGGTGTTAATTCAATTCGAATTGATCTTCCAGATTCCGCTTCTCAAGCCGATGTTCTAGCAGCGGTAAAAGAGATGAATGACAATCCAGAGTGCACCGGATATATCGTCCAGTTGCCACTACCAAAAGCAGTGAATGTTCAAACAGTTCTAGAAGCGATTGATCCAAAGAAAGATGCAGATGGTTTGCATCCTATGAACCTGGGTCGACTAACTGCCGGATTTGATGGGACGCTACCTTGTACTCCTCGAGGAATTGTGGAACTACTTCACCATTATGAGATTCCGGTGAAAGGTGCAGAGGTCACAATTGTTGGTCGTGGCTTAACAGTCGGTAGACCTTTAAGCCTTTTATTAAATCGCCGCGAAGAGAATGCCACAGTAAACCTGGTTCATACCGGCACCAAATCAATCAAAGAACATACTTTGACAGCGGATATCACGGTAGTTGCCGTTGGAGTCGGACATTTTCTAACTCCAGATATGATCAAACCAGGTTCAGTAGTTATTGATGTTGGTGTTTCTAGAAACGGAAACGAGATTCAAGGAGATGTGCATCCAGATGTGGCAGCAGTTGCTGGATGGATCTCTCCAAATCCAGGTGGAGTTGGTCCTTTAACTCGTGCCATGTTGGTAAAGAATGTTGTTGACTCGGCATCTCGTAAATGATCCCGCAGCGAATACTTAATCTTGCAGCAGCATTTGGCGTGCTATTAGGTGCGTTAAGTTATGTGCGTACCGGATCAATCATTTTAGGCGCAGCTCTTCTGCTCACCGGAATCCGCCAAGAGCGGCCATTTGAGCGTTATTTAGCGATGCTAATTGGCTTGGGTCTGATTGTGGTGGCAATTGTGCTTCCGCACGGGCGATAGAATTATCTTGATATCGAGATAATTAATAATTCTCGACATAGCAGGGGAAAGATATGCCAGGAAAAGTTACCGTAGTTGGCGCTGGATTCTACGGCTCAACAACTGCGATGCGTTTAGCGGAGTACGACCTCTTCGATACTGTGGTTCTCACCGATATTCTCGAAGGTAAACCCGAAGGTCTAGCTCTTGATATGAATCAATCAAGATCAATCGAAGGTTTTCAAACTAAAGTCATTGGTGCAACCACTACTGCTGAGGGGCAAGGTTACGAAGCAACTGCAAATTCTGATGTTGTTGTGATCACTGCCGGTCTACCGCGTAAGCCTGGTATGAGCCGAATGGATTTGATTGGCGTTAACGCGGGGATCGTTAGAGGAGTAGCTGAAAATATTGCAAAGCACTCTCCGAATGCAGTAATTATTGTGGTCTCAAATCCGCTTGATGAGATGACTGCTCTGGCACAGATTGCAACAAATTTTCCTCATCACAGAGTTATGGGACAGGCCGGCATGTTGGATACCGCAAGGTTTACCAATTTTGTGGCCGAGAAGTTAAATGTTTCTGTCGCAAGCGTTGAAACCTTAACTTTAGGTTCCCATGGTGAAACTATGGTGCCCGTGCCATCTCGTTGCAAAGTAAATGGAAAGCCGTTGACGGATCTGTTATCTGCGCAAGAAATCGAAGACTTGGTGGTCCGAACTAGAAATGGTGGTGCTGAAGTAGTGGCGTTACTAAAGACCGGATCTGCTTACTATGCGCCTTCTGCGGCTGCGGCAAGAATGGCAAAGGCAGTGATTGAAGATTCAGGTGCGATCATGCCGGTATGCGCCTGGGTCGATGGAGAGTATGGAATCACTGGTGTTTATCTAGGTGTAGAAGCTCAGATTGGAAGAAGTGGCGTCAAGAAAGTTGTGGAAACCAATTTAACGCAATCAGAGCTCGCTTCACTCAAAGCGGCAGCTGAAGCGGTACGCGCAAAACAAGCAGATGTTAAGGATATGTAAAGGTAGATACGAATATGTCAAAGATCAAAGTTGAAGGCACAGTTGTAGAGCTTGATGGCGATGAGATGACTCGCATCATCTGGCAATTCATCAAAGATTCGTTAATCCTGCCTTATCTAGATATCAACCTTGAATATTACGATCTAGGTATCGAACACCGCGATGCCACCAATGATCAAGTGACTATCGATTCTGCAAATGCCATCAAAAAACATGGCGTGGGAGTCAAATGCGCAACCATCACACCTGATGAAGCTAGAGTGAAAGAATTTAATTTAAAGCAGATGTGGAAGTCTCCAAATGGCACCATCCGTAACATCTTGGGTGGAGTCATCTTCCGCGAACCGATCATCATCTCTAATGTGCCGCGTTTAGTGCCACATTGGACCAAGCCCATAGTGATTGGCCGCCATGCATTCGGCGATCAATATCGTGCTACAGATTTCAAAGTTCCAGGCGCGGGAAAATTGACAGTTACTTTCACACCTGCAGATGGTTCAAAACCTATGGAGTTTAATGTTTTTGATTTCCCGAGTAGCGGAGTCGCTATGGCTATGTACAACTTGGATGATTCCATTCGTGACTTTGCCCGCGCTTCCATGAACTACGGATTAGCTCGTAAATATCCGGTTTATTTGTCGACCAAGAACACCATTCTGAAAGCATACGATGGTCGCTTCAAAGACATCTTTGCTGAAATATTTGAAAGTGAGTTTAAAGATAAATTTCAAGCAGCTGGCATCGAATACGACCATCGATTGATTGATGACATGGTGGCAACCTCCCTTCGATGGGAAGGCGGCTATGTTTGGGCTTGCAAGAATTATGACGGGGATGTGCAATCAGATACCGTCGCACAAGGTTATGGCTCACTTGGTTTGATGACTTCGGTTTTGATGACTCCAGATGGAAGTACCGTTGAATCAGAAGCTGCGCACGGCACTGTGACTCGCCATTACCGCGATCATCAGGCTGGCAAAGCAACCTCAACTAATCCAATTGCATCAATCTTTGCCTGGACTCGCGGATTGGCCCATCGCGCCAAATTAGATAACAATCCAAAACTCGCCGAGTTTGCAGAGAAGCTCGAGCAGGTATGTATCGAGACCGTTGAATCCGGCAAGATGACTAAGGATTTAGCGCTCTTGATTAGCAATGATGCACCTTGGCTAAATACGCAGCAATTCTTAGATGCAATCAATGAGAATCTAAAGCAGAAGATGGCTTAAATTTCTATTAAATTTAGATTAGTTAAGCCGTAACCCAGTCTGAGCATGGAACAAGTGAATCGCGGCAGGATTTGCTTTGACCTTAACTTGAGTACCAGCTTTAGGTGGGTTCTTTGGATCCCAACGAACAATTACGGTCGCTCCTTCATCTGAAGCGTTTGCAAACTTGACGTTGCTATCTGCAGGCTTTCCGTAAACAAAGGCATCCGAACCTAACTCCTCGACGACTTCAACATTTACTTCAAAGCCCTCAGATGCAGGTTCCCAACCTTCTGGACGAACACCAACAATCACTGAATCTCCGGCAGATGCTGGAACAGGGATATCTAGATGTCCAACATGTGCGCTGCCGTTTGAGACTGGTACCTGTAGCAGGTTCATTGCTGGAGAACCGATGAAACCAGCAACAAATGAGTTACCAGGTTTGTCGTAAAGATTTCTTGGGCTATCTACCTGTTGCAATAAACCATCTTTTAGCACCGCAACGCGATCTCCCATGGTCATCGCCTCGATCTGATCATGAGTTACGTATACCGTGGTAATACCAAGTCGGCGTTGTAGAGCAGCAATTTGGGTTCGAGTTGAAACACGAAGCTTTGCATCTAAGTTTGATAGAGGTTCATCCATTAAGAACACTTGTGGTTCGCGAACAATCGCGCGACCCATCGCAACACGTTGGCGCTGACCGCCAGATAGAGCCTTTGGTTTGCGTTCTAGATATGGTTCTAAATCTAAAAGTTTTGCTGCATCCCGCACGCGCTTATCACGTTCTTCTTTTGAAACGCCAGCAATCTTTAGCGCAAAGCCCATGTTCTCGGCGACAGTCATGTGAGGATAGAGTGCATAAGACTGGAAAACCATCGCGATATCGCGATCTTTAGGCGCGACATTGGTGACATCACGATCACCGATCAAAATTCTGCCAGTGTCGATCTCCTCTAGTCCTGCCAGCATACGTAGCGATGTTGACTTACCGCAGCCAGATGGTCCAACCAGAACTAGAAATTCTCCGTCATTAATTGTTAAATCTAATTTGTCGACTGCTGGGATTGGATTACCAGGATAGATACGAGATGCTTTTTCAAATGTTACAGATGCCATGATTTCTCCTTCCGGGCAGGTACGTGCCCGACGATCCGTTGGAAGTTATGCGACCATTTTTACCTGGTTGCGGGGCTGAGATTACGCGTGAAAGTGCGAGGAAGGAAGCCTTTTGCGATAGCCTTTTCCATCTAATGGACCTACTGCAAGCCATAGCGCTAGTTCTGGCCCTGATACTCCTTGGCTCCCTCTTTGTCGCCGCTGAAATTGCATTGATCTCTCTACGCGAGGGACAGGTAAAACAATTGGCAGAGCAAAGTAAACGTGGCGCAAAACTTCTAAAGTTAACTTCAAATCCAAATCGCTTCTTGGCTGCTGTTCAAGTTGGGGTAACCGTAACTGGTTTCCTCTCTGCCGCCCTAGGTGCAGAGCAGATTGGAGTTTTTGTTAGGCCAATTCTGCAAGATTTGGGCCTAAGCAGCGGCCTTGCCAACACCATTTCGATTATCGCCGTAACTTTAGTGATTGCATATTTTTCTCTGGTGTTGGGCGAGCTAGTACCGAAACGCCTAGCTCTTTATCGAAGCGAAAGTATCGCTCTTAAATCTGCCTTTCTTATTGAGGCGATGGCAAGTTTCTTTAGACCAGTTATCTGGTTACTCTCCAGATCTACGGATTTAGTGCTACGCACATTGGGAATCGATCCCAAAGTAGATCGAGGCCAGATCTCCGAAGAAGAGTTGATGGATCTAGTCTCTGGCCACAAAGCGCTGACTGACGAAGAGCGAGAGATAGTCGAGGAAGTCTTCAATACCTCAGAGAAGATGGTAAACGAGGTCATGGTGCCTCGCACCGAAGTTGATTTTATGGATGGCACTTTGACGGTCAGCAAAGCAATTGCGTTGGCTGTTGATATGGCGCACTCTAGATACCCAGTGGTTCAAGGTTCTAGCGACGAGGTAATTGGTTTCATCCATGTACGTGACCTATTGGATTCTAAGAACGCTAATCCAAATTCCAAGCTACAAGATTTGGTGCGACCAATCATGTTTCTGCCTGGAACTAAAGGGGTTTTGCCATCTCTAACTGAGATGCGTAATCAACGTCAACACCTGGCAATAGTTTTAGACGAATATGGTGGCACCGACGGCATCGTAACTTTGGAAGATCTGGTTGAATGTTTAATTGGCGATATTCATGACGAATACGATCGAACTGAAGTTGAGAGCAATCCAGAATCCAAAGGAGATCTAGAGATAGATGGTCTGACATCACTTGAAGATCTGGAATCTGAACGCGCAATCACATTGCCTGAGGGGCCATATCAAACTGTGAGCGGTTTCGTGATGCACTTCTTAGGTCGGATGCCGAAAGAGCGTGATGTGGTGAATATAAACGGTGTTCGTCTGATGGTTTTATCTCTAGAAGGCCATCGAGTTGGCCGGATCTTAATTTCTCGCGTGGGATGATTTCCAAGTGAAGCGCGTTCTCTCTGGTATCCAGCCGACTTCTGAGTCATTTCATCTTGGCAACTATCTGGGTGCAGTAAAGCAGTGGGTGGATCTACAAAATGACCATGAGACTTATTACGCGATAGTCGATCTGCATGCATTAACTGGAGATGTAGATCCCAGATTACTTCGCGCTAGAACGTTGGCATCAGCAGCACAATTAATCGCAGTTGGAATCAATACAAATACTTCATCTCTATTCGTCCAATCTCATCTGCCAGAGCACAATCAATTGGGATGGCTTATGGAGTGCGTGGCCTCATTTGGCGAAGCAAGTCGTATGACCCAATTCAAAGATAAATCTGCAAAAGGTGGCGCAGATGGCGCTCGCGTGGGTCTATTTACTTATCCCATGTTGCAGGCTGCAGATATCTTGCTTTATCAGGCAGATCTGGTTCCAGTCGGAGAAGATCAGCGCCAGCACATCGAAATTACGAGGGATCTAGCAAATCGTTTTAATACTAGATATGGACAAGTTTTTACCTTGCCTGATGCCTACATACTCAAAGAGGGCGCAAAGATTTATGATCTACAGGATCCGACTAGCAAGATGTCAAAATCTGCGGCCACATCTAGCGGGGTAATCGAATTGATGGATGCGCCTGAGATAAATGCAAAGAAAATCAAGAGCGCAGTTACTGATACTGGCCGAGAGGTAACTTTTGACGAGGCAAATAAGCCCGGAATCAGTAATTTGATGACCATTTTCTCTGCAGTAACTGGTAAGAACCTTGATGAGATTCAAAATGAATTCGCAGATAAAGGTTATGGTGACTTCAAAGGTGCAGTTGCCGATGCCACCGTTGAGTTTTTGCGACCACTTCGTAGCCGCGCACTAGAGTTATTACAAGATGAGGGCGAATTGATTAAAATCTTGGAAAAAGGTGCAGATAAGGCGCGTATTTTGGCCAGCAAGACGCTAAAAGAGGCCTATCAAGCGCTCGGAATTCTGGGTTAACTTTCAACCACAAGTTTAGGGTTCATCAAAAAGTAATGTAGTTAAAAGGCGACAGGTTAGAAATTTTCTTTCCACCCTACTAGGCTCGCGACCAAGAGCTATCTTTCTCTAGATAGCTAACCCATGGGAGGAAAATTGAAGAAGTTCACACGTATTGTC
>JACCDK011408668.1_pt1 | contig 19975 bp, 21 predicted proteins | sample 7445871 | NCBI WGS metagenome assembly JACCDK01 (sample SAMN15323436, study PRJNA562643) | freshwater metagenome | isolation source: river surface water | place: USA:Blue River Watershed | collected 2017-08-15
AGCCGACTGCAGTCGCGCTGACTCCAAAAGATCTAGAGTAGATCGGAATTGATGGAACGATTACGCCAAAACCAACTGCCACGAAGAACGAGGCGACTATAAGCGTCTGTACCTCTGTGGGTAAGAGCCGCCAAGTCTCTAAAGTTTTAGTTGAATTGTTCGCCTGCGGCATCTTCCTTGGCTTTTTTGTAGTCCTCATTAGTTCTTAGAGGAATCTCTTTAAGGAGCAGAGCAATTAAGAATCCAACCAAGGTCACCGGTGCCGCGGCATAGAAGACTACTTGGAAAGCGTTAACAAAAGATTGCAAGACTGTGCTCTGAACTTCGGCAGGCAAGGTGGCAATCATGGCAGAATTGTTAGTTAGCGCTTCAAGTTTGTCAGAATCAAGCCCTGAAACTAAATCTGGATTCTTGCTCGCAAGATTTGCAAAACCTTCTTGAAGATAATGTCCAAGACGATTGGTAAGAATCGAACCAAATAGCGCAGTACCGAAGACAGCGCCAAGGGATCTAAAGAAGGTATTAGAAGAGGTGGCAACGCCCATGTCCCGCATCTCCACTGAATTCTGTAGCGCAATCACAATAGTCTGCATGGATAGACCTAGACCCATACCAACCAGCACTGCATAAATTGCTACCTGCCAATAAGGTGTATCAACTTGCAATCTGGTCATCATCAAAAGTCCTACTGTCATGATGGCAGTACCTGTAACTGGATATCGCTTGTAATGTCCGTGTTTGGTTATTGATTTTCCACTGTAGATGGACATGGTGAGAATTCCAACCATCAGCGGAATTAACTTGATACCCGCATCCGATGCGGTATATCCCTTAACTACCTGCATATAAAGCGGAAGCATCACGATTGCGCCAAACATACCGGCACCGATAACTGCGCCAAGCAGTGACGTCAGGTTAAAAGTATGGTTCTTGAAAAGATGTAATGGCAAAATCGGTTCTTTGGCACGCTTTTCTTGCAATACGAAGAGCACCGCCATTATTAAGCCCACTACTAAGTAAAGAATTGTCCGGCTATCACTCCATCCATACTCTGGTCCGTATACAGATAAAGTAAGCAGAATTGGTACAACGGAAGCGACCAAGAAAAAAGCCCCCAGATAATCGATCGAATGCTCACGTTTCATTTTTGGAATGTGTAGCACTGCAGAGGTCACGACCAATGAGAGCAAGCCAAAGGGAATGTTTATGTAGAAGATCCAGCGCCAGCCAGAAATTCCAAGGATGTTTGCATGATCTGAGAAGTAGCCACCCAACAATGGACCGGCTACTGAAGAGAGCCCCCAAACAGCACCAAAATAACCTTGATATCTGCCGCGCTCGCGCGGTGGCACGATATCGCCGATGATTACAAAGGTCAGGGCCATCAAACCTCCAGCGCCAAGACCTTGTAGCGCTCTGGTAGCGATTAACTGAGTCATGTTTTGTGATGCGCCAGCTAGCGCTGAACCAATTAAGAATGTGACCGTTGCAAATTGAAAAACTATCCGGCGGCCGTACAGGTCTGAGATTTTTCCGTAAAGTGGTGTGGCTGCAGTTGAAGTTAAAAGGTAAGCGGTAACAACCCAGGTGTAATGATTTAATCCATCGAACTCTTCTACGATATTTTTAAGAGCTGTGGAGACGATTGTTTGATCAAGTGCCGCAAGAAGCAGTCCAGTCATCAAACCACCCATGATGATCATGATCTCTTTATGGGTATGTTCGGTCTTTATCTGATTTGTTGGTTGGTTTGAAGGCATAAGGGCTAGGTTATCCCTTAATTGAAAGTTTAACTAATACCGCTCACCTTAATTAGCGTATCTAATTGCAATTGATAGAAGATTACACAAATGGCTTTGCTTCAAGAATTGCGACTTGAAAACTTTTTCCATTTGGAGCGGTATAAGTAACAGTTTCTCCGATTTTCTTGCCATTCACTGCGCTACCAAGCGGCGATTTCTCAGAGTAAACATCTAAGTCACCTGATGAGATCTCTCTGGATCCAAGTAAGAATTGCATCTCATCGCCAGCAAAATCAACTGTCACAATCATCCCTGGACCAACCACTCCAGCTTCGCCAACAGGTGGTGCGCCGATCACGGCATGTTCAAGCATATGTTTTAGTTGCTTGATACGAGCCTCATTCTTGCCCTGCTCTTCTCGAGCAGCGTGGTATCCGCCATTCTCTTTTAGATCGCCTTCAGCGCGCGCTGCTTCAATCTTTTTTACAATCTCAGCTCGGCGTGGTCCTTCAAGTTCGGCTAATTCGGCAGCCAAACGATCTGCTGCCTCTTGGGTTAACCAGGTCTGTGTCATAAGGGGTAGAAGTTTAACGGGATAACTTAATTGGCTGCGGCACACCGAGAAATCAAGGCAGATACCGAATATGAGCGGGTTGGAATTACTGTATTAACGACTTCCCGTTTTTTTCCAGATTCGATCCGATAGTTGATCTCTCCGACTACGTACTTGTCGATATCTACTGCAACCAAAGTGCATTCAATTGGCTGCGCTGGATCTCTGCGTGTGATTTGGAAATTTATTCCCATGGACTTTTCGTTGATTGCTTTGAATGAGATCAGACTAACTTTTACCTCTGGATCTGAATGATAATTTGCCGCCCAAATTAACCAGGCAAAGAGCGTTACCAACAAAGTTACAGTGAAGGCTCTTCCTAATTTATCGCTAGTTGTTTTGATACGCCCATAACGGTCATCTAGATCCAGCGCGCCATTTGGTTCAGCTCCATGGTTCACAGGCGGTATTCTCGCACCATGAAGACCAGCTTTGATATGGGTGTAGCAGGTTCGATGACCATGATTGTGCTAACACTTTCAGTGGTATTTCTATTGCGTAGTTTTTACAAGCGCTACACAAATGTTCGCAAAGATCCAGAAGATCAATAAGAGCGCTTTTCTAATCGGGCAATGAAGCGATTCTGGCAGTGGTCAGCAACGGCGCTGCTGGTAGCAATTTTCCTCTCACTTGCTAATTGGCAATGGAATCGAGCATCAGAACTTAAGAATCCACCGAAGATTGATCCCACAATTGTGCCGCTAGATTCTTTGATTGCACCTGGTAGCGCAATTATTGATGAGCAAGTTGCCCGCAAAGTAACAGTAAGTGGAACTTATGTAAGTAACTGGATCTTGCCAAATCAAAAAGATAAGAAGAGTTGGTTGGTCGGCTTACTTCAAACTAAAGATAACGCCATGATTCTGGTGGTACGTGGATATTATGTAGAGATACCCACTTCAAGTCGAGAACTTCAAGTTACGGGATATCTAGTTCCGCAGCAGAGTCGGGATGCAGCAGATAACGTTGGAAATCAAATCAGTCGCGTTGATAGCGCGCTCTTTGTGACCAAGACCGAACTACCGCTTTATGCACCATTCATACAGGCCATTAGCGAAGATCCGCCAGCTGAAATTACTCCAGTTCCGTTTGAATTTCGAAGCAAAGTACCTGGCTACTATTGGCAACATATCTCGTACGTAGTTATTTGGTCGCTCTTTGCGATAACTGTCGTTTATCTGATGTTTTATCAACGAAAAAGTGAGAGGCGATAGGCTTTCAGCATGAAATTAGATCTCATTGGGCGATTTAGGTTGATGGCCTTGGTGGCTGGCGTAATGTCCCTGCTGCTCTGGTTTGTATATATGCCATTTAAGTATCTATTTAATAATGAGAGCCTGCATCAATCGACAATTTGGATTCCTTTGGTCCACGGTTATCTATACCCAATTTATGTCCTATTTGCGATCCAATTTGCGGTCGCTAAGCGTTGGAAAACTACTGCTATTTTGGGGTTGATTCTGGCTGGCACTTTACCGATTGCCTCGATCTGGGCAGAACGGTATGTTGTAAAGAAGTATCAGTAATTGAATTTCAACTTTCTAAAACGCTCAATCAAGGGTTTGATTTATCCTTGGTATGAACAACGCTTACTAAAGCAATTAGATTTCGCTCGGACCCCACACCATATCGGAATCATTGTCGATGGTAATCGTCGTTGGGCAAAGGCGAATACGGTGCAAACAAGTAGCGGGCATCAAGCTGGCGCGGAGAAGATTCTCGAATTCATTGATTGGTGCGAAGCTGCAGAGGTAAAGATAGTGACAATTTGGTTACTGTCCACTGATAATTTTAAAAGAAGTCATGAAGAGCTTGATGAGCTACTTAAAATTATCGCAAATCTGGTCAAAGAATTAAATGAGACCAATCGCTGGAATGTGAAAGTTGTTGGCGCGCTTGATCTATTACCCGATTGGATGTCCAACCAATTCAAAGCGCTAAGCGTCGAGACCAAATCGGCGATGGATATAAATGTCGCAATTGGTTATGGCGGACGTAGAGAGATAGTTGATGCAATCAAAGGTTACTTACATGCAGAGCGCGACAAAGGTGCATCTATCGAACAAGCCGCGGCAGAACTTAATGATGAAGTAATCTCTAAGTATCTATACACGGCAGGCCAACCAGACCCAGATCTCTTGATTAGAACCTCGGGCGAACAACGCCTTGGTGGATTTCTGCTCTGGCAATCCACGCACTCCGAGTTCTATTTCTGCGAGGCCTACTGGCCCGACTTTCGCCGAGTCGATTTCCTACGCGCACTTCGCGCTTATGCACAAAGACAACGCCGCTTCGGTAGCTAATTTGTCGGCGAAGATTTTGACTGTGCAGCGGTTAGGCGAAGGCCGTAAGCCAGCAGTCAGAAATCGAGCCGAATGAATAGTTAACGAAGATTTCCCCCACGCGCTGGGGCGTGTCGTGCCCGAAATGTCTAAACCTGAGCGTAACTTTTTACCTGCTATCCCCGCTCCCGTTACAACTAAAGAATCGAGTAGGGCTTGTCTGAGTCTAAGCAATCTAGGAATTCCACGCGAAATCGCAAGAAGACTTATGTTCTAGATACCAGTGTTCTACTAGCAGATCCCCAAGCTCTCAAACGCTTCGCAGAGCATGAGGTGATAGTGCCGATTGCGGTCATCGGTGAGTTAGAAAGCAAGCGCGATCATCCCGAATTAGGTTTCTTTGCAAGGGGCGCACTTCGATTCTTAGACGAATTACGCGTTTCACATGGTCGCTTAGATCAACCATTACAAATAACTGAGGAAGGCGGCACCTTATCTGTTGAATTGAATCATGCAGATCTAAGCAGTTTGCCCCAAGGGTTCTTACGTGATGGCACAAATGATTCAAGAATTTTGGCAATTGCCAAGAATTTGATGGCTGATGGTAAAGATGTAATTTTAGTAACCAAAGATCTTCCGCTAAGAGTTAAAGCATCTTCAGTTGGCGTTGAGGCAGAAGAGTATCGAGCGGAATTGGTAATGAATTCCGGCTGGACTGGAATGATCGAAACTACCGTTCCCGGAAAAGTAATTGATGAGCAATACGCACACGATCGCACGCGACATGAATTTCCAGAGCGTTATCCAGTAAATACTGGGGTGGTACTACATTCTGAAAAAGGAAGCGCACTTGCAAGAATTACTGCTAGCGGAGAATTGCAATTAGTACGCGGTGATCGCACGGCATTTGGTTTACATGGTCGAAGTGCAGAGCAGAGAGTTGCATTAGATCTACTTTTAGATCCAGAGATCGGAATTATTTCGCTGGGCGGGCGAGCTGGCACTGGAAAATCAGCGCTGGCACTTGCCGCAGGTTTGGAAGCGGTAATGGAGCGGCGCCAACATAAGAAAGTTGTGATCTTTCGTCCGCTCTATCCAGTTGGCGGGCAAGAACTTGGATATTTGCCTGGTAGTGAAGGCGAGAAGATGTCCCCTTGGGCGCAGGCGGTCTTTGACACCCTTGGGGCGTTAGTTAGCCAGACCGTTATTGACGAGATTATTGCTAGGGGGCTAATTGAGGTCCTGCCACTTACCCATATCCGTGGTCGTTCACTCCATGACTCATTTGTAATAGTCGATGAAGCCCAGTCGCTTGAGCGCGGGGTGCTTTTGACGGTGCTATCTAGGATCGGCCAGAACTCAAGGGTGGTCTTAACTCACGATGTAGCGCAGCGCGATAACTTGCGAGTTGGAAGGCACGATGGGGTGGTAGCGGTGGTTGAGACTTTGAAGGGAAACCCACTCTTTGCCCATGTCACCCTTACGCGTAGCGAGCGCTCGCAGATTGCCGCGCTGGTGACCGAGCTACTCGAAGGGCCAATTGCGCTTTAGGTTGGCCAGTTCTTGATAGCTGGTCCTTGATAAGTGTGACCTAACCCTAAAAATCTCACACCGACATATTGGGGCATTTCAGACATACCCCATCCTGACCAGCACTTTTTCCCATAGGAAGTGGCTGTGGAGAAATCTTTTTCCCCAGTTATGCGGGTCGCAATTTGCCCAGGTCGGGGGTGATTGGAAGCCTTCTCTCATGAAATTTAAGAAGAGCCAATCAGTTTGGGTATTGGTCGCCTCGATGATTTTCATCTCGAGCGCTAGCCCAAGCGCTTATGGCCTTGAATTTCCAATGACCTCACTTCTGACTTTGCCTGATGTCAAGAAGGAGAGCGCGCTGATTGCCGCGGGCCATGATGAGGGTGATACCCCAGATCAACAGGTCGCAGCGCTCTATGCCTCCTTTGATTTTAATACCAAGGTCACTGCGATTGATCTTCGTGCAGTCTCTTTTGCCGCCCGCCAGATTGAATTGGCTCGAACTCCAAAGGGTGCACAAGAGGTTGCGATTCGGATCATCCGTTCTGAATACAAGCGATGGAACACCACACAGCAACAGTGTTTGGTCCGACTTTGGACCCGCGAATCTCACTGGAATTACAAAGCGCATAACTACCGCTCTGGAGCACATGGCATCCCTCAGGCATATCCTGCGATAAAGATGGAATCAATCGGATCTGATTGGAGAACTAATCCAGTAACTCAGATTCGTTGGGGACTTAACTACATCGATAAGCGATACAAGAGCCCTTGCAAAGCTTTGGCAAGACATAACGCACGCGGCGCTTACTAAAACAATTTAGATCTCTGCTCGATTACTGATCTTTAATGGTTTAGCAGTTTCGGCAAAGAAATCATTTCCCTTATCGTCAACCACAATGAAGGCTGGGAAATCTTCGACCTCAATTTTCCAAACCGCTTCCATGCCCAACTCTTCAAAATCTAAGACTTCGACTTTTTTGATGCAATCCTGAGCAAGGCGAGCCGCTGGTCCACCAATTGATCCCAAATAGAAACCACCATTTTTCTTACAAGCTTCAGTGACTTGCTTTGAGCGATTTCCCTTTGCCAACATCACAAATGAGCCACCCTTTGATTGGAAGTAATCTACATAAGAGTCCATGCGACCGGCAGTTGTTGGACCGAAGGAACCAGATGCATATCCAGTTGGAGTCTTGGCTGGCCCTGCATAATAAACTGCATACTTCTGTAGATATTCTGGCATCTCTTTGCCGGCATCTAATAATTCTTTGATCTTTGCATGTGCTAAATCTCTAGCGACTACCAAAGTACCAGTTAAAGAAAGCCGAGTCTTTACTGGATATTTAGATAATTCAGCGCGGACTTCTGACATCGGTTTATTCAAATCAATTCGGACTACTTGGTCATCAAGATGTTCATCAGTGGTATCCGGCAGGAAGTGGACTGGCTCTCGCTCCAATTCCTCAATAAAGACGCCATCTTTGGTGATCTTGGCCTTTGCCTGGCGATCTGCAGAGCAAGAGACTGCTATTGCAATTGGTAGAGATGCCCCGTGACGTGGCAGACGAATAACGCGAACATCATGGCAGAAATATTTTCCGCCAAATTGTGCACCGATTCCGAGTTGCTGAGTAATTTTGAAAACCTCAGATTCGACTTCGGGATCACGAAATGCCCGGCCAGTTACAGCATCTCCGGTGGTCGGAAGGGTATCTAGATATTTGGTGGAAGCGAGCTTTGCAACTTTCAAAGTATGTTCCGCGCTAGTGCCACCCACCACGATTGCCAGGTGATATGGCGGGCAAGCTGCGGTGCCAATCGAACGCAATTTTTCTTCAAGCCAAGGATAGAAAGCATCTTTATTAAGGACCGCTTTAGTCTCTTGGTATAAAAACGATTTGTTTGCGCTGCCGCCACCTTTTGCGATGAAGAGAAAGTTATATTCGTCTTGATGGTCGGAATCTGCGTAGATCTCAATCTGAGCAGGCAAGTTGTTGCCAGTGTTCTTTTCATCCCACATATTTACTGGTGCCATTTGTGAGTAACGAAGATTTAGATTTGTATATGCGTTATAGACACCTTCAGATATTGATCGCTCATCTTTACCTTTGGTCAAGACATGTTGACCTTTCTTGCCCATAACCAGCGCAGTGCCGGTGTCTTGGCACATTGGAAGGACGCCGCCAGCAGAGATATTTGCATTCTTTAATAGATCCAGAGCCACAAAGCGATCGTTAGGGGAACTTTCGGGATCTTTCAAGATATTTGCCAGCTGCTGTAAGTGCGCGCTTCGTAAATAATGATTGATATCGTGGATTGCAACTTCAGTTAATTTAGTAATAGTTTCAGATTCGATCTCTAAGAATTCAAGATCTCCGTGTTTGACCCGCTTTACGCCTTCGGTGGTAACCAATCGGTATTTGGTCTGATCATCACCAATTGGCAGTAAATCTTCGTAATTAAACGCCATCAGGTTTTACTAACTTCTTTTTAACGCCATCTAGCCATTCTTGGCAGATTTTGGCTAATTCTTCGCCACGCTCCCAAAGTTTTAACGATTCTTCTAGAGTGGCCGAACCAGATTCGAGTTGCTCAACTACTTTAGTTAGCTCTTCACGAGCCTCTTCGTAGGAGATTTTGCTAGCCATATCCGTAATTTACTCTTTATCAATTGTGGCTGGTAATTGTCCGCTTGCTAATCGAATGCGAACTTTGTCACCAGGGGCGACTTCGGTAGCTTTTCTAAGCGCAAGGCCATCGCTTCTTTGTACCACCGCATATCCACGATCAAGGGTGGATTGGGGAGATAAGGAGCGGACCCTAGCCAAGAGATGTTTTAGATCATCCTCTGCTCTTTTGACTCGATGTACGAATGCAATTCTGCGATCTGATAGCGATTTGATTCGGTCTAGTTCGCGATCTATGCGCATAGTAAGTGTGTGCAATGAGCGGTTTCGTAATCCAGCAATCAATTGCAACTCTTCGTTTAAATCGGGTACAACTTTCTTTCCGGCATCGGTTGGAGTCGAAGCTCGATAATCTGCAACTAAATCAAGAAGTGGTGAATCTTTCTCGTGGCCGATGGCACTGACGATTGGAGTCTTGCAAGCGGCAGCTAAACGCACAAGACCCTCATCGCTAAATGGCAGGAGATCTTCGAACGATCCGCCACCACGAGTAATGATGATGACATCGACTGCCGGATCAGCTTCGAGCTCTTTGAGCGCTGCACTTACCTCGATAACAGCGGCAGCTCCTTGAACTGCCACTTCACGAATTTCAAATTGCACCGATGGCCAACGACGCTTGGCATTTTCCAAAACATCTTTCTCGGCATCACTATTTCTGCCGCAGATAAGGCCGACTTTATTGGGAAGTAGCGGAAGAGATTTCTTCCACTTGGCATCAAATAGCCCCTCTGCCGCCAGCAAATTCTTTAACATCTCAAGGCGAAGTAGTAATTCGCCAACGCCAACCTCTTTGATTTCGCGCACCCAAAAAGAGACTGATCCGTTTTTAACGTACCAAGATGGCTTTGCATATATTTTTACGCGCGCATTTTCGTTGATGGCGTTCTTTCGAAAAATTCCTGAGGGGCAGGCAACAGAGATACTCATATCCACGCTGGAATCTCGCAGCACCATATAAGTGAAATCTTTACGTGAATTGATTTGAGATAGCTCGCCTTCGATCCAAATTGGACCAAGTGCATCTATATATTCTTTGATTAGTTCAGAGATCACGCGAACTGGTGCGGGTTGCTCCTCTGAATTTTCCAGCATGCGATGAGCCTAATACAATGAGCCAACATGACTTCGAAGAAGGTTCTACTAGCCGCTCCACGTGGCTACTGCGCTGGCGTAGACCGCGCTGTAGTAACCGTTCAAAAATCCCTAGAACTTTATGGCGCACCGGTTTATGTTCGAAAGCAGATCGTGCATAACAAATACGTGGTCGAATCATTAGAGAGACAAGGCGCAATCTTCGTAGAAGAGGTCAACGAGATCCCAGAAGGTGCAACCGTGGTCTTTAGCGCACATGGCGTATCACCGCAGGTTCATGCAGATTCGGCAGCGCGTAATTTGAAGACGATTGATGCCACCTGTCCATTAGTTACCAAAGTTCACAACGAGGCGAAACGTTACGCAGCAGAAGATCTAGAGATCATCATGATTGGACATGATGGTCACGAAGAGGTCGAAGGAACTGCCGGTGAAGCGCCTGGTCGCGTAACAGTTATCGAAGGCGTCGAGATGGCGCGCACGGTGCAACCAAAGCCTGGCAAGAAATTAGCTTGGTTATCGCAGACCACGCTAAGTGTCGATGAGACCATGGAGACCGTTGCAGAACTTAAGAAGCGTTTTCCAGAGATTATCGATCCACCATCGGATGACATCTGTTATGCAACTCAGAATCGCCAAGAAGCGATGAAACAGATTGCGCCAAATTGCGATTTAGTTTTGGTGGTCGGCTCTAAGAATTCATCTAACTCGGTTCGGTTGGTAGAAGTGGCCCTCGAATATGGCGCAGATAATGCTTATCTAATTGATTATGCGGCCGAGGCAAATCCCGATTGGTTAAACGGGGTCAGCACCGTTGGTGTTTCAAGCGGAGCATCGGTACCGGAGCTGTTAGTGGAAGATCTACTTAAGTGGTTAGCCGAACATGGATTTGGCACAGTCGAAACCGTCACTGCAAAAGAAGAGACCCTGTTATTTCAATTACCGCGCGAGCTACGAAAAGAGTTAAAGAAAAACTAGAGAAGCGCTGAACTAATTACTGCGATTCCTAGCGTCAGAAACTCTCTGTTTGGCCCGTTGTTGTAGGAAGGTGTACCAACCAAAGATTGCGCCCAAGATCAACCAAGGTGCAACTGAAGCTAAAGATCCAACCAGATCTACTGCCACTTTTGTGATGTGGATGTTGTAAGAGATTATCGACCAGAAGAGCGCAGTTATTCCAAAGGCAAGTGGCGGAGTAACTGCCGCCACATATGAAACTCCGGTTCTGCCAAAGCGATTTCCTAGAATCACAACCACAAAAACCACTAAACCTGTGACGATGCCATAACTCTGGCGAAAGAGATGTTCGATGGATGCAAAGATAAAGATGAAGAAGGCCTGCAAAGTAGCGACTCCCTCTTTCTTTAATTTGATTTTGTTAAGTTCCATCAATCCTGCTCCTTGCGTTCAGATTCCACTTTAATCGCATGAGAGGTATCAGTCGAATCTAAGCCATTTAGATCACGAGCGCGGGTTTCGACAGTTGGTAGTTCGGGTAGTTGTTCGTTGGTGATTCCTTTATCGATCATTGCCTTAACAGGTGCTGTCACAGTTGATTCGACGTTGCCTACCAAAGAATTGAAAGCGGTAACTGTGCTATTTAAGCGCTTGCTAACAGTTGAGATATGTTCGTAGTTAGTGACTAGCTTTGAAACCAACTTAGTGGCGATATCGCGTATCTCTTCTGCGCTATTCGCTAGAGCGCTGCGGTCAATGCCAAGTTTCACCGTACGCAACATGCCAAGTAATGTCGATGGAGTAGCAATTACTACTCGCTTATCAAAAGCGGATTCTAGGAGCGTTGGTTTTGCCAGCAGTGCTTCTGCAAGAATCGATTCGAAAGGGGCAAAGAGCACCACAAAATTTGCCGAAGTTTTAGCGCTGTCATATTTGCGTTTTGAAAGCGACTCAACGTGGCCTTGGAGATCATTGGCATGGGCCAACATCAGGTTTTGGCGCATTTCGGGATCATCAGTGTTGATGGCCTCAAAGTAACGAGCGTACGGAAATTTTGAATCAATATATAAATCTAATTTGTCGGCCATATGAACGATGACATCTGGAATACCAGATAGATCATCTGGTGAGGTCTGGATCTCAAAATCGACATGCTTCTTAAGCCCTGAGTAGCGCAAGATGTTCTCAAGTTGCGCTTCACCATATTTACCGCGAGTTTGGGAAGAACCTAAAGCTCCCGCTAATTTCTTGGTTTCGCGGACGCCTTGTTCGTATATTTGGTTAAGAGTATTAATTTGAGTAAATAGTTTGGCATCTACATCTGCACGACTTACTTCTATACGCCGACCTTCGGCTTCAAGTTTCTCTATTTTCTGCTTTAGAGCATCAATATTGTTATTGATTACCGCAGCTTCGGGAGTAACGCTTTGATTCTGTGATGCAGATTTGGATTTAGAGAAGAGGTATCCAAGCGCCCCACCAATCAAAATTCCGAAAAGTAGCGCGATAAATACCCCAATATTTAATGTGAAATCCGTCTGCATGGGGCAATCATGGCAAGAGGCACCGACATTTACGCGTAGGCTCTACTCCTTGTGAGCCTCTCCATCGGAATTGTGGGATTACCAAATGTTGGAAAATCCACCCTATTTAATGCGCTCACCAAAAATAATGTCTTGGCCGCGAACTATCCCTTTGCCACCATCGAGCCAAATGTCGGCGTGGTCGGTGTTCCCGATGAACGATTGCAGGTACTTGCAAAGATCTTCAGTTCACAAGAGACCCTGCCAGCCACAGTCTCCTTTGTAGATATCGCCGGAATCGTAAAAGGCGCATCGGAAGGCGCAGGCCTTGGTAATAAGTTTCTGGCAAATATCCGCGAAACCGATGCCATCTGCCAAGTCATCAGAGTATTCAATGACGGCGATGTGGTGCATGTAGATGGTCGAGTTGATCCTGCAAGCGACATCGAAACCATCAATACCGAATTAGCGCTCGCTGATTTGCAATCCATTGAAAAGGCGCTGCCAAGAATTGAAAAAGAGGCGCGTCAAAGCAAAGAGAAGGCAGTCCTGCTAGAAGAACTAAAGAAAGCCAATGCAGTTTTGGAATCTGGCAAACCAATCTCTTCTGCCGACTTAGACCTTGAGATTTTGAAAGAGATACATCTACTCACTGCTAAACCATTCTTATATGTATTCAATGTAGATGCAGCAGAGCTCAATGATTCAGAGCTACGGAAGAAGTTGCAGGCATTAGTCTCGCCATCGGAAGCGATTTTCTTAGATGCCAAAACTGAGGCAGAACTTGCAGAGTTACCAGATGAAGATGCCAAAGAGTTACTTGAATCAATTGGCCTTAAAGAACCAGGTTTAGCCACGCTCGCACGCGTTGGATTTAATACTTTAGGTTTGCAGACTTATTTAACTGCCGGTCCAAAAGAGGCGCGCGCTTGGACTATTCATAAAGCTGATACTGCACCAGTTGCAGCCGGAGTGATTCACACCGATTTTCAAAAAGGTTTCATCAAAGCAGAAGTAGTTCATTTTGCGGATTTGGTGGAGTTCGGTTCCATGCAAGCTGCCAAAGAACATGGCAAGGTGCGCATGGAAGGCAAAGACTATGTAATGCAAGATGGCGACGTTGTGGAGTTTCGATTTAATGTCTAAAATTTTCAAACAAGAGCACTTAAAGAATCTACCTGTAAAGAGCCGCGATTCAATTCGCAATGTTGCGATCATTGCCCACGTAGATCACGGAAAGACCACTTTGGTTGATGCGATGCTCTGGCAATCAGGTGCATTTGCGGCCCATAAGAAGCAAGAAGAGGGCCAGGATCGAATGATGGATTCGATGGATCTCGAACGCGAAAAGGGCATCACCATTCTTGCCAAGAACACAGCGGTCAAACGTGGCGACAAAGTGATCAACATTATCGATACTCCAGGACACGCAGATTTCGGTGGCGAAGTCGAACGCGGATTGGAAATGGTTGATGGTGTGATCTTGTTGGTGGACGCTTCCGAAGGACCATTGCCACAGACACGTTTCGTTCTGCGCAAAGCGTTATCAAAAAATCTGCCAGTGATTTTGGTTATCAATAAAGTAGATCGACCTGATTCGCGTATTGCGGAAGTGGTTGATGAAGCTTATGAATTGTTCTTAGATCTAGATGCGCGAGAAGATCAAATTGAATTTCCAATTGTTTATGCATCTGCCAAAGAAGGTCGTGCATCGTTAAATCGCCCAGAAAATGGCGGACTACCAGATCACGAGAATTTAGATGTGCTTTTTGAAACTATTTACAACACTATTCCTGCACCGAAGTACCACGAAGGCGCACCACTACAGGCACATGTTACAAACTTGGACTCTTCTCCCTATCTAGGTCGCTTGGCACTTTGTCGAGTGCATGAAGGTGAAATCAGCAAGGGCCAGACAGTCTCTTGGATCAAAACTGATGGTTCGATTGCAAAGGTAAAGATCGCAGAGTTATTGATGACCGAAGCTCTGGAACGTGTACCTGCAGAAAAAGCAGGCCCTGGTGACATCATTGCTATTGCAGGAATTGAAACTATTACTTTAGGTGAAACTTTGGCGGATGCCGAAAATTCTTATCCATTGCCGCTAATCACTGTTGATGATCCATCGATTTCGATGACCATCGGTATTAATACTTCACCACTTGCAGGACAGAGCGGCAAATTATTAACTGCGCGGCAAGTCAAAGATCGTTTAGATAAAGAGCTTATCGGTAACGTATCGCTCCGTATTTTCAACACTGATCGCCCAGATGCGTGGGAAGTCCAAGGTCGTGGAGAGCTACAACTTGCAGTACTCGTTGAGATCATGAAGCGTGAAGGTTTTGAGTTAACAATTGGTAAGCCACAAGTTGTTACCAAAACAATCGATGGCAAATTACATGAACCGATGGAGCGATTGACTATCGATGCGCCAGAAGACTATTTGGGTGTGATTACTCAATTGATGGCGCTTCGCAAAGGTCGCATGGAGCAGATGGTTAATCACGGAACTGGATGGATCCGTCTTGATTGGAGAGCCATCTCGCGGCCTGATTGGATTTAGAACCGAATTCTTAACTGAAACTCGTGGTACTGGATTGTTACACCATGTATTTGATGGTTACGAACCATGGCATGGCGAACTTCGCACACGACCAACAGGATCTTTAGTTGCAGATCGACGCGGAATATCTACTTCGTATGCGATTGCTAGTATCCAGGAGCGTGGCACAATTTTCATCGAACCTGGTGTAGAGGTATATGAAGGCATGGTTATCGGAGAAAACTCTCGCGCTGATGACATGGATGTAAATGCAGTTCGTGAAAAGAAACTTACCAATATGCGTGCCTCAGGTAGCGATGAAGCGGAGAAGTTGATTCCACCAAAGCGACTTAACATGGAAGGTGCGTTGGAATTTTGCGCCGAAGATGAATGTGTGGAGGTAACTCCGGCGGTGGTAAGAATTCGTAAAGTGATCTTGGATCAAGGCGAACGCGCCCGAAGCGCATCAAGAGCCAAGAAGGCGAATCAAAACGCTTAAGGGGTTTTAAGATGAAAGCAATTCAGATAACTAAGTTCGGTGGCCCAGAGGTCATGGAATATGTAGAACTTCCAGAGCCATTAGTGGGCAAAGATGAAGTTTTAATCAATGTCACTGCAATCGGAATCAATTATGCAGATACCCACCAGACCGAGAATTCTTATTTATCGGCACAGTCATTGCCATTAACTCCGGGAATAGAAGTCACGGGAGTTGTCGAAGGCAAACGTTATTTAGCGCCAGTTTCAAGTGGCGGTTATGCCGAGCGTGCGGTTGCCAATAAACATGCACTAATCGAAATTCCAGACGGGGTAACGGATGGCCAAGCGTTATGTATGTTGGTGCAAGGTTCGACCGCTTGGCATATTTTGAAAACGGTCGGGCATTTAAAGGCTGGTGAGACAGTCGTGGTGCATGCAGCGGCTGGAGGCGTGGGTTCAATTGCAATTCAATTAGCAAAACTTTGGGGCGCAAAGGTAATTGCCGTGACCTCTAGTGAAGATAAGAAGAATTTGGCCAAAGAGCTGGGCGCTGATCAAGTCATCGATTCAAACACTGATAATTTAAAAGAGAATTTATTGAAGGCAAATGGCGGCAAGCCTGTTGATTTAGTACTTGAAATGGTTGGTGGAAAAACCACCGATATATCTCTTGAAGTCTTAGCTCCATTTGGCAGGTTAATTGTTTACGGAATGGCATCACGAACTCCAGGCTCATCTATTAACCCGGCTTCGCTTATGGGTGGAAGCAAAACCATCACCGGTTTCTGGTTAGCGCATTGTTTCGGTAGTAAAGAATTACTAAATGATGTAATTGATCAACTATTTGATTTGGTTGTCTCCGGAAAGCTAAAGCCAGTTATAGGTGCAACTTTTCCTTTGAGCAAAGCGATCGATGCTCACAAAGCAATGCTTGGGCGTTCGACCGTTGGCAAAATCGTGTTAAATCCTGCATAGATTTAGTTTTGTGGCGCGATTTCGCGCATCTTTAATCTGCAGGTAAAGTTTGCCACTTAAGACCAGCCCCCCTAGCTCAGTCGGTAGAGCGTTTCCATGGTAAGGAAAAGGTCACCGGTCCGATTCCGGTGGGGGGCTCGAAAAAAGTTTGGCGGGGTAGCTCAGCTTGGTAGAGCAAGCGGCTCATAATCGCTGTGTCGTGGGTTCAAATCCCGCCCTCGCTACCAAATCTTCATTCGATTCTTTTGTGGATTTCACGATTGGCAAGAGATAGAAGTACCTTTAGCCCGTAGCAAGACCGTAATAAGTAATGCAGAAACGATTAAGGAGTAACCATGGCAAGTAAGAGCGCGGACGTTCGTCCAAAGATCACCATGGCATGCGTTGATTGCAAAGAACGCAACTACATCACCAAGAAGAACCGCCGCAACGATCCAGATCGCATGGAACTTAAGAAGTTCTGCCCACGTTGCAAAGCTTCAACTCTTCACCGCGAAACCCGCTAAAGATGTCCAATCCCGACGCGTTCGGGCGTACTTCATTAAGTAACCACACCACCCTTAGGGTCGGTGGCAGTGCAAATAAATTTGTTAAAGCTGCATCTGAATCTGAAATTATTGCGGCGCTAGAAGCTGCCGGAGATCAACCAGTTCTAATCCTTGGTAGCGGAAGCAATGTGTTGATTAGTGACGCAGGTTTTCCTGGAACTGTTATCAAAATTGAGAATAATCAAGTAACTGCAGAAGTAGATGCTTGTAGCGGCTTAACTTTAAATATTGGTGCGGGAGAAGATTGGGATCAATTGGTGAAGACCACGATTGATCGAGGTTTTGCAGGGCTCGAGACTTTATCTGGAATCCCCGGAACCGTAGGTGCATCTCCAATTCAGAATATTGGCGCTTATGGCCATGAAATCAGCGAATTCGTAACGCGTGTGCGTACATATGATCGCCAGGCCAGGGCAATCAAAACTTTCACTAATGATGAATGCCAATTTTCTTATCGAAATTCGATCTTCAAGCAGCATCCTGGTCAATATGTGGTTTTAGAGGTGCAGTTCAATCTGCGTAAGGGCGAACTTTCTGAGCCAATCACATACGAAGAGCTAGCTAATGAGTTAGGTATTCAAGTAGGTCAGAAGGCTGATGTGATCAAGGTTCGCGAAGCGGTCTTGAAGATCCGTGCTCGAAAAGGGATGTTATTAACTGACAGCGACCGTGATACTTATTCGGCAGGTTCTTTCTTCACCAATCCGATCGTCTCTGAAAAGTTAATACCGGAGGGTGCACCCAAGTACCCACAAAGTGATGGCAACTTCAAGACCAGCGCAGCATGGCTAATTGAAGCAAGCGGAATCAAAAAGGGTCTTCGTTTAAATGGTGCTGGAATTTCAAGTAAACATGTTTTAGCCATTACCAACGCAGATGGCGCGACGGCTGCAGATATCGCCGCACTAGCGATCCAAGTACGCGATGCGGTTAGGATGAAATTTGGGATTGATCTAGTACCAGAGGTAAATCTGGTTGGCTTAACGCTAAAGTAAAACCTAACTAGCCTTCAGAAATTAACTTCTTTATACGAGCAATTCCTTCTTTAATATCTTCATCGCTAGTTGCATAGCTAAAGCGCAAGTATCCAGAAGGGCCAAAGGCTTCACCAGGAACCGCTGCAACTTCAACTTCATCAAGTATTAAAGATGCTAATTCACTGGAAGTGTTAGCGCTCTTGCCACGATAACTCTTTCCGAGCGCACCTTTAACGGAAGGATAGGCATAGAAAGCTCCCTGTGGCATCGGGCATTCAAATCCCGGAATCTCGTTTAATAATTGCACAATCAATTTACGGCGGCGATCAAATGCTTTGCCCATTTCATGTACTGCAGATAGATCGCTAGAAAGCGCTGTTATTGCAGCGCGTTGTGCAATGTTATTTACATTTGAAGTTAGATGTGACTGCAAATTTGTGGCAGCTTTGATTACATCCTTAGGACCAATCATCCAACCCACGCGCCAGCCAGTCATTGCATAAGTCTTTGCAAGACCATTTAGCACTATGCAGGTATCAGCAAGCCCAGGTACTGCAACACAGATTGATGTGGCTTTAATTCCGTCATACACCAAGTGCTCATAGATCTCATCAGTGATGACCCAAATGCCATGTTTCAAAGCCCATTCACCAATTGCTTTGGTCTGAGCTTCGTTATATACAGATCCGGTTGGATTTGAAGGAGAACAGAAAAGCAAAGCCTTGGTCTTATCAGTTCGTGCAGCTTCTAATTGCTCTACTGTTACTAGATAATTTTGGGTCTCGTCTGCAAATACTTCGATGGGTACTCCACCTGCTAATTTGATCGCCTCTGGATATGTTGTCCAATATGGTGCAGGCAGAATTACTTCGTCGCCTTTATCGATGATTGTGGCAAACGCCTGATACACCGCTTGTTTGCCGCCGTTGGTAACTAAAACTTGATCAGGACTTACTTCGTAGTTGCTATCTCGTTTGGTCTTTATGGAAATAGCTTCCCGCAACTCTGGTAAGCCAGGGGTTGGTGTGTAGCGATGATTCGGTACTTTACTTGCAGCTTCGATGGCAGCATCGACAATGTATTGCGGTGTTGGGAAATCTGGTTCGCCTGCGCCAAAACCAATAACTGGACGACCTGCAGCTTTTAACGCTTTCGCTTTTGCATCTACTGCCAACGTTGCGGACTCTGCAATCGCAGCAATGCGAGCGGAAATTCTGGACTTGGTGGCCATGGGCGTAAGTCTGCCTCACTGGCTTTCAAGCGGGAAATTACCTCGATTTCTCTTATGCCACGTTCACGCCTAGAATTCTGCGTCTTGACGGAAACGGCAAGACTTTGTCGCGCCTTCATTCAAGTCGGGGCAAATGAGTTCAAAGGGCAGTAGCTCAATTGGCAGAGTTCCGGTCTCCAAAACCGGCGGTTGGGGGTTCAAATCCCTCCTGCCCTGCAAGTTGTAATGCAACCAAGGTTGCAGATTAGGTAGAGATGAGAAAGGAAGTAACGTGGAGCAAGAGGTAACACGTAACGAAGAATCGGCAGAGAAGCTGGGACTCTTCGCGCGTATCGCTTTGTTCTATCGCCAAGTGGTCTCAGAGTTAAAGCGCGTTGTTTGGCCAACTCGTGAGCAACTAACCACTTATACCTCTGTGGTTTTGGTATTCGTTACCTTCGTTATCGCGGTAGTTTCAATTTTCGATTTAGGTTTAACCAAACTCGTATTCTGGGTATTTGGGTAGAGCGCAATGAGCGATGAAATGAACACAACTCCGGAATCAACTCCGGAATCAAGCATGGATGCCTTCGAAGCCGCACTTGCATCTAGCGCCACTGAGAATGCGCAAGAGAATTTAGAAGAGGCACCGGTTACTGATGCCGAAGTTGAAGAGGATGATCCGAATGCAGAATTTCGCCAAGCGCTTCGTAATGCACCAGGCGAATGGTTCGTCGTTCACTCTTATGCTGGATATGAGAAGAAGGTAAAGACCAATCTTCAAAACCGTATCAATACCTTACACATG
>JACCDK010619018.1_pt1 | contig 19946 bp, 19 predicted proteins | sample 7445871 | NCBI WGS metagenome assembly JACCDK01 (sample SAMN15323436, study PRJNA562643) | freshwater metagenome | isolation source: river surface water | place: USA:Blue River Watershed | collected 2017-08-15
CCAGGGGCTGGTGCAGAACAAAAACCACCGTGTCGGTGCGCAGGCTCGCGCTGTCGGCCTGCAGCCTTTTGATGGGAACTATGGCGCCTTGATCCGACGCGAGTCTGAAGTCCTGATTGCTCAAGTTGGCGGTAACCAACTCGGTGGCAAAGGCGACCGCGATCGCCGTATCTCCGCAGTTCGCGACCAGGCTGGGTCGACCTTGGGCCGTAGCGGTCCACCCCAAGCGCGTCGAGTCAATGGCTAGCGAGGTCGTGGACGTCGCGCAATTCGACGCTACCTGAACAAACACCTCGCGCACGGCGCTCCCCATTTTTAACCACATTCCGTACCACGGATTCCAGCGGTAGTCGCTTACCCGCAGCGTGATTACCGTGGCCTGTGGCCCTTGGGGGGTCACTCGAATCCCCCCGGTTCGCGGGTCAAAAGCTAGAGCGCCCGTTGGCGTCGTGAGCAGGGGCTGCTGGTAGGAGCGCCCCGCCGCATAGGTTACGTTGCTCCCCAAGGGCAACTCGAGGCGCGCAGATATCAGCTCGTACCCGATGCTGTCGCCGTCGGGGTCGACCGCCGTTTGGGGAATCCACACGCTGTTGCCTGAACAGAGAAACGCCATCCAGGGGCTGGTGAATTTGGGCGCCGAATTGGCCACGCTGGTACCCGTGCCCAAGATCTCGGTCTCTAAGTAGAACCCGGTCGTGTTCGGCGAGCTCAAGCCGGTCATCGCAAACGAGCGGCAGCACGAGGACCACGACAGGGTTATCGGACCGCAGTTGGTCGGCACGTTCAGCACCCCTTCTAAGATCCTGATCCCTACGTTGGCGAGCGTTGCATTGCCCTGCAGGCACTGATACAAACCCGAGGTCGTGTCCTGATACTCGGGTTTTATGAGGTTCACGGTAAGGTTTACTGGCCCGCTGCAGGCCGCAGTGCCCTGAATTTGAATGTTCTCGCTGCCGCCAAACACCCCGCTTGACATGTCGCGCAGCTGCACCAGCGTCACGCGGTACTGTGCGGTGTTGGTGTTCGGGAATCCCACAAAGCGGTAGGTCAATTCGGCGGCCAGTATGTGGGACGCCTGCAGCGAGGCCGGGAAGGCCAGCATCGCCATCACCACCAGGAGGGCCCTTTTAAGCGTTCGTCGCGTAGTTTTCTGCATTTTTTCTAACTCAATACCGAACAAAAATAGCGGAATTCACCGCAGCAAAGGCCCTCAGCCCGAACAGGTTGCGCATCAACGACCCCAAACCGACCCCAAATGGGTCGTTGCGCGCCAAATTGGTTAAAAACTGACCGTTACTGCCCGGCCCCCTGCCCTAGTACCTGGGCCGCCCGGTTGGCGAATCGCCGAACTACCGTCCCAATGCCTTAGCGTTCAATTAGTCAATTACTCCCTTGCCTCAACCAGGACGCGCAGGCCAAAGCATTGTGCGTACTTTTGCACTACCAACCCAAATCCTTGAACGCTTGAACCTGCTGATTGATGTTGTCCATTGGCGCGACTCAAAGCGTTCTCACTACCTTGACCTCGCCCTCTTTGTGCAGCCCTGTACGGAACATCTAATCGACTCCTTGGTCAATAATTCACGGTATTGCCTATCGGCATCCCATAGGTCGCACCGCAACGTACCTTTGTTCTGATGGTTTCTTGGGCAGTCCTTGTTGGCGTATTCCTTGCTGTAGTGGCGATCACGCCCCTGGCGATCACCTACGCCATTAAAACCGGCAAGCTCGACAAGCCCTCCATACGCAAAATTCACAAGGATCCCACCCCCAGCATCGGAGGGCACGTCTTTGTGCCCGCCGCATTCATCGGCTGGTGGCTCTTGGTCCCCGGAATCGACAGCAAGGTCTTAAGCCTCACCGCCTCGGCGGCCATTCTCTATGTAATGGGAATTATTGACGACGCCCGCAACCTCAGCCACAAAATCAAACTACCGATTCAGGTGGCGGCTAGTACGCTCGTCATTTATGCCTGGGACCTCTTGCCTCTCAACTTTGGCGGAGCCTTTGGCATCCACCTAGTGCACAGCTGGTGGGGATGGATCCTCATGCTGGCCTTCTTTCAGTTCACCATCAACGCCATCAACTACACCGACGGAATCAACGGTCTGCTCGGCGGATACACCATTGTCACATTTGGTTTCCTGGCCTTTTTCACTCAAGGCGGAACCTTCCCTCACATGACTCCCGTGCTTACCGCAATGGTGGTCGCGATCGCAGGCTTTTTAATCTACAACTTCAGACCTCAGGCAAAAACGTTCATGGGTGATACGGGGTCTACCGTTATTGGCTTAATTGCTGCCATGACCACCGCTCGTATTATCGGCAAGCAACCTACTATTGAAATCGGTTCCCAAAGCATACCCACCTTTTTTATGATGGTTGCGGTGTTTTGGTATCCGTTATTTGACTCGTTGCAGGTATATGTTCGCAGAATTAGAAGAGGAAATAGTCCTTTTGTGGCTGATCGATCACATGTCCATCACCATTTATTGGGACTTTATAATAAAAATCACATCAAAGTATCAATTTCCATCCTCGCTCTTTCGTTGTTGACTGTGCTAATTATTCAATTAAGTATCTTATAAACTGAAGGGGTAATACGGAAATTCCACGAGCTTCAATTTGGTTCGAAACAGCGATAATTATATACAAATATCAGACCAATAAAGGACTTATTTAGTCACTAATTCAGTCAGCAATTTCAAATAAACGTCAGCTTCGGGCGTTCCTTCATTTGGGGCCCACGCGGCTACGTCTTTCGGCTGATTTGGGTCAAAAGGCCCCGCTTTAACCTCCAGAAGCAAACAATCAGGCGTTAAAGGAATTACGGTATGCCAAATTTCAGGTGTGACTTCCAATCCTACAGCTAGTTCTTCTTCTTTTACACCAGAACCAAATCTGGTAATTTCTTTAACGTGACCGTGATCATTGAAGGCCACAAATGCCAGCACTCCACGGACGGCAACTAGCAGCTCGATCTTTGGATCCGACCAATGCCTGTGCGGCTGAATATAGGTGCCAAGCTCAAGTGCATTAAACAACCGTTGACACGGTTCAGTATAACTCTGATGTAGATTGTAGTGAGCTCTCTTTCTTGGACTCTTTTTTGCGGCAATATCTAAGTCATTAATAAAGTCATTAGAAAAAACTCTCATAGAACCGGATCATTAGATTTGGAAACTGCCGTTACAATTTGCTTTACTGTGTTTTCAACTGCAAATTCTCTTTTAAAAAAAGCTTTACAACGTAACGAAAACATTCGATCAGTATTTACTTGATCGATTAGTTTATCACATAGTATCATAAGTTCCTCGACATTGTTTGTGTCACAAACCTGTCCAACATTTTCATCCCTAATAATCTGTATCAAATCATTGCCTGAATTCAAATTTGCCAATACTGGCAACCCACTTTGCATGTATGTTATGAATTTACCAGGGATATTATGTGATCTATGTCGAGGATCAAGGGCCACAATTCCTGCAGAACATTGCGAATAGAGGTCGGGGATTTCATCCGGATCAATCTCGTCAAAGAACTCTATATTCCGAAGATCCTTTTCCTTTGCAAATCGTTTTAGATCAGCAACTTCACTCCCTCTTCCAACCAACAAGAATCCTATATCTTTTCGGTAATTCAACTTTTCAACTAATTGCAAGATCACGTCCATTCCTTGAGCAACACCCATGTTGCCAGCATAAACAAAAATGAAACGTCCCGCTAAAGCTGTTTTATTAACTCTAATCGAACATTCTAAATTGGCCGGCTTATCCAACCAATTCTTTAGCACTTCGAGCTTTCTACCCTGTTTGTGTGATACCCAAGATTCAAAATAACTAAGATTACCTGGAGTTTGCACCCCAATTACATCTGCAACTGAGTATTGGTACTTAGCTACCATTTTAAAAAATAAATATGGAATACCTCTCCTCAAAAGACCCATATCTAAAGCCCATTCTGGAAATATATCTCGAATAATCAAATAGCTCTTAGCATTATTCAACCCTTTTAGTTTACTGACAAATGGGCCGTGAAAAATCGATGGAGAGTACCACAAGATTGCATCCCAATGAACTGTCAAAAGTGGGCTCGCCTTTAAATTTTGCCTCATTGCAAAAGGCATTATCACCTCGGCCACTGCCCTCCTCAAGTAACTAACGTCCTTTGTCTTAGGAGCTTTCAGGAAGAGTACTTTAACGCCACCAAAATCTTCTAATCTCCAATTTTCAAACTGATCATGCCATGGAAGCATTACAATCAACTCATGACCTTGTTTTATAAATTCACGAGACAAATCTCTGAGCTGTACAGATCCCGATGAACGTAGAGGTGGAAAAGTATCTGTTACAAGCGCTATTCGCATCTCTACTTCTGCCAAACCACACGATTTATGTAGTCGGTATAGCTTAAAATAATACGAACAACTTTTTCGGACACATTTGGCATACTATAATCTTTTACTGCACGAAACAACTTTTGAGAATGGATTTCATTATTATCCACAACCATATGACGTGGTGTTGTGTCTTGATTCTCTAGCTGTGCTAACCCCTGCATTATACGATCCGGGTCAAGGCCTACCATCATCACTGATGCTTCCTCCATAGCTTCTGGGCGCTCATGCGCTTCACGAATGTTCAGCGCTTTGAAATTCAAAATAGAAGACTCCTCACTAATAGTGCCGCTGTCAGATAAGACTGCGTAAGCATGTAATTGAAGGGCATTGTAATCAGAAAAACCAAGTGGCCTTTGCCATTGTATAAGTGGATTTAAAGTGACGCGTGTAGAGAGACCCAAGTCAAGATTAATAGCTTCTAACCGTTTGCGAGTACGGGGGTGAGTGCTTACTATAATTGGAAAGCCGTATGTTTCCGCAATACGGTTCAAGGCTTCTAACAAGCCAAAGAAAGTGCGGTCGTTACTGATGTTTTCTTCGCGGTGTGCCGATACTATAAAGTACTTTCCCTTATCGAGCTGCAAACTTTCTAATACATCGCTTTTTTCAATTTGTGGGAGGTAGTGATGCAAAACCTCAAACATGGGTGACCCCGTTTTAATAACACGATCGGGCGACAAGCCTTCGCGCAACAAATACGTGCGGGCAATGTCTGAATAGGTCATGTTGATGTCGGAAATGTGATCCACAATCTTGCGGTTAGTTTCTTCCGGCACTCGCTGGTCAAAACAACGATTGCCGGCCTCCATGTGGAAAATGGGGATTTTCCGCTTCTTCGCTGGAATGGCACACAAGCACGAATTAGTATCTCCTAATACTAAAAATGCTTCCGGTTGTACTACTTCTAGTATGGGGTCTATGTTGATGAGGATTTGTCCGACCGTGGCAGTAGCTGTGGCGCCCGCAGCATTCAAGAAATAGTCGGGCTTTCGAATGCCTAAATCTTCGTAGAACACTTCGTTGAGTTCGTAGTCGTAGTTTTGGCCTGTATGCACCGTGATGTGCTCAATGGCAGGAGAGGCATCAAGGGCGGCCATTACGCGTGACAAGCGAATGATTTCGGGTCGGGTACCAACCACGGTCATGACTTTAAGTTTTTGCATTTTGTTCTTAGGATGTGTTTGATGGAACGCTCATGACGCGGATTGGGCTGATTTAGGCGGATTTTGTGGCGATTTAATCAGCGATTATCCGCCAAATCCGTGTCATCCGTGTTCTATACTGTTTCGAAGTAGGTATCAGGATCGGCAGGGTCGAAGGGCTCGTTGATCCAGAAGTTGGTGTAGAGCGTATCGTCGCCGATGTTCTTGATGTTGTGTGTGTACCAAATGGGCATATCGACATAGGCCGGTTCGTCTCCATCGAGATAAAAGTTGTGCACTTCTGAAGTGCCAATACGTCGTAACTGAATGAGTGCTTTGCCTTTAATGACTGCAAAACGCTCGATTTTACGGGTATGGAAGTGATTTCCACGGGTAATGCCGGGTACTGTAGTTGAAAAAGAGGTTTGCCCAGGAATGCCATGACGCGCAATTTCAACAAATGCACCGCGGTTATCGGTATGTTGCACAAATTTCCGTGGGAAATAAGCTGGAATGTCCATGTAACATCGATACGTATTGAAAAGCTTGTGCTCAAAGGCATTTTTGAGGGTAGGAAACTCACCCTTGTCTTGATACACTGCTTTGAAATATTGGAGTAAGCCCAAAATTTCAGATACCTTGGCCTCTGCGCTGTGTGTCAGCACTTTTTCAGCAGTATTATCAGCCGTACGAATGGCCTGTAAAATGGCTTCAACTACTTCACCTACATAAATGAGCTTGAGTTGTCCATCTACCTCGATTTTTGACGTTTCGTTGCGGGCTATTTGGTGGCAAAAAGTAGCCACTACCGAATTGTAAAAGGGGTGCCCAAATGGGCCGAATACATTGGGAATGACGAGACCGGTGAATGTACCGCCAGACCTTTTGGCCCAAGCTGCAAAAGCCAAGCGACCTTCTTTTTTTGATTTGCCGTAGAGATTATCTCGCTCTTCCTGGGTAGAAGAAGAAATGAGGACGTGGGCTTTGCTCGCTGTTCGGTCAAGTGACGCTATCAGTTGCTGCACCAAGCCTGTGTTGGTCTGGTAAATCACCTCTGGATCGTTGTGACGGTTAAGGGCAGAAAGGTGCACTATGACATCGCATTGGGAAGTGAAGGCGTCTAGTGCCTTTTCATCAGCAAAAAATGCCCTGTCAAAATCCACCAATTCAAATTCTTCTTTGAGGAGGGATATTGTTTGGTAGAGGTGATAGCCTACAAAACCGTGTTGGCCGGTGATACCTATCTTTTTCATATGGAACGCTGATGACGCGGATTGCGCTGATGCGCGCGGATTTTTATTTGAATTTTGGAACGCGAAACACACGGATTTTGCGGATTGACGCGGATTAGATCCGTGTTAATCCGCCAAATCAGCGTCATCTGCGTTCTATTTGGAACCTGGTTTGTTTGTAAAAACTTTTCTTGAGAACTGCGGCTTTTTGCCGAAGTTGAGAAGTATACCAACTTCTATGTTGGTTGCTTTGAGGTAGTTGATAAGTTGGTATTCGTGTTCTTCACAAAGTGATTCAGCTGCTTTTAACTCAATGATTACTTGGTCTTCTACACTGATGTCGGCATAATAGTCGCCAACCAATTCGCCTTTATAATAGACCTTGATGGGTACTTGCTTGGTAGCATCCAGCCCCATCTTTTTCAATTCTATCAGCAGAGCATTTTCATACACCTTCTCCAAGAAGACATAGCCCAAAGTGTTGTACACCTTGTAGAATGCCTTCAAAATCAAATCTGTGGTTTCAGAATGTAAAAAATTGTCTGCCATGGCAATTTCAAGTTTGAACGCTGATGACGCGGATTGAACGGATTGGTGCAGATTTTTAAATTTGCTTTATCAGCGATCGTCCGCCAAATCCGTGTCATCCGCGTTCTATCCACGGAATATCGTCAAGCGAAATGCGGATGTCGTCAGCTTTAGAGGCTTCCAAATCAAAATCGGAAAAGACCAATAAGCTCGATGACGCTTCCAATGCCCTTAATCCATTCAAATAGCCCCCGGGAATGGCCAAGACTGCTGATTCAGCAGCACTCAGCATCCACTTCCTTCGTTCACGGCTATCCGGCTTACCAGATGGATCGATGGGAATAGTTTGAACTTCAAAGCTTCCACATGCGGCATAAAACCACTTGCGCTCTTTGAAATGCCCCTGCCAAGCACGGATGATTTGATCATTTAAGGGTTCAATGGTATACATCCGCACAATCTCCTTCAAGTCGAAAGTTGGAAAAGCATGAAGTTCGCCTCTACTATCCATAAAACTTGATCCTAAAAACAACTTGGGCAGGTTCATCAAACCAAGAACGAGTCAATAGCTTCTCCCAAAACTTCTTTGCGGATAAAAGGTAAAGCTCGAAGCAGCTTTTCCATACCTTCTACATTTAACTGTTCGGTATTATGTGAATGATAATCTTGCACTTCATTCAAAGCAGTCGTGCCTTCTGAAAAAAACTGTGCATAGTTTAAATCACGATTATCGGCAGGTATTCGATAAAAATCACCCATATCCTCTGCCTTCATCATTTCTTCACGTGTGCAGAGGGTTTCATATAACTTTTCGCCATGACGTGTGCCAATAACCTGTACGTTTGTACGATTATTACAAATACGTTGTAACGCTTCTGCCAAATCGCCAATAGTGCCTGCTGGTGCTTTATTAACAAACAAATCACCTGGTCTGCCATGCTCAAAAGCAAATAATACTAATTCAACTGCTTCATCTAATGACATCAAAAAGCGAGTCATATTGGGATCAGTAATGGTAATTGGCAATCCTTTTTTAATTTGATTTACAAAAAGCGGAACAACTGATCCACGTGACGCCATTACATTTCCATATCTCGTCAAACAAACCGTGGTTTCACTCAAATCCCGGGCTGCTGCAATGGCCACTTTTTCCATCAATGCCTTGGATATACCCATTGCATTAATCGGATAGGCAGCTTTATCGGTACTTAAACATATTACCTTCTTAACACCAAAAGCTGCTGCCGAGTCAATTACATTCTGGGTTCCTAACACATTGGTTTTTGTGGCTTCTAAAGGAAAGAACTCACACGACGGAACTTGCTTGAGTGCTGCTGCGTGAAATACGTAATCAACACCTTTCATGGCCCGATCTATACTAAAACGATCACGCACATCCCCTATGTAGAACTTTAGTTTTGGACTTTTAAGTTGATTGCGCATGTCATCCTGTTTTTTTTCATCACGAGAAAAAATTCGGATTTCATCAAAATGAGAGGTGTATAAAAAGCGTTGTAATACCGCATTGCCAAATGACCCAGTTCCACCAGTTATCAGTAACTTCTTATTAATTATCTCCACTATACACAATTTTAAAAATTTTATCCTTTTCTACCCTACTAGGGTAAGTAATGAGAACTGCTTTGTAAGGTCCTTTGAAAACAAATAAGCTACCTGCCGCCACCCCAATTACACCATGTTTTTCAATCACTTTTTCAAAGTCAATTAATGAACCTGCACCACCTACAACAGTTAACGGAATGGAAATCATTTCTGCAATTTTATCTATGAGCTGCATGTCATACCCTTTCATAACTCCATCCTGATCAATCGCATTAATAATAATTTCACCTACTCCACGATCTTCTAATTCTTTGGCAAACTGAAAAGGATTTAGTCCCGTGGCTTTCTTCCCATTATGAGTATAAACTTCGTAGCCACCCAAGAATTTTTTTTTGACATCTAAAACAACAATTACGCTTTGAGAACCGACACGTTGTGCAATCTCCGTTACAAGTTCTGGGTTATTTATGGCGGCAGCACTTAGTGCTATTTTCTCTATTCCTAATCCAAATATTTTCTGTGCTTGTTCAACTGTTTTTACACCCCCACCATAACACAGCGGCATGCGTGATTGATTTGCCAATTTCTCAATAAGTATGTAGTCGGGTTCCTTGTTATTTACCGTTGCGTCAATGTCAAAAAATGCCAATTCATCAACTTCCTTTTCGTTGAATATCCTAACCGCATTTATTGGGTCACCAACATATTTTGGAGATTTAAAGTTTACGGTCTTAACCAATCCGTTCTCATGAAGTAATAATACAGGAATAATTCTAGGACGTAACATGTTTATATTTTGGCAAAATTAAATAAGATTTTTTCACCGTATTGATGGCTTTTTTCCGGGTGAAATTGAACCCCATATATGTTTTGATGATTCACTGCTGAGGTAAAAGGCAAACCATAATTAGTGATCGTCAAAACATCACTTTCCTGCTTGCATTTAACGTAGTACGAATGCAAAAAATAAAAAATCATATCTTCATCCAGTCCCTGAAATAATGCATTGGCATTTTGTAAAGCAACATCATTCCAGCCCATATGAGGCAATTTAGTACGTTGACTAATCAAACTTGCATCAAATTTCAAAACCTCCGCGTCAATCCATTTTAAACCGTCTAACTCACCTTCATCACTCCGTTGCCCCATCATTTGCATACCTACACAAATACCAATAACAGGAACCTTTTTCTCAAGTACCAATTCATCAAGCTTATGGCGCATTCCTGAATCATTCAACCGAGCCATGGCATAATCGAAAGCACCCACACCAGGAAGGATAAGCTTTTCGGCATCCTCCAAATCGCTACTAGTCTTAGCAATTTTTGTTGGAATATTTAATCTTTTATAGACGTTTTGGAACGAAAACAAATTCCCAACTCCGTAATCGATCAAAGTAATCATCTGAACAATCGTTTTTCTAGACCCAACTTCCGCATAACCTGAGCTCCCGCTTTAATCACTGAAATTTTATTTCGGTAATCATGAAATGTTTTGTTTTTACCCTCAAAAATCTCCATCAACTCAGCTCGTGTTAAATCTAATTTATCTGCAACGTAGTCAAATTCTTTTTGCAAGAACTCTTCTGACAATTCTGGTTTTGAAATACGGTCCAACGCCTCTTCTCTAGTCATTTGACCAGTTAAAATCAAACTAGAAAAATGTGCTCTGCGTTTATCAAACCCAAACTTCCGAGGTAACCAGAAATCTTCATAAAATCTTGTGAATCGAGATTCGTGATGCTTATGTTGGAACGGTTCCCAATTGAACTTTTCCATTAACAACTGTTCAGCATCCTTTTTGATGTAAGGCACTAAATTTAAAGGTTTAAAAACCTTCATTCCTAGAATATAACGGTAATATATCTTGTAAGATAGAATATCTACCAAAGGAAATTTTTTCAAAGGCTTCTTACCAAATTTAGAATGAATATCTTTGACCAGTGTCACATCAATACCAGGGAATCCTCCCCATTCCTCAGGCTCTCGACAACATTCCGTAGAAAAATTACCTCCTGTTAGGACGTATTTAATTTTATATTTCTTAGCAAACTTGTATAATGACGAAAAAAAAGCATAATCCTGTGGTAAGTCCTGATCTACAATCTGCGATTTTAAAAAGGCCACTTGCAAGTCTTTCATTTCTTCCCAATTGATTACATCTGTGAATAAGTTTGCATTTAATCCGTTAACTAGTTTTTCAATATTACCAACTGCCTTGTCTGTGTTCCACCCCGCATCAACATGGTACAACAAGGGCCTAAGACCCATTATTTCTTTTGCAACATAGGCACAATAAGAGCTATCCAAACCTCCGCTCAATCCTATAATGCAGTCAAAATCCCTATTTCTTCCATCTTTTTTAATACGTTCTGCAATCTTCATTAACTCCGAATAACCCCGCTCATCAGTATGCCAATTAGGTTTGATAACATTAATAAAATTCGTATAATAGTCGCTCTCTCCCTTTACATTGAAAACAATATTAGGATCTGACTCATCCATTATCGTTTTAGTGCATATTTGGTATTTCATATTATTATTTCTAGTGCGTTAAACATATTCTTTAGATGCATGCTTGTTCTGAATTCACTGTTTGCGTATTCAACATTATTAATGGCAGCTTGACGCACCTTCTGCATGTTATTTACAATAACATCTAATGCCGTCAAGATCGAATCGATTGATTTTTTCTCAACCTCAAATCCATTAAATTCGGGTTTAAATACATCAAATATACCACTATGGTTTGTTGTGACTACAGCACATCCACTAGCATATGCTTCTAAAATGCTGATAGGTTGTCCTTCATAGGGATAATAAGTAGGCAAAAAAAATACATGAGCATTATTTAGAAGCTTTTTCTTTTCCTCACCTTTTACCACACCATGATATTTAATGTTTGGCAATTTTTTAATTCTGGCTAAAAAAGCTTCCTTTTTTTTGTCATCATCAAACCCTCCTGCAATATCTAGTCTGAACAACTTCTGTGTACTATCATTGAGACGTTCCATGGCCCCTATGAGTTCTAAATGGCCTTTCCCATCTATTAAATTACTTAAAAACAGGAAATTTAAACTTAGCGGATCTTTAAACTTTTCTTCGACTTTTTTCTTGTCAAGAAAAAATTCATCCTCTGAAAAATTCGGAACTATTTTAATCTTATTCGGATGAACCAAGCCTTTAAAAATTTCACCATGTGACCTTCCCAAGACAATCACTCCTGCAAGTTTTTTTAAAAAGAATGCATTCAACTTAAAAATAAAGGTTGATCTATCAGACATTATCCTCGCATAGCCAGCACCACCATGTAAATGTATATACATCTTTGGAAGGAACTTATAACACATTACATAAACAAGTATATCCTTTAAATTCCCGGCTTTGGATTCTGAAATGGTGAAATATATACTGTCCGTAGATTTTTTAGCTAACAATATTCGTGTAAAGATTTTAAAGAGCTCTCCAATTCTAGCGATTGAATCAATACCGTTTTTAAAACCTCGTTTACTTAAATTTATTATTTCCACCTTAAACTTCCTTTGAATTAAAGCATCATAAAAGAGCTTCACAGCAAGAGAGTTTCCCGTTACAGGAGGAGGCAATGGACCTAATAGTAGGATGCTATACATTCTTAATTTGTTCTTTGTATATATCATTAATCACCATTTAAAACATGCCTTTTATTGTTATTTTTTATTATTATCTTTATAAATTAACTTTTTGCACAATATGCTAAGTGAAGTATAGCCTCTTGTATTTCCGGCGAAATTTGTTGTAGCTCCCTTAATTTTTTAAAAAAAAAAGTCTTTTAGAAATTTTTCTTAGTGAATGAAAACCAGTCATTAATGATTGTTTATGTAAGATAGATATAAACAATTTTTTTCTTTCTGGTTACAAGGTATCAAAGACTATTTTACAAGCTTGTGATGAACCAATGATAAGTGAAGTAATCAGTGCAATAAACAAATATCTCAACAAACTATTTTATATCTTGCCTATTTACAAATTGCAAAGTTCGTTTTGTAATCACATCATAATTCAGGAAGTTTAGAGCAGTATTTTTGGCTCCTTCTTTCATTCGAGCTTGTAATCTCCTATCAGAAAATAGCATACGTATTTGCTCACTTATATAAAGTGGCGTAATATTTTCAACATTTAAACAGATTGCATTGTTGTCAAAATTAAGATACATCCCACATTGTTGTCCTGAGTCACCAATGACAAGAGGAAGATGCATACCTATGGCCTGTTGCCACAAAACAGATTGACTTGCTGGAAATATAGCAAGATCAGCAACCATCATATACTTCATCATCATCTCTGTATTTAACCACCCAAGGAATCGTGTATTGGTTCCAACAGACAATTCGTTCAAAAACTCACCATACATAGATTCTTCATTAGGAACACTCCCACCAATTAGCAGTAAAATATTCGAGTCGGACAGAAGCTTCATTGACTTAATCAAGACATCCGTGCGCTTTTCACGATTTAATTTTCCTGCCGTAAATATAACAAACGTATCTTGAGGTATATTAAACTCATATCGCAATTGGGGAACTGTGAATCTTTGCCTCAATGTTTCTGACATATCATAATCACACCCTAAAGGCAACAGTTCCATTTCGTCCTCGTGAAGCCCATACACCTCCTTTAAAAACTTCATACTATTGGGAACAACCGGAAAAACTCTTTTTATGTATTTTCTATATAAATAAAAGTATCCTTTGCGGATTATTTTATGTAAAATCTGGAGCGACATCCAATTCTTTGCCGAATTACTGTAGTCAGCATGGTAATCCATGATCATAGAAGTATTGGGATTTCGTGTAATATACCTCGCCGCATCCGATATGTTAAAATGAATATCATGTGCAAAAATCAAATCTGGACGTTCTGAAACCAAAATACCATAAACACCCCTGAGTTTTCTGATTTTGTTTAGAATGTTCAGTGTATACCTTCTATAGTAAATTGTCAGTTGTCCATACTTTTCTTCAGTTTCCGGAATCCTTCTATCATACTTATTATTAATGAAGTCGAAAATATTAGTAAATGTAGAAGCAACAACCACTACATCATGTCCATTTTTTAAATAGTATTTAACCAACAAATTTTCTTGGTACTGCTGTTTCGAATCATAGAAATCGCATAACATTAATATTTTCATATTGTTAAACCTGAATATTTGGCGTTATCTACTCATTCCCTTAGGACCCTCTCTACTCCTTGGGAAAATTTAGTATAGGTAAGGATAAAAGCATAAAAAATCCACCACCAGACCACATTGTTGAAAATAGTGATGTATTTGTCAAAGACCCGATCATTGGAATAAAGAGCAAAAGAATAAACAAGGTGTTTTTATCTTTAGTTAAAGCATTCATCAGGATAAACAAAAAGAACATAAATATTGATACAAACATAACACCCGAAAGTCCCATTGCTGCAAAACCATCCGTTGCCCAAAAATTTGCATTCGCATTCATATCATCTGACCAAAAATATTGCCCCACAACTTGACCTAACCCCAGATCCTTATATGGATAAGATTGAGTAAAAAAATTAACAGGACCTATGTGAGAATAATACGTTTTAGGATGCGTAGAAAAGAATTCGTAATAAGAGCAATTCAAATACCCGCCGTTGCCTACAGTACGAAAAAGAATCATACTACTCAGTAAAAAAAAGAAATTACCTTCCTCTGTGTAAACGGTCAAAAGGAATATGCTCAAGCTGAACAGTACAGTCAATACCTCAAATAAATATTTTATTCGATTATTTTTTAACGCTAGATACAAAAAAAGAATAATTAATGGCATAAGTAAAGTGCCCTTAGAGGCTGTTGCCATGTATAGCACTACACAGGATCCTGAACCTACAAAATAGTACCAAATCTTTCGATTAATCACACCGTATATAATGACAATCGGAATAATAAAGGTTGTCGCCCAACTCATTAGGTAACCAGCTAACGCTCCTTTTCCTATGTCATTATTTTCAGCCCTGTGATCATATATATTTTCAAAAGTTGCAAATTCTAGATTTCCCCAATAAAGCACTATCACAAACAAGGAGCACAAAATCGTTGATATTAAAAATACCTTGAAGCCATGAACATTTTTGAGTGGCCTAGATTCGTACTTTAAATATACAGTGCTCGAAAGAAAAAATGAAATCATTGCACACATGAACACTATGAGAATAGAATATAACTCTGACAATCCTATAGCTGTTCCGATTGTAAATGTAATGATCGTAGGAACATACAATAACAGGAAAATGAAAACAGAAAAATAATTGGACACCACTTGCTTACCATCATAGAATATTATTGGAAAGCAGCTTATGAAGAAGGAAGTAATCACTACAATTAATGGTCTCGGAAATAAGTCAAAACCGGCATAATCGAAATAAAAATTAAGAAAACCCAAATACCCTAAATAAAAAGAAAAACTGTAAACAAACGCAATAAAGACATAAACAAGTCTTTTTTTTAACGCGTTCAAAATAGCCAGTTCTTCCACGAATAAGTTATAGTTTAATTAATTGGAACCAATTGACTCAAAAAAGGCAAACAGAACCTCGTTTGTGTAAACTCTCGCTCTTGATGGTAAATCGTTATGCCACAACACAACAAAATTACCATTAACTCTCTTCGTTCTGTTATACAACAATTTCATCCTATCACGAGCTTCTTCTGAATTCATTTTTCGATACCCTTTCAAAGTACCATCCATAACAATTAAAGGTTGCTCCAGTAATGAGTAGCAATCATCAATCTTGAAATTATAGGGATAAAAATTATGACTTGTGCCACATCTGAAACCCTCGCGTTCAGCATACCCTAATGAAGAGTCCAGCTTCACTCCTTTAGATTCTAAAATATCAAAAGTAGTTCTGACATCAAATTGCAAAAAATGTTGCCGGTTATTTGTTACGGTAACTCCAAAAAAGTTTCTGAATTTTGCACATTCTCGATTGTACCTTTCTAAATGATTATATGTACCGAGATCAGGATGCAAGCCTATTTTCACCTCTTGCTCCTTAATAGCGGTTTTGATTGCATCATTTATAATCTTTTGCCTACTCGACACGCCTTCCAAGTAATGTGACATAAAATATAGACGTGATTCTGAATTGTATCTTTTTGCCAATGCCAACAATTCAAGCATCCCCATGTAATACGGGTCGTTTAAAGGATTATTAATAGTTTTTATAAACTGCTTTACAGACAGACCAATTCCTTTAATACTTCTATTCAAATATATTTCGCCAAGGAGTGATTTTATTGACTTAACAAAACCCGAGAACCGGAATACAAAATCAATGTCTTGACTTAAAATAATCTTAAACTCAGGTGCAAATTTCCCTTCTTTAAAAAAACGAGCCAATTCTGTCTTTAACAACATAGCATACTCATCAACTAATGGGATATCAATTAATTGGTATCTTCGTGATAAGCTATTTTTATACTCATATCGCCCATATGCATCGCGTTCTGTTGTCACCTGCTCTTCAAATCTTGAAAGCAGAAAAAAACTCAGCGATAATATATCCGGATAAATCGTAATCTTGCTCTCGTTGCTATCCGAAAACTTTCGTTTACCTGATGATATAACAGGAATGTAATATTGGCTATCGAATGACGGGACAAAGTCAAACACAATATTTTTTTCTACTAAATCCAATAAGCTATAGCGTTGAAAATTTAGAAACTCAATTTCTAAAGAATTCAACTGAATCTTTACAGTATTGTTTTTGTCGTCTATGCAAATGGAAGACAAATTGAGATGCTGATAATTAGTTACCTTCAATAAATGACAGATAACATACCTTATTGAATTTTCATTCAGTTTATAATCTTTTACATCAAGCGTAGTCACAGGTTCAGATGAATATTAAAACTTTCGCTATCAAACCTATAACTATCGCCATGACCAGGCATTACTAACATACCTTTATTGGAAAATGTTTCCTTAAAAAAAAGTGTTGTCTCTTTAAGTTTTTGTTTACTACCTCCGGGTAATTTTGTGATTGTGGGAATATCTTTCAGAAACAGGTCTCCAGAAAAAAGGTATTGATTAATTTTAAACGAAATTGAACAATCAGAATGTCCAGGCGTATTCATAAATATCACTTTCAAATCTTTCCACTTTAACTCAAAATTCAAATTCTCAATAAATAAATCTGCGCTTCTCAAACTAAAACCAACTTTATCGTAAAACAAGGAAAGATTCTTCTTTGAATCAATAATTTTAGCGTTACACGTCAAATTGCAAATCACCTGCACTAATGGATAGTGCTTTCTGACTTTATTTACACCCCAAATGTGATCAAAATGCGAATGAGTTATTATAATAAACTCAGGCATAATTTGATGACGGCTGAGAAAAGTGAGCAACAAATCGCAACTCTCCGTTCCGGGATCAACAACAATACAAGAGCTTAATTGTTCGCAATATACCACATAACAATTGGAGTCTACTGGCTCATTCTTTATTCTCTCTACTAACACAAACGTTTAGCCTGATATATTGATAGATCTTCCTCCGTCAACAGTGAACTGCTGACCGGTTATCCACTTGGCCTTTTCCGATAAAAGAAACTCGGCCATGTAACAAATATCTAATGCCTCCCCTATTCCCAGCGGGTAAGTTTCGGCCATTCGCGTTCGTACTTGTTCATTATCAAAAATAGCCTGTGTCATTTCTGTTGGAATAGCACCCGGCAAAATTGAATTCAACCTTACTTTGGGAGCCAATTCAACAGCCAAACAACGCATCAGCGTGTCGATGGCTCCTTTTGATGCACCGTAAGCACTCATGCCTTTAGCTCCCATATTACTGAGATTACTTGATAAAAATACAACCGATTTAAGTGCACTCGAATTGTATTTATTACTGATAAGCACTTTTGTTAGTAAACTTGCCGAGATAATATTAGTGTATAATGTTGCCGTCAAGATTTGTGCAGTCGACATTTTTAAAGGAGCCATTTTCATGTATCCAGCACAATGCACATAGCCTGAAATTTCAATATTTTCCTGAACGATATAACCTGAAAGAGATGATTCTATTTCATGAATATCGTTTAAATCCTGAGACCAAATTTTATGCTCAAATTTGGAGTCACATTGGGATTTAACTTTTTCAAGTCGATCTCTATCCCGTCCGTGCAAAATAATATTGTTGGCCCCAGAGAGGTATATCGCCATTTCCCGGCCAATTCCTGAAGAAGATCCCGTTATGAGAATACATGGGTTTTTCATAAGTGAAATTTATTGTGCTGTGAAACCACCATCAACACTCAAAACAGTACCTGTTATCCACTTGGCCATGTCTGATAACAGAAATGCAATTGCATTAGCAACATCTTGTGCTTCTCCTAACCCAAGAGGATGCAAGCTTTGCAAGGTATTGTAATACTCCTGATTAAACGAACCCGAAACTGTGTCGAGCATTTTGGTTTTCACGAAACCGGGAGCCACGCAGTTGACTCTGATATTCTTTGACGCGAGCTCTATCGACAGTGATTTCGTTACTCCATGCAACGCGGCTTTAGACATAGCATATCCCACATTCGCAGCAGAACCAACAATCCCGTATACCGATGAGATAAATACAATCGAACCGAATTCTCCTGCATAAACATGTTTAGAGGTAAAAACCTTTGCCAATTCAATTGCCGCGTAAGTGTTTAAATTAAAAATATCTGTCGTTGTGTTATGGTTGATACTTTTTAAAGGAGAAACATAGGGTCTGCCGGCAAGGTGAACAAACCCATTCAATTTACCCCATTTTTCCACCGCATGTATGATGGCTGGTTTAATTTCGGCTGAGTGTTGCAGATTCGCAGTTACACAATTAACAGCCGCATCTCCACATAATTCTTTTGTTTCTGCTAATCCTTCGTCATCTATATCTAATAATACCAACTCCGCACCTAGCCTCGCTAGTAATACAGCCGTAGCTCTACCTAGGCCGGAAGCAGCACCGGAAATCAAAAACTTTTTTCCCGTTAGTGCAATCGGATTAAAAGACATCTTATTTTTTGGCTTGAATAAACTGGTACAATCCTTCTACAGTCTTTGCGTTAAGAATATCCTGAGCAGAGATGGATACCGTATATTCCTCATCAGCCAAAGCGATGATTGATAAACTTGTTAACGAATCCCATGCATCAAAAGAAGTAATTTCGTCATGAGCATTTACAGAATCTACTTCAAGTAACTCTGCCATTTGATTTAAAAAAGTTTCCATATTTAATATTCTATTTGTTTACAAAATCCCAAAGGTCCAACGTCTATAACCATGGCTGCCCAGGTTAAACCCACGCCAAACCCTGACAAACACAATCTAAAATTGCGCTTTTCTATTTCCTGACCAATATTAAAAGTAATTGCGAGTGGTATTGTGACTCCGCTTGCGTTTCCAAAATTCTCAACAATATTGCTTGGCATTTTATCTCTGCTTACACCAATTTTATCTGCTAGTTTTTGCAACATGAATCTATTTGGCTGATGAAACATAAAGTAATCAATTTCATCTTTTGATATCTTAGCCAATGCAAAAACCTCTTCAATAAGAGGAGGAACCTCAGTTTGCACAAAGTTAAATACTTCGTCTCCTTTCATTACAAGGTGATCTTTACTTCTGAAGTTTCCGTTGGCATCTTCTTCCATAACGGCTGTCTCTGCACTACTCGGTAATTTTGCTCCTCCTGCCGGGATTTGCAATGCAAATGCACCTTGTCCGTTCATTTTTAACGAAAATGAAATGGTTGTTGGAGAAAAGGAACGTTCAATAATTGTAATCGAAGCGGCATCACCAATAAGTGGATTGCTGTTCCGATCGCGTTTTGAAACTTTAGGACTCAACACATCTGCATTTAACAATACCACTTTGTTGATGGCGGCCTGATCTAACAGCATAAAGGCCTGAAGTAGCCCAATTAAATAACCGGCACAGCCTTGATTGATATCCAGACAAATCATATCATGCTTTAATCCTAGTGCCCCCTGAATCACATTGCTTGTTGGAGGCATAATGTAGTCGGCCGATTGAGTGACCAGAATGATCGC
>JACCDK010330893.1_pt1 | contig 19941 bp, 21 predicted proteins | sample 7445871 | NCBI WGS metagenome assembly JACCDK01 (sample SAMN15323436, study PRJNA562643) | freshwater metagenome | isolation source: river surface water | place: USA:Blue River Watershed | collected 2017-08-15
CATACGGTCCTTCGGTTCCTTCACGGACCACGACGAAGTCAACATCCTTGGCATTTCTCAGGACAGAGGAAACTCCTGGATAAAGTTTTGACGGCCTGAGGTTTATGTGGTGGTCAAAGGCAAACCTAAGTTTTAGAAGTAGCCCGCGCTCTAGCACTCCGGACGCTACTCGGGGGTCTCCGATTGCGCCCAACATTATGGCGTCATGGCTAGCTAGTTGTGAGAGGTCCTGTTCGGTCAGGATTTCTTGAGTTGCGAGATAGCGTTCTGCACCAAGGTCGTAGTTCGTGACATCGATTTGGACGGAATCACCCAAGGCCTTCTCTAATGCGGCGACCGCGATGGAGGTGACTTCGGGGCCAATCCCATCTCCGGGAATGACAGCAAGATTCAGAGAAGACAAAACGGACCTCACAGCAGGGTTTATGTATCCAACCCTAATGCTTGTGAGGCCCGCCTAGTTGAGTTGGCTACTCGACCTCGATGGCCAAACCAGTCTGTCCCGCTGCATTTGCGACCGAGCCACCGTTGACTAGTTCTCCGGTGAAACCAAGATCACGCATGATTTCAATAGCCTGACCAGCTCGGTTGCCACTGCGGCAATAGATGTAATAGTCAGCCCCAGGGTCCAGGGTTGCCAGTTGGGCCTGGAAATCCGCATCTGCAATTCCCATCCGCACTGCCCCAGCTAGGTGCCCTTCGGCCCACTCCTCAGGGGTTCTAACATCGATGACCGCCGCATACTGCTCGACATCAACTGTCTGCGAGCAAGCGGAAAGAGATCCGACAGCAAATAGCGCCACCAAGGCCGCAACCAAGATTTTCCAGAGTTTCATTTCAATCCTTTCAGATACCCCCTAGGGTATGCTAGAGTGTAACACACGGTCGAGCAAATAGGAGCAAAATGCAGATTCCAGAAGCTGAACTTCTAGCGGTAAAGCAGAGAATCGCCAGGGCCCAGGGACAACTCGGTGGAGTGATCAGGATGCTGGAAGAGGGCCGAGACTGTTCAGACATCATCACCCAGCTTGCTGCCGCTCAAGCCGCCGTCAACAGAGCGGGCTTCTCCTTGATTTCCAGTGGCATAGCTCACTGTGGTCTGGATGAGGCTGGAATTGCGGACCGCGCAAAGCTTGAAAAAGCCTTTCTCTCGTTGGCTTAGTAAATAGAAGGAAACCAAATGGCTTTTTTTGGCCTGTTCAAAAGGAAATTCGAAACTGTTAGTCCGGCGAAAGCCAAGGAGCTACAAACCGCCGGGGCAATGCTGATTGATGTTCGGGAATCGCACGAATACAGAGCGGGTCACGCACCCGGTGCAAAGCACATCTCGTTGAGTGTTTTGGCACGCAGACTAGGAGAAATTCCCAAAGAGCGCGACATCTTGGTGATTTGCGCGAGTGGAATGAGGTCGCAGCAGGCGGCTAACTTGCTCGCCGCAGAGGGATTCAAGGTTACGAATGTCAACGGTGGCATGGCTCTTTGGCAAAGAAGCGGACTGGCTGTGACGAGGTAAGTCATGAAAGTTTTGATCATTGGCGGAGTAGCGGGTGGCATGTCTGCGGCCACAAGGCTCAGAAGACTTGACGAGAATGCGGAAATTATTGTCTTCGAACAAGGGCCGCATGTTTCCTATGCCAATTGCGGACTGCCCTATCACATCGGAAACGTGATTCCTGAAGAAAATAGCTTGCTGCTCCAAACACCAAAATCACTTTGGGATCGATTCCGACTGGATGTCAGGGTTAATAACCGGGTAACAAAAATTGATCGCGTTGCCAAATCAATAACAGTTCAAAACCTCGAAACTAAAGAGTCATATAACGAGACCTATGACAGCCTCATCATTTCCACCGGCGCGAAGCCCCGAGCATCTGGCATCCCAGGAAGCGAGCGAGCTCTCTCGCTAAGAGACGTTACTGATGCTGCCAAAATAAAGCATTTGATTGACAGCTCAAACATAAGAAGCGCGGTCATTATTGGTGCCGGATTTATTGGAATAGAACTTGCGGAAAATTTCGTTCACAGAGGCATAGAAACTTCTGTAGTTCAAGTGCGCGAAACAATCCTTCCCCAATTTGATGCCGAAATGATTGAGCCACTGCAAAAGGTGCTTGAACAAAACGGGGTAAAACTTTTCTTGAATACCCAGGTCCAGGAGATAACTGAACGTGGGGTATTACTAAATGACGGCTCGACGCTGGCTGCCGATCTTGTCATCTCAGCAATTGGTGTAACTCCCGATCACCATCTAGCTGTCGAGGCGGGTATAACCATCGGAGTAGCTGGCGGCATTGAAGTAGATCAGCACATGCGCACATCCGATCCAAATATTTATGCTGTCGGCGACGCCGCGGAGAAGACCAATGCTGCGACAGGCGATCAGCAAATGATTTGGCTAGCCAATCTTGCAAATCGCCACGGAAGACTTGTCGCCGACGTAATTGCCGGCGAGAGAGTTAAATCCAGACCTTCAATTGGCACCGGCATTATCGGTGCCTTTGGAATGGTTGCCGCAGTTACAGGACTCACTGAGAATCAGGCGCGAAACTTGGGAATTGCCCACTCAATAATGCATCTTCATCCGGGATCCCACGCTGGTTACTACCCGGGAGCAGAGCGCCTCTCCATGAAGGTTCTATTTGAGCCCAAAACTGGCAGGCTGCTTGGCGCCCAGACTTCGGGTCTAGATGGAGCAGATAAGAGAATCGATGTCTTGGCCACTGCAATTTTCGCCGGCCTGACTGTGAATGACTTGATGGATCTTGAGCTTGCCTATGCTCCAGCTTTTGGTTCAGCCAAGGACCCGATAAATCAGGCCGGATATGTAGGCAACAATCTCGTCACCGAAAAAACTAATTCCCTTCAATGGCACGAACTTGAGTCGGCGGTAGAAAACGGCGCTGTGGTGGTTGATGTCAGAACACAGGATGAGCACACGGCCGGTTCAATTCCAGGAGCAGTACTTGCTCCGGTGGACGAGCTTCGTGATCACCTCGAGCAGCTGAGGGGGAAGAATTTGATTGTGCACTGCGCGGTTGGGCAGAGAGGTCACACTGCGGTTCAAATTCTCAAGGGTCACGGCATCAACGCCAAGAATCTTGATGGCGGTTACACCACATGGCGCCAAGGTGTGGATGCCAAAAATAGAGCTGCGAAAGCCTAAAGCTCGCGAACCTCGACGGCCTTCATGACATCAGCCTGAATATCAACGCGGAGCTTTTCGAGAATAGCTTCAGATATTGGTGAGTCAACCGTGATCACCGAGAGAGCTTTTCCGCCCTTTTGCTGGCGAGCAATGGTCATTGCGGCAATGTTGATATTTGCCTCCGCAAAAGCTTTTCCGTAAATCGCAACAATTCCCGGACGGTCCTGATAAATCATTACGACTAGGTTCTCGGCCATGGAAAGTTCAACGTCATAGCCATTGATGCTGACAATTTTTTGGTGGTGCTTTGGGCCAATAACTGTTCCTCCGGCCGAAACCACCGAGCCATCCGAGAGTGTTGCCTTCAGTGTGGTTACGTTGCGATACTCATCGCTCTTGGAATCCTGAGTTAGGCGAACTTCAACACCTCTGGCCTCTGCCATGAGCGGTGCATTCACATAAGAGACCTGCTCCGTGACCATAGTCTGGAACACACCCTTTAGGGCAGCGAGCTTCAATACCGTTACATCGTGAGCAGCGATTTCTCCGCGTGCTTCAAATTCGATTGCCTTGATCGAAGTGTGAGCGAGTCCCGCGACAATTTGACCTAATTTTTCGGCGAGCGGAATTCCTGGCTTTACCGAAGCATCAATTAGGCCTCCAGCAACATTCACTGCATCCGGCACTAAGTCGCCTGCAAGGGCGAGTCGGACCGACTTGGCAACCGAAATACCCGCCTTCTCCTGTGCCTCATCGGTGGACGCCCCGAGGTGAGGTGTAATGACGATGTTGTCTAATTCCAAAAGCGGTGAGCCGGTTGGCGGTTCATTGACAAATACATCGAGACCCGCACCTGCAATGCGCCCAGACTTCAAGGCTGCATAAAGTGCGTCCTCATCAATAATGCCGCCGCGTGAGCAGTTAACGATTCGCAAAGTTTGCTTGGCCAGCGCAAACTCTTCGGTCGAAATCAAGTTCGTAGTGTCGGGAGTCTTTGGAATGTGAATAGTGATGAAGTCACTGCGCTTCATCAGGTCATCAATTGAAACAAGCTCGACACCTATTTGTTCGGCGCGCTCCTTGGTTACGTAAGGGTCGTAACCAATCAGTGTCACTCCAAAACCAGAGAGTCTCTGAGCAACCAAAGTTCCAATTCGACCAAGACCAATAATTCCGATTGTCTTTTCATAGAGTTCAACACCGGTAAATTTTGAGCGCTTCCATTCCCCAGCCTTCAGCGAGGAATTGGCTGCCGGGATATGACGCGAAAGAGCCATGATCTGACCAATTGCCAGTTCAGCAGCAGAAATAACGTTAGAGGTTGGTGCGTTTACAACCATTACACCCGCGTTGGTTGCTGCCTTGATATCGACATTGTCGAGACCCACACCCGCACGAGCAATGACTTTCAATTTGGGTGCGGCGGCAATTGCCTCCGCGTCCATCTTTGTTGCGGAACGGATTAGGACCGCATTGGCATTTGCTAGCGCCGGTAGAAGTTGAGCGCGGTCGGCGCCATCCACAGTTTTGATTTCGAAGTCTGGGCCCAGCGCAGCCAAAGTGGCAGGAGAGAGCTCCTCGGCAATAAGTACAACGGGTTTAGTCATTTCAGACCTCGGGTTTTGGTGGGAATTGCGGCATCGCGAACCCGATAAGTCTATGTGCTACTAGTCCCTAGGGCAGGTGCAAAGCTCCGACTCAGCAACGCCAGCCAAAGCCTCTTCAACATGCTGTCCGCAACCTTGCCAAGTGGTTTTGCCACACTCTGAACACATCGCTGGTGAGCACATAATCTTCCTATTCTCTAACTCATTGATATACCCCCTAGGGTATCAGAGAAATCCGAATTAAGCAAAAACACCCCCGATTTCTCGGGGGTGTTTCGTGAGTTGCCTAGCGAGCGGCCGATCCCTCTTTGTAGTCATCGTCCTGCTTGATCCAGCTGAAGAGCTTGCGCAGTTCGCGACCGGTGGCCTCGATTGGGTGAGCCTCGCCCTTGGCGCGGAGCGCCTTGAACTCTGGAGCACCGGCATCCTGGTCATCAATGAAGCGCTTAGCAAAAGCACCCGACTGGATGTCTGCCAATACTTCCTTCATGTGAACCTTGACCGAAGGGTCGATCACGCGAGGACCGGATACGTAGTCACCGTATTCGGCGGTGTCAGACACACTCCAACGCTGCTTCGCGATTCCACCTTCGTACATCAGGTCGACGATGAGCTTTAGCTCGTGCAGAACCTCAAAGTATGCGATTTCTGGTTGGTACCCAGCCTCGGTCAAAGTTTCGAAACCGTACATAACAAGCTGCGATGCTCCACCACACAAAACTGCCTGCTCACCAAATAGATCGGTTTCGGTCTCTTCGGTGAATGTGGTCTTGATGGTTCCGGCACGAGTTCCACCAATTGCCTTGGAGTATGAAAGTCCAAGTGCCATGGCGTTACCAGTAGCGTCTTGCTCAACAGCGATCAGGTTTGGAACACCCTTGCCGGCGACGTATTCACGACGAACGAGGTGACCAGGTCCCTTTGGTGCAACTAGGAAAACATCTACATCGCTTGGTGGCTTGATGAAACCAAAGCGAATTGCGAATCCGTGACCGAAGACTAGTGCGTCACCCTTCTCTAGGTTTGGCTCAATGTCGTTCTTGAATAGGTCACGCTGCTTTGGGTCCGGAGCGAGCACCACGATAACGTTTGCCCACTTGACCGCCTCTGAAGGAGTCAAAACCTTTAGGCCATACTCCGCAGCTTTTGCTCGCGACTTCGAACCCTCGAGCAGACCAACTACGACGTCAACGCCGGAGTCCTTCAGGTTCATGGCGTGAGCGTGACCCTGAGAACCGAATCCCAGCACCGCAACCTTTCGGCCCTGAACGATGCTTAGGTCGGCATCCTTGTCATAAAAGATTTCTGCCACTTGTTTTCTCCTTGTTTTTCTTTTGAAACCTATTTAGCGGAGCACTCGCTCCGACATTGATTTGGATCCACGCCCAATTGCAATTGCTCCGGACTGAACCAATTCTTTAATTCCAAAGGGCTCAAGCACTTTGATAAATGCCTTGCACTTTGCGCTGTCGCCGGTGACCTCGATAACCACTGAGTCGCTTGAGACATCAACAACTCGGGCTCTGAACAGCGTAACGGCTTCGAGCACCTGTGAGCGAGTCGACGCGTCGGTTTTTACCTTGACCAACATGTGATCCCGGGCTACCGAAGCATCGTTCTCCAGCTCAACAATCTTCAGAACGTTAACCAGCTTGTTTAGCTGCTTAGTCACCTGCTCCAGGGGCTGACCGTCAAGGTTGACCACGGCGGTGATGCGGCTTACGCCCTCCACCTCGGTAGTTCCTACAGCAAGCGATTCAATGTTGAAGCCGCGGCGAGCAAAGAGCGCTGCGACGCGGGTCAAAATACCGGGACGGTCCTCAACTAAAAGAGAAAGTACGTGCTGGCTCATTCTTATTCGCCACCTTCCCAAATCGGGGCCGCATCGCGGGCGTATTGCACGGCATCGTTTGAGACTCCTGCTGGGACCATTGGCCAAACCATCGCGTCGCGGCCAACAATGAAGTCGATAACAACGGGCCGGTCATTGGTTTCCATTGCAAGCTTGATGGCCTTATCAACGTCTTCGACTTTTTCCACTCGAATTGCAAGACAGCCATACGCCTCGCCTAACTTCACGAAGTCTGGAACCATAACGGTGTCAGTTCCGGTGTGAAGGTCGGTGTTCGAGTAGCGCTGGTTGTAAAACAGCGTCTGCCACTGTCTAACCATTCCCAAAGAAGAGTTATTAATAATTGCAACCTTGATTGGAATGTTGTTCAGTGTGCAGGTGGCAAGTTCCTGATTGGTCATCTGGAAGCAACCATCACCGTCGATTGCCCAGACCAAACGATCTGGTTGCGCAACCTTTGCACCCATCGCCGCCGGAACTGAGTAACCCATGGTTCCAGCACCACCTGAGTTCAGCCAGGAATTCGGACGCTCGTACTTAATAAACTGTGCCGCCCACATCTGGTGTTGGCCAACGCCCGCTGCGAAAATTGCTTCAGGGCCTGAAAGTTCGCCGATGCGCTCGATCACATACTGCGGAGCAAGCTTGCCGTCATCGAGATCTGTGTAACCAAGTGGATAGCGTTCCTTGAGTCCATTGATGTACTTCCACCACTCGCTGTAATCGGGTTTTTTCTTTCCGATTGCCTTTTCAAGTTCCGCAGTGAGCATTTCAATAACAACTTTTGCATCACCAACGATGGGAACATCAGCGTGACGAATCTTTCCAATCTCCGCTGGATCGATATCAACGTGAATCACTTTTGCATTTGGAGCAAATGACTTTACGTCTCCAGTAACGCGGTCATCAAAGCGAGCGCCGAGCGTAATCAAAAGATCGGCTTTTTGCAGACCGGTCACCGCTGGCACTGTTCCGTGCATGCCGGGCATGCCAAGGTGCTGCGGGTGTGAGTCTGGGAATGCGCCTCTCGCCATCAGGGTGGTGGTTAGTGGTGCGCCTACCAGTTCGACCAGGCGCTTTAGTTCCTTGTGTGCACCGGCACGAATTACTCCACCACCGACATAGAAAATTGGCTTGTGGGATTGCAAAATCAATTCCGCGGCAGCTTGAACCTGCTTACCGTGAGGATCAGATACAGGTTTGTATCCAGGCAGGTCAACTTTTGGTGGCCAGGAGAATTCAAACTTTGCATTCTGCGCGTCTTTTGCAACGTCTACTAGAACTGGTCCCGGGCGTCCCGTTGTAGCAAGTTCATATGCCGCCGCGATGGTTGCAGGAATCTCACTGGCGTCGGTCACCAAGAAGCTGTGCTTCGTAATTGGCATCGTGATACCCACGATGTCTGCTTCTTGGAACGCATCGGTTCCAATTGCGTGTGAATTTACCTGTCCGGTGATTGCCAAAAGCGGGACCGAGTCCATTTGGGCATCCATGATTGCGGTGACCAAGTTTGTGGCACCCGGCCCCGAGGTTGCAATACAGACTCCGAGCTTTCCACTCGCAGCGGCGTATCCTTCCGCAGCATGGCCAGCACCCTGCTCGTGACGAACCAAGATGTGACGAATCTTCTTCGAGTCCATCAGTGGGTCGTAGGTGGGAAGAATTGCGCCACCGGGCAAGCCAAAGACAGTGTCAACGCCCAGCATTTCAAGCGAGCGAATGATCCCCTGGGCCCCAGTGATTAGTTCAGATGCCATTTAGTCCTCTTACGGTTTAGCACTAGCCGCAGTAAGCGCCTTCTGCGGCAGAGTGCACAAGCTTTGAATACTTTGCGAGAACACCGCGGGTGTAACGCGGTGGAAGCGGCTGCCAATCGCGTTTGCGGGCAACCAGCTCTTCTTCGTCGACCAGTAAGTCAAGAGAACGAGCTGCGATGTCGACTCGAATCAAGTCTCCATCGCGAACCAGAGCAATTGGTCCACCATCGGTGGCCTCTGGAGCGATGTGTCCGATACACAGGCCGGTTGTGCCGCCTGAGAATCGTCCGTCCGTCAATAGTAGGACATCTTTACCTAAACCGGCACCCTTAATTGCACCGGTAATAGCAAGCATCTCGCGCATACCGGGACCACCCTTAGGTCCCTCGTAGCGAATCACAACCACGTCTCCAGCCTTGATTTCGCCCCTGGATAGTGCTTCCATGGCAGCCGCCTCACGCTCAAAGACCCTTGCCGGACCCTCAAACTTCTCAAGGTCAAAGCCTGCAGTCTTCACAACAGCGCCATCGGGAGCAATGGTGCCGTGCAGGATGTTGATGCCACCGGTTTTGTGAATCGGGTTTGACATCGCGCGGATGATCTTGCCGTCTGGGTCTGGGGGATTAATGTCTGCCAAGTTCTCGGCCATGGTCTTTCCGGTTACGGTCATTACATCTCCATGCAGCAGACCAGCATCCAGCAGCGCCTTCATAAGAACAGGAACACCACCGACTCGATCGACGTCATTCATCACGAACTGACCGAATGGTTTCAAATCTCCAAGGTGAGGAACCTTGTCAGCGATGCGGTTAAAGTCACTTAGCTTGAGATCAACCTCTGCCTCACGCGCAATTGCAAGCAGATGGAGAATTGCGTTGGTGGAACCACCGAATGCCATCAAAACCGCGATGGCATTTTCGAACGCCTTCTTAGTCATAATCTGACGAGCGGTTATGCCCTTCGCGATTAGGTTCACAACCGCCTCGCCGGAGCGGTGTGCCCATGCATCACGACGACGGTCTGCAGAAGGTGGGGCTGCGGAACCCGGCAGGCTCATTCCAATTGCTTCGGCAATAGACGCCATGGTGTTAGCGGTGTACATGCCGCCACAAGCTCCCTCGCCTGGACAGATGGCTCGCTCAATTCGATCCACATCTTCCTGGCTCATCTTTCCGGCCTTGCAGGCACCTACCGCCTCGAAGGCATCAATGATGGTGACTTGCTTTTCGGTGCCGTCTGTGAGTTTCACCCAACCCGGCGCAATAGAACCGGCGTATAAAAACACAGAGGCAAGATCTAGTCGAGCGGCTGCCATCAACATGCCAGGCAGTGACTTATCGCAGCCGGCTAGCAAAACTGAACCGTCGAGACGCTCGGCCTGCATAACTGTTTCCACCGAGTCGGCAATTACCTCTCGGGAAACTAGTGAAAAGTGCATTCCCTCGTGACCCATGGAGATTCCATCAGAAACTGAGATGGTTCCAAACTCCAGTGGGTAGCCCTTGGCAGCGTGGACTCCCTGCTTGGCAGCGTCTGCCAGGCGGTCGAGCGAAAGGTTGCAGGGAGTTACCTCATTCCAGGAGGAAGCAACGCCGATCTGTGGCTTCTCCCAGTCTTCATCTCCCATACCAACGGCACGGAGCATGCCTCGAGCGGCTGCGCGCTCTAGGCCATCGGTTACGACATGGCTGCGGGGCTTCATCTTGCTGGGCATGACTAAATCCTACCTTTGCTGGGGTAGCCTAAAGAAGTGGCTTCAGACGATACGACCAAGGTCCCTACCGGTCTAGAGCTGTACACAAAAGCAGCCGAAGCCTCCTCGAAAGAGGTCATCTACTCCTACTCCACGTCCTTTGGACTTGCAACCAGACTGCTAAGCAAAACCCACCGGCGTCACATCGAGAACATCTACGCCCTGGTCAGGGTCGCGGATGAGATTGTTGATGGCTCGGCCTCCCAAGCCGCGGCGATTTCCCCCGAAATTTCGCCCGCCGAAGAGCTAGCGGGCTTCGAATCCGAAACTTATCGCGCCATGGAGCGGGGTTTCAGCACGAACCTGGTGATTCACGCCTTCGCCTGCACCGCCAGGGAAATTGGCATCGGCAAAGACATCGTCACCCCGTTCTTTGCTTCGATGCGAGCAGATCTAACCGATACTGAGCACGACCAAGAGAGCTTCGAGCGTTATGTCTATGGTTCTGCGGAAGTGGTCGGATTAATGTGCCTGGCATCTTTTGTTAGGGGCCGAGACTACTCGCCGGAGCAGAAGCTTCAGCTTGTCAAGGGAGCCAGGGCGCTGGGTTCAGCTTTTCAAAAAGTGAATTTCCTGCGCGATCTCAGTGCGGATTTCAAAAGACTGGGTCGCAGCTACTTCCCCGGAGTCAGCGTTTCCAGTTTTGATCAAGACACCAAGCACCGCTTGGTCGAAGACATCCGTAAAGATCTAGCAGAGTCGGCAAAGACCCTGCCACTGTTGCCTTCGGATGCCAGGCGTGCGGTTGCCGCAGCTCAGCTATTGTTCACCGAACTAAATGAAAAAATCGGAACTACTGAGGCTTCGAAGTTGATTAACACTCGTATCAGCGTTTCCAATTTCAAGAAACTTCTTTTGCTACTGAAGGCGCTACTAGGAGTAAAGCTTTGAGCCAAAAAACCGCAATAGTCATTGGTGGCGGAATCGCCGGCCTAGCAAGCGCTGCCCTGCTCGCAAAGGCAGGCATGAAAGTCCAACTCTTGGAAGCCAGAGAAGGCCTGGGAGGCCGCGCCTACCTTTGGGAAAAAGACGGTTTCAAATTTGACATGGGCCCGTCCTGGTATTTGATGCCAGACGCATTCGAGCAATTCTTCAATCTGATGGGAACCTCCGCAGAAAAAGAATTGGACTTGGTTCGTCTGAGCCCCGCCTATCAGACCATCAACGAGGGCGATCCGAAGACCTTAGTTATTGGTAACCAGTTGGATGAAATAAAGAGTCTCTTCGAAGAGGTGGAGCCGGGTTCAGCAAAAAAACTTCAGGAATACCTCGACAGCGCTGAAGACGCTTACAAGCTCTCCATCAAGCACTTTCTATACACAAACTTCAAAGACGGACGCTCATTTATTAATCCCGAGGTGCTTGCCAAGGCCGGTACTTTCGTTTCGCTTTTGATCAACTCGCTCTACAAATTTTCTTCGAAGTTTGTGAAGGACGAGCGGCTGAGGAAAATCTTAAACTTCCCAGCAGTGTTCCTTGGTGCATCGCCATACGAGACGCCGAGCATGTATCACCTTATGACCCACGTAGATTTCAATGTTGGCGTTTTTTACCCGCAGGGTGGAATGTACACAATCATTCAGGCGATTGAACGAGTAGCTAAAAACGCAGGGGTCGAGATTCACACCAACGCAAAGGTGACCAAGATACTCGCTGAGAACGGAAAAGCGGTTGGTGTTTCGGTTGGTCAGATTGAATATCGAGCAGACGTTGTGGTTGCAACTGCTGATCTTCACCATGTCGAGACCAAGATGCTGGACCCAGAGCACCAGTCATTCCCACAAAAGTGGTGGGACAAGAAACTTCCCGGACCTTCAGCCGTGTTGCTTTACCTTGGAGTGAAGGGAAAGATCCCGCAGCTAGAGCACCACACCCTTTTGTTGACCGAGGACTGGGGTTCGAACTTCAAAGAGGTATTCCACAAGGCCGACGGAAAGCGCAAAGTGCCTACTCCGGCTTCAATGTATTTGTGCATGCCCTCCAAGACAGACCCGTCTGTTGCACCCGAAGGCTTTGAAAATATCTTTGTCCTGGTTCCAATTGCTGCGGACCCAAGCATTGGTCGTGGAGGCATCGATAGAGCGGGAGACGAGGCCTTTGAAGCTGCCGCGGATCGTGTCATCGAACAGATTGCCCAGTGGTGTAACGTCCCAGACCTCGCAGAGCGGATTGTGGTCAGAAGAACTATGGGGCCAAAAAACTTTGAGGAAGAGCTAAACGCTTGGAGTGGAACAGCCTTGGGCATGGCACACACCCTCTGGCAAAGTGCCTTCTTTAGACCAAAAAACTACTCAAAGAAACTAAAGAATCTTTACTACGCCGGCCACAACACCATCCCAGGCATTGGTCTACCGATGTGTCTGATTGGTGCTGAGTTGGTTTACAAGCATTTGACCAACGATCGAAGTTCAGGACCTATTCGAGGTGAACTAAAGCCTCTGGATGCCAAAGCCTGGAAGGGCATCCGTTGACACTTGACCTCTCAAGCTATGGCTACCTAATTGCATTGGTGGCCTCAATTTGCGGATTGGTTGCGCTAGATCACAGACACAAACTTGCAATCTGGGTTTCACCACTTGCTACTGTCTTTAGCGTTTTTCTAGCAGTCGCATTCTTTTTGGCTTGGGACATCGTTGGAATAGCAAATGGTATTTTCTTCAGGGGAATTACGCCTTTTCTCTCTGGAGTCCTGTTAGCCCCTGAACTTCCACTTGAAGAAGTTTTCTTTCTGATATTGCTTAGTTACAACACCCTGCTGTTCTACGCATTTTTTGAGCGGAGGGCCAAGTGATTTATTGGGAGACTAACTTTTGGTTCTTGTTTGTAGCAGTTTTGGTGCTACTGAGATTTCGAAGGCGAATTAAATTAAAGCCTTTGCTCTTTACATTGCTTGCGATGTTTCTTATGACAGCAATCTTTGACAACCTAATTATCGGCTCCGGAATCGTTGCCTACGACGAAAGCAAAATCTCTGGCTTGAAGATTTTCTTGGCTCCCATTGAAGACTTCGCCTACACAGTCGCTGCAGTAATGATGATTCCTGCAATTTGGAATTCATTGCGGAGTCGAATTTGAAAGCTGTCAAAAAACTCTTCATATCCTCTCGCCCAATCTCCTGGGTGAATACAGCATTTCCATTTGCACTTAGTTACTACTTGGTGACTGGGAAAGTGGATCTAAACCTTGTGCTGGGTTCATTCTTCTTCTTAGTCCCTTACAACCTGTTGATGTATGGAATCAATGATGTCTTCGACTATGAGAGCGACCTTAGAAACCCAAGAAAAGGTGGGATTGAAGGAGGGCTGCTCGATCCGAAATTTCATCGCCTGACAATAATCGTTTCTCTCGCGCTCTATCTGCCATTTCTATTTGCGATGTATTGGCTGGGAAATCTCGAGAGCGGTATTTGGCTCAGCATCATCACATTCACAGTTGTTGCCTACAGCGCCAAAGGTTTGAGATTTAAGGAAATCCCCTTTCTTGATTCGCTAACCTCCTCATCTCACTTCATTGGTCCCCTCGCGGTTGGCCTTACTATGGCCGGGGTGGACCTAGCCCATCCAGCCGTCTTGCCGTGGCTAATCGCATTTTTGCTGTGGGGAATGGCCTCTCATGCCTTTGGTGCCGTCCAGGACGTTCGGGCGGATCGCGAAGCGGGAATCGCTTCGATTGCTACTGCAATCGGCGCTCGGAAAACTGTTTGGTTCGCCTTTGTTTCGTATTTGGTAGCAGCCCTACTGGTGCTGATTAGTCCATGGCCCGCACCATTGACCGCTATTGCGGCCGTGCCGTACCTACTCATAATTTCGCCGTATCTAAATATTCAGGATGCGGATTGCGAGAAGGCCAATAAAGGGTGGCGCCACTTCATAAAGCTGAATTACCTAGCTGGCGCAATTGTCACCCTGATTGTCATCTAGAGAGTTTTCGCTCCAACTGATTAGGAAGTACTCCGAAAATCTTGGAGAACACAATCGGCAACTTAGTTGGTGACGAGATTTCTTAAACCGAAAATGCTCGTGACCATTTGGGCAAACCCCTCGATACTTTGCTTTTGTTTTTGAAATTTCGGTACCGTCGAGTTTTTCAAATCTGTAGCCGATGGATTTAGCCACCTGTTTCCAAGTCGGGCCGTGACCGGCGCCTTGCCCAGCTAAAGCATGAGCAATTTCATGCAGAATTACCTGCTCGACCTTAGGCAGGGAATTGTTCTCAACATAGTGTCTCGAGATAGTGATGCGCCTTGCGGAGTAGTCGCAAAGACCCGCTCGCCGAATTGCACGATCAAATCCGAAGGAGTAATTGATTAGGCCGTGGGTTTGAAACAAATCAACTGCAACTTGCAGAACTTCGTATCTCTCGGCCACTAAGCCAGACTAAGCGAAACCGAGTTGCCCCAAGGGTCTTCCGTTATAAAGCCGGTTTCCGTGTCATGCACCACACCACCACTAAAAATCAAACGATCTTTTGCGCTGGACACCGCATCTTGTGATTCGAGTTGAATTCTGACCTGACCAAGACCAAGCGCCAATTGGCGTCGACCTGCTCCCCTTGATTTCCAAATGTTCATCGCCATGTGATGGTGATACCCACCGGCCGAAACAAATAGTGCGGTGCCACCCCAATTGAGAGTGGTCTCAAAACCCAATTGTTCGACATAAAAACTGTGTGCCTGTTCGATATTCCCCACACTCAAATGAACGTGTCCGACGCGAGAAGGTGAAAATGAGGATTCAGGTCGGGCATGAGTTGCCAAATACTGATTCGGGTCGAGCGAGAAGGTTCCCATCTGAATTTGACCGTGTTGCCAGGACCAAGTGCTGCGATCTTTATCGAAATAAAGTTCAACACCGTTGCCCTCAGGGTCGTCAAAGTAGAAGGCTTCGGAAACTAGGTGGTCGGCAGAGCCAGTGAAGAGCCCAGGAAACTTAGAGGCAACAGAAGACACAGCCGTTGCCAGTTCGGCTTGAGTATCAAACAAGAAGGCGGTGTGAAATAGGCCTGCCTCGTGGGCACCAGCGTGCCTAAGTTCCGGTGCGTGCTCGATTATCAGAAGTGTCTCGCCAGGGCGACCAAGCAGATAGCTTCCAGGGAGCGACGCAATGACTTCAAGCCCAACCCCGCGGGTATAGAAATCCACCAGCGAATCTAGATCTTTCGCCCGGAGGGTGACCGCACCCATCTGTGTGCTGGCGGGGAGAATTTGACTCATGAATTTAGTCTAGTCCCACTAGACAAAAATAATCTACCCAGCGAATCTGGCATGGGCTAAATTTGCCCAGTGACCAAACGCAGCCGCCCCTGGGGCTACAAGACTCCGATTCACCAGGAGTCCAAGAGAAAGCTCCACGAGCAGACTCTTGCCGTGCGCGGAGCACTGCAGCGCACCGGATTCGGAGAGACCGGCGAAGCGCTATTTCTGACCAGTGGTTTTACCTACGACTCAGCCGAGCAGGCTGAACTTTCCTTCGTTGAAAAAGAGGACCACTACCTATACAGCAGGTTTGCTAACCCAACTGTTTCTATGTTCGAAGAGCGGATGGCAATTTTGGAGGGTGCAGAAGCTGCACACGCGACCTCTAGTGGAATGTCCGCCATGTTCGCTTCCATAGCGTCTTTGGTTTCAGCCGGGGATCGAGTAGTTGCCTCCCCCGCGATGTTCTCTTCTTGCTACGTGGTTCTAAACGAAATTCTTCCTAAATGGGGAGTGAAGGTTGAAATTCTCGAATCCAATTCCGAAAAGAATTGGACCGAAGCACTGAGCAAACCAACTAAAGCAGTATTCATTGAGACTCCAAGCAATCCAACCCTTGAGATTGTTGACATCGCGATGGTGTCCAAACTTGCTCACAAGCAAGGCGCTGTTGTAATTGTGGACAATGTGATGGCCTCGCCGATTCTGCAGAAACCTATTGAGCTTGGTGCGGATGTAGTGATGTACTCCGCAACTAAACACATGGACGGTCAAGGCAGAGTGCTTGGCGGAGTAGTGCTTGGCACAAAGGAATACATCGATACTGTGCTCAAACCCTTCACTCGTCACACCGGTCCCGCTTTGAGTCCATTCAACGCATGGGTGCTTTTGAAATCACTGGAAACTATGGCCATGCGAGTGGAGCAAATGTCGGACTCCGCTTTGAAAATTGCTCAGGCTTTGGAAAAGCAAAAGAAAGTCTCCAGAGTTTGGTATCCATTCTTGAGATCCCACCCACAGCACAGACTGGCTAAAAAACAAATGAGTGGCGGCGGAACAACTCTCGCAATTGAACTTGTGGGTACCAAAGAAGACGCATTCCACTTCTTAAACAAGCTTGAGGTAATTGATATCTCAAATAACTTGGGTGACTCAAAGTCTTTAGCTACTCACCCATCCTCATCGACTCACCGAAGACTGGACTTGGCAACCCAAGAAAAAATGGGAATCACTCAGACCACTATTCGTCTCTCTGTAGGTCTTGAGCATCCAGATGATTTGATTGAAGATCTAGTTCTTGCCCTCAAGAACTAGAGCCATTCTCCTTACTGCCTCGCTGATTCGATCTCTCGAAGTAGCGAAATTCAAACGGACAAATTTTCGGTAGAGCTCACCACCGCCATGGTCAACACCAGGAACTAAGGACACTCGACCGGTGTGCAAAATTTCCTTAGCTGGGTCCTCAATGTCATATTCCGATAAATCAATCCAAGCCAAGTAGGTGCAGTTCATGTGGGCCACCCTGGCCTTGGGGAGTTGGGTACTTAGTTCAGTCTTTAGGAACTCGTAATTTGACTTGATTTCGGCGACGGTTTTATCAAGCCAGTCGGTAGCGGCTCCAAAAGACGCGGCCATAGCAAAACCACCCAGCAGCGAGGTTCTCCAGTGCATTGCTTCTGGCATGCCTTTGAGCTTCTGTGCCATGACTTCGCTTTGAGTAATCAAGAAGGCGGCCTTCAACCCTGCTGTGTTCCAGGCCTTTGAAGACGAGTTGATCACTACACCTGTGAGTTCTGCGTCTTCGCCTAGTGCTAGGTAAGGGGTAAATTTCTCCCAGCTCAGAGGCGCATGAATTTCGTCAGAGATAACTACCGCGTCATACTTTCGAGCGAGCTTCGCGACTGCGGCTAGCTCTTCCCGGGTGTGAATTCTTCCGACCGGGTTCTGCGGGGAGCAAAGCATATAAACCTTTACACCCGACTCAAACGCTGCCTCAATGGCAGCCAGATTGAGCTTCCAGATTTCGCCTTCTCGAATCAGCGGAGCATCGTGAGGAACGCAACCAACCTCGGCGATCCAAGCTTGAATTGAGGAGTAGACCGGGAAATTTACCAATACCTTGTCGCCAGGGTTTGTTAGCACTCGCAATATTTCTACTGCGGCAACGCCCACATCAGTTGCCAACTTCAGTTGAGGCTTAGCTATATCCCAATCCCAGTAGCGCTTTGAGTATTTTGAGAACTCTTGCGCTACCTCAGGAATTGGCCCCAGATATCCCAAGTCGGAGCGATTCGTCATCGCAATTATCACATCGCGAATTTCTTTCGCGACATCAAAATCCATCTCCGCCACATGCATAGGCAAGACATCACTTGGGAAGCGTCGCCACTTCGAACTAGATCTGTCTAGGGGTGGAAATTCCATGTCAACCTCTCAGCGGTAAAGCTATCCCAATTACAACAAATACAGAGCCAAATACTCGGTTTAGCCTCTTTCCAATTCTTTGAAGAAACGGCTTGATTCGATCCGCGAGGGTTGCCACAACGAATTCATAGACAAACTCCACGACCATGTACGTTGCAGCCAAGATAAGAAATTGGATTCCCAGGTTTCTATTCGCGTCAATAAATTGAGGCAAAAAAGCGACGAAGAAGAGAATCGCTTTTGGGTTGGTAACAGCGGTTAGAAATCCAGATCGAAATAACTGAATCACATTTACCGAGCCCTGGCTCTTGCCTTGGTGAATTCCAATCGCTGGTGAGCGCCAAATCTGGATACCTAAGTAGACCAGGTAGGCGCCGCCTATCCACTTCATTGCAATCAGCAGTTGCGCGGATGCGGCCAATAGTGCCCCGATTCCAAACATGGACATCGCTATCACCAGACCAAAACCAAGCACTCCCCCCGATATGGTCCCGATAGTCTTTCTGACTCCGTGCATGGCTCCGTGGGTTAGGGCCAACATTCCGTTCGGCCCGGGCGTCAATGCCAGGCCAACGCTTGCAACCAGGTAGACCAACCAAAGCCCAAAGTCCATCCCTGTAGTCTGCCACTCCAGCTCTAATTGGGCCCGGGAATATAGGTCGCAAAATCAAGTTTCTATACTCCATGACCACTACAGAACTATCCCCAGGCAAGAAGGCCCCCGCATTCAAACTTCTAAACCAGGATGACAAGTCCGTCGCTCTAAAGGACCATTTGGGCAAAAAGGTCATTTTGTACTTCTACCCGGCCGCGAGCACTCCTGGCTGCACTACCCAGGCTTGTGACTTCCGAGACAACATTCGCTCCCTGAGGGCTCTTGGCTATGTAGTCCTAGGAGTGAGCCCAGACCCAACTTCTAAGCTGAAAAAGTTCAAAGACAAAGAAAAGTTGAACTTCGACTTACTCAGCGATGAGGACTCGAAAATCCACCAGGCTTACGGTGCGTATGGCAAAAAGTCAATGTATGGCAAAGAGTACATGGGCACCATCCGCTCGACTTTCGTGATTGATGAAAAGGGAAAACTCACCCACGCTTTTTACAACGTCAAGGCTCAAGGTCACATCAAGTTCCTAAAGGAACAACTGGGTCACGCCTAGTACCCAAGTTTTGGGTCAACTAAGCCAATAAGTGATTTACCGCTTAGCCAAGCCGAAACGTTTATTTCGAGGCGTTCAGCAAAGAGTCTGGTCACAATAGGCATGGTGTCCGCGGTATGCGGCGTAATCAAAAGATTTGGCAACTTCCACATCGGATGAACCTCGGGTAGCGGCTCAGGGTAAGTGACATCGGTTGCGCAGGCAGCGATTTCTCCAGCGCGAAGCGCCTCAACCAAGTCTTCTTGGTTCACAACTTCTCCCCTGGCAACGTTGACTAGATAGGCATCACTTCGCATCTTTCGAAACGCTTCTTGATCAAAGAGAAATCGTGTTTCGGTGGTCAGAGCGCACGCGACAAAAATAAATTTCGCTTTTGATATCTCACCGCTGAAGCTTTCGAAGCCCAGAACTCTTTCGCAACCCTCCAACGGTTCCCTAGGGTGCTTCCTCACAACCGTCACTTTAGATCTAAAGGGTTTGAGAAGGTCAACGAGAACCTGAGCGATACCGCCTCCACCAACTATCAGAACGTCTTCATCAAAGAGCGAATCCGCGAATTTCTTTCCCCAAGACGTTGCTCTCACCCGCTCAGGAATTACTCGGCCCAAAGCCAACGCAAGAGTCAGTGCATGCTCGGCGACTGGTTCGGAGTATGCGCGCTTGGCGCTTGTGAAAGTAAAGGGAAGTTTGAGAATGTCGGCGAAAGCATCAACACCGGCGAAGGGCAACTGTATCCATTCGAGCTGCGGGTTCTGCTCGAGTAATTCGCGCAACTTTTCTGGAGCCGAGTAATCAGTCCAAACCAAAGCTCGCACATCACTTGAGATCGGGGAAACTCGTCCCCCCGCTTTTTCGATTGCCTCTTGATAGGCGGGGAATTGCTTGGGCTCCAAGGCGACCAAGTTATTCATAAGCTCTCGCTTTCCGCTAGGCCTCGAATTTCACTCTATCCCAGCTACCAAAGAGTTTTTCTCTGCTTGAATTGTCAAATGACCTGGGAACTAGCGATAGCTGTCTCCACTTTTGGCTTTGTCACTGCAATCACCCCGGG